>ERZ1026866.490-NODE-490-length-23683-cov-60.986499_pt1 | contig 23683 bp, 17 predicted proteins | sample MGYA00380163_ERZ1026866 | MGnify/ENA primary metagenome ERZ1026866 (study PRJEB33269, sample SAMEA4719799) | human gut metagenome | biome: human-associated habitat; feature: organic feature; material: feces | place: Cameroon | collected 2013-10 ...
AGGCGGAGAGCAGAATCAACCTGTCGCAGTCGCTCAATGGTATCGGATGGATTGTGGGACCGCTGGTTGGCGGTCAGCTCCTGTTCTCGGGTGTCAACATCGCTATCCCTTATGCCCTGGTGGGTATCTTCGTGCTTTCTGTGGCACTGGTTCTGTCAAGGATCAAGTTGCCGGATCCAAGGAGAGCGCATGAGGCGGATACGAACGAGAAGGTGGAGGAGAAGCCGATGCGAGTGATGGCATTCGGTTTCGGTATGCTGACCTTATTTCTTTATGTGGCTGCCCAGACGGGTGTGAACAGTTTCTTCATCAACTATGCTGAGGAGAGTATTCATATAGAGAAGCAGACTGCCAGTCTGTATCTCGCCTTTGGCGGAATGGGGCTGTTCTTTATCGGCCGACTGGCTGGTGGTGTCATCATGAATTATATCCAGCCAAGGCTGGTGCTGCTGGCCTGTGCCATCCTCACCTTTGTTGCCACATTGATTGTCGTAGTATGTAGCGGAAGTTTATCGCTCATAGCGTTCTTTGCCCTGTATCTGGGAGAAAGCATCATGTTTCCTACTATCTTCTCATTGGCATTGAGGGATGCTGGTACAAAGACCAAATTGGCCTCTTCGTTGCTTATCATGACGATAGTGGGTGGTGCGGTTGCTCCTGTAATCATGGGGTATATTGCGGATACTACGGGGAGCATGGCGATTGCCTTTCTCATACCGTTGGTATGTTATGGGGTGATTGGAGGGTATGCACTTTCGAATTGCTCTGTTTCTTCTTGGGCAAAGAAGTAGTTTTTTGCCCCACCTGTCCCTCCCCTGCGGGAGGGTCCTTACCCTGTACCCAAGCCCTAAATCCCTACCATAGGGATTAGGGATGTAACCGCCCTACTCGGTGCTCAGAACCGCTACGCTCTAAGGTTGGCGGACCATCAAAGGTCTTCGCCATCTTGTGCGGGATGGGACCGCCTGGGGAAAGGTAGTGTGTTGTGTGTCATATAGCTGTAAGTTATACAAAAGATATAGCTATCAGTAAGTTTCTATATCTCTTTTTAAGAAGGTGAGTACTTTTATTAATGGGCTATGCTGATGAGTTTACTACCTAGAGCTGTTTCTATACGAGCAATGGTTTGAGTCGTGAAGTTATGTCTGCCTGTTAGCCATTTGGAGATTTCTGAGTCTCGCTTGTTGAGTAAGCGGGCGAAATCCTTTTGGGTGAGTCCCTTGGCTTTCAGAATCTCACTAATGCGCTCGGCAATACCGAAAGACAAATCGAACTCTGCCTTTTGCTCGGCAGGTATTGCTGCGAGGCAATCACGGAATAATTTGTTCTGTATCATAATGCTTAAATTTCAAAGGTTGCACTTTCTATGTCTGTTATCATATTCTTCTCAATGGTAATGATGCCATTCTCTTGGGCTTTGAGCAGAACTTTGTCAAAAGTCTGCAAATCCATGACATATCCACTGAGTTTTTCATTCTCTTGGTATGTGCGTGATAACTTAACACCACCATTTCCTAAGATAAGTATCTGGTCGGATATTCTTAGGCAGTATAGGCGGAGTTTACGGGAATCGATAGACAAAGCACTGACATGGTCGTTCATCCTCCCTTCGATACGGAAGAATCTTTCTAATGCCCCCTTATCGATAATTTTGGATAAAGCCAATAATATGGCATTGAAGTCTTTATTGTATGTCGCATTGTCCTTAAACTCCATCAGGAATTTTTCAAATTCGCTTTCGGAGTTTCCATCGAAGCAGATAGAAAACATACCTACGTTGTCATTCTGCTCTATTGTCTTTAATGTTACTTGTGTCATAACTGTAATTCTTTAATATGCAATGCAAAAGTAATACTTTTATTGATAGTTTGTTCACTTTTAAGTGAATATTTAGCATGAATTAACTTAGAAAGTAAAACAATGATACAATCCTACACAAAATACAAACAATTCAAGTCTTTGGTGGATGCCAAGGATAATGAGAAAGCCGTAAGAAGCGGCTTGGACTTTCTGCGCTTCGTAGCAGAGGAATACAGCCGCTTGGAAGTGTATAACAACCAAGAATGTGATGGAGATGATTTCTTCACTTATCAAGTGGAGAAAGAACTTGCACAAGTGCTGAGAGACGAAGCCACTACGATAGAATCTGTTGCTACTGCACAGAAAGAGATGGCTGAGATTGAGAAGATGGAGGCATACGATGATTATTGCCTGTGCTTCTTTGACCATATAAGTGAGGCTATCAACTTCCGATTGGCGGATGCGGATACATACCTTGCAGACCTTGACAAGCAGATAAAGCATCATACCTACGAATACAAGAGATTGGTGAATGACGAAAACTTTAACCAGTTGAGTTCGCTATTCCGATTTGAGGAGTTGGGCAAGTTGCTCATCAAGAAGATAGAGTATCTGCGGACTCACGGTAGAGAGAATGAAGAGGGTGCTATCTTGGAGGAATACAAGTATGTACCTGATGTCTGCTCCTTCAAAATCAATGATCTTCTTGAAAAGGGATTGGAGAATGATGCCTTGAAAGAGATAGAAAAAATGATTGCTGTGTATGGTGATGATGGATACAATACCACTGAACCTTGGCATCTGCAAAAGATTGAAATTTTGGAAAAGCGTAATGACAAGGCTAGTGTTATTGAAGAATACCGCAGATTGTTCCGTCAGTTCTTGGTGGACAAGCGACCTTACTTCGAGAAGTTGAAAGAGTTGGTAGCCAAGGAGGATTGGGATGAGTTTGTTGTGAAACTCTTCGGGGATATTCCACATATCACGGATGATGATTGCATCGAAGTGTGCGACATGATTGTGGAGGAAAAGAAGTATAAGTGCCTCTTGAAGATTCTGATGGACAACAGAATGTCGTTCAGCCGAGTGGCACTCTTCAAAAAGTATGCGCATTATATGAGCGAGGAAGACCAAGCTATTTATACCAAACATGTTATTGATGATTTGCGTAAGCATTTGAGTTATGCAAAATCGAAGAGCTATGGCTATATCGTGGATGACATCAAGGGTATGTACACTTGTTGTGAAGTTTCCAAGAAACTTATCTTGGATTTTGTGGACGAAGTAGAATACAATTACGGCAATCGTCCTGCTTTGATGCGATTGCTGAGAAACTGATTATTTTGATTTAGAACATATACTATGGTTATACTGAAGAATTTACCATTTAGAGATAAGCTCAACTTGGCAATGATGATTGAATATGACACGAAGAAAGTGATTCAAGAACATGCAAGGTTGATAAATGTAAGTTTGCCATCATCCTATCGTAAAGGAGAAATGGCGGAAGGACTTGCTACATTGTTTCAGCATGATCCTTTCTATACGGTCAACCAATTGCCGATGGATGAGCAGAAATTAATTGCTCAACTCATCAATCTGAAATTTGACGAGTGTGTTGAAGTGCCAAGAAATAACGAGAAGCATCTTATGATGCAAAAAGTTCATTTGGTGGTGACATACGAAGATGGCAATACCTGGAAGTTATTTATGCCTGATTGCATAAGGACAATACTAAGAGATACTACGGAAAGTCAGATTGGTGATATTCCTGGCATGATGGAATACCGCAAAGTATTGGAGAGTTTGACGGAATGTAACATCAAGTTGCAGGAAGTGATGGACAGAGAGGCAGGCAAAGTTCCTTTGTCACAAGCTTCCAAGCTGATTCTGAATCAACTGGAGAAGCAATATATAGAGAAACGTGAGGAACTTCGCAAAATTCAAGCGAAATATTCATGGGCTTCGGACAAGAAAAATCCAGTACAGCAAAGCATCGCTGATGCCTTGATGTATATCGGATTTATGAAATTGGTATAACATCATTATTGGTTCTTTGAAATTGTTAATGAAGGAAATCAAACTTTTTGATTACCAAGAGGATATGAAGGAACGGATTGAGAAGGCGTTGCGCCTTCATCGGTCCGTGATGGCACAAATGCCAACTGGAACAGGTAAGACATACCTGTTAACAGCAGTCATAGACTCTTTTGTGAGCAACAATCCCAAGGAGAAAGTATGGATTGTAGCCCATAGAAGAGAGCTGGTGTCGCAGATAGACGAAACCGTAAGAAAGTTCCATTCTTATTCCGCATCAAACACCTCTTCCCTATTGTCATCCGTCAAGGCGATGTCCATTCAGTGGCTGATGAGACACTACGACGAGATAGAGGAAGTGCCGGGGATGATTGTGATTGACGAGGCGCACCATACCCTTGCCAAGACCTATAAGGAGATGTGGGAGAGATTCCCGAATGCTAAGTTCCTGGGACTGACGGCTACACCTTGCCGATTGAATGGTAAGGGTTTTACTGATCTGTTTGATGTCTTGGTGCAGTCGTGGAGTGTTCCTGAGTTTATCAGCAAGGGAAGATTGGCTACATACGATTTTGTGAGCATCAAATCGGATGGTGTGACGCAACGGCTCATCGACTCCTTGCAGAAGCGAGGGGCAGATGGTGACTACCAGAACAAGGAAATGGATATGTTGCTGAATAAGAAGCCGAGTATCGAAAGGCTCTATCGGAGCTTGGAAGAATATGGTAAAGACAGAAAGGGCATCGTGTATGCTATCAATATTAATCATGCTAATGCTATTGCCGAGTTCTACAGAGAACACGGCATAGCAGCTGTTGCTATTGATAGTAAAACTCCTGCGAGTGAGCGCAGAATGCTTATTGAAAGGTTCAAATCTTCTTCCTTATCTTTTTCGAAAACCCACCCGTCCTCCCTTACCCTTAAGGGAGGCTCCACCGCTTTCCCCAAGCCCCTTTCCCCTCAGGGGACAGGGGATGTAACCGCCCTCCGGTGCTCGGAACCGCTACGCTCTAAGGATGGCGGACCATCAAAGGTCTCGCCAGATTGTGCGGGATGGGACCGCCTTGCTGCTACTTGCTTGCGATCTGCTGATAGACTTGCTGATGAACTTGCTCCTATCCAAGTACTGGTGAATGTGAACATCTTCTCGGAAGGATTTGACTGTCCGGATGTGGAGTTTGTACAGTTGGCACGACCTACATTGTCGCTTGCCAAGTATCTACAGATGGTGGGACGAGGACTGCGAGTAGCTAAGGGGAAGAAAAACTGCGTGATTATAGATAACGTGGGACTGTATCGGGTGTTTGGATTGCCTTCGCAAGTATGGAACTGGAATGCTATGTTCGAGGGAAAGCTGAAAGTTGGCAAGAGAAAGGAGACTCCGAAGGAAAGAGAGTTTTTTCTGATGAACGAGGTGCAAGACAGTATTCAGATACATCCAGACTCTGAGATGATGATGGTGATGAGCCATGAAGAATTGCTCCAAACGCTACAGTATCGTGAGTTTGTGGATAGCAAAGGGGAGTTTGCCATCATCAAGCTGCCTGATGGAAAGATGACGGTAGTGAACCGACAAGGAGAACAAGTACTGGAGCCTGGCGATTACTATGACACGAAACTACTGAACGGAAACATCCTGTTCTACCGACCTCGCAGGAAGGCAGTATGCTATTATGACCTGTTGGCAAGAGCCGTCATCGACGATGGCACTAACGTAGCAGAGACTCCACACGTTGTCAACATAAAAGGATGGGAGTTTATAGAATATAACGACATCTTCATGTCTCGAACCCAAGAAGAGTTTTCTCTGCCCTATCGTCCTTCACTATATGATTTTCAGAATTATGGGTACTATATGATATTCAGATTCAGACCTTCAGCTCCCGGTTGTCAGGTATGGTACTATTGTGAGGGTAATGAAGGGAAGATGCGCATGAGCAATGAAGAGAGCAGGAATGTGTGTTTCCTGCGGAATGATTACGAACATGTGTATTGGCTATGTGCTGTCCTGTATGGTGAACATATCGTGGTCATGGACAGCAAGCAGGACTACTACCTGGTGGATTCAAATTTGAAGAAGACATATATTGGGTGCAATAACCCAAAGAACAAAGAGGAGGATTTACAATATGTGATGCCACGACTTGGCAAGAAATACTATCATGAGGCGATGTTGCAAAAGAAGGAAATGGAAGCAAGCGAGATGCTTCTTTTGCATGAGAAGTCAGAGGCAGGACATGTGGAATTGTATCAAGCAGGAAAGAAATGGGGCGTGAAGGTAGATGGTAAAGTTATCGTGCCACCCCTCTACCACAGTATAGCGCAACCTGTCGGTGCCTATTGCGCCTTTGAACAGATTCCCCAACATTGGGGCGTTATGACATTGAAAGGAAAAGTGATTGTTGATGCCAAATATGAGAAGGTGGAGATTCGTGACAATGGAATCGCCGTGGTAACAGGCATCACGGGAAAAACACAGACAATCAATCTGAAATGACGAAGGATATTCAGCTTTTTGATTATCAAGCGGACATGGTGAAGAGAGTGCAAGAAGCATTCAAGCATCATGATTCTGTCATGGTCCAAATGCCGACTGGTACGGGAAAGACGTATCTGCTTGCCGCCCTCGTAGGTTTGTTCTTGAAAGAGGAAGTGTGGGTGGTAGCCCATCGTCGTGAACTCGTTTCACAAATCAAGGACACCTTGGAAAGATTCTTCTCCTCCCTAAAATCCACCTCCATCAAAGTGACATCGATACAATGGTTGTCGAGACACTATGGAGAGATGGAAGAGAAGCCGGGGTTGATAGTGATTGACGAGGCACACCATGCTTTGGCTGAGACATACGCAGAGGTGATGAATGCCTATCCGAAGGCGAAGAAGTTGGGACTGACAGCTACGCCCTATCGATTGAACGGTAAAGGATTCACGGACTTGTTTGATACCTTGCTGTGCTCATGGAGCATGGAGAAGTTTATTGCCGAGGGACGATTGAGTCTTTATGACTACTACTCCATCAAGCCTGACAGTGCTGACCAGCTGCTGATAGACTCGTTGCAGAAGCGAGGTGCTGATGGTGACTATCAGCAGAAGGAACTGAACGAGGTGATGGATGTGAAGCCATCACTTGAAAGACTATGCCTTACCATCAAGGAGTATGTGCCCGGAAAGAAAGGTATCGTATATGCTATCAGTATTCAGCATGCAGAACATATTGCGGAGTTCTATCGGGAGAATGGCATCAAGGCTGTGGCGATTTCGAGCAAGACACCGTTTGCTGAGCGGCAAGAGCTTATTGAAAGATTCAAATCTTCCTCGCTCTCCTCTTCCCTAAATTCCATTTCTGATGTTATAGAAGTATTGGTGAGTGTGGATTTGTTCTCAGAAGGATTTGACTGTCCTGATGTGGAGTTCATACAGTTGGCGAGGCCTACACTGTCCTTGGCTAAGTATATGCAGATGGTGGGACGTGGACTGCGAGTAGCTGAGGGTAAAGAATACTGCGTGATACTGGACAACGTGGGACTGTATAAGCGGTTTGGATTGCCATCTGTGGATAGAGATTGGCAGAGCATGTTTAAAGGACGTACTTCTCTGGAGGACATTCTGCAAGAGGCGTGTATGCAAGTCTATAATCACAACTGCAGGATGGACTTGATGATGGATGGTGATGAGGAGATGATGAAAATCATCAACCATGAGCATCAGCAGCAGTTGATCATGGACACCTATGGCTATCAGATTGTAGAAGACGAAAAAGGTCTGAAGGGTATCAAGGATAAGGATGGCAAGATGATATTGGAATGCCAATACAAGAAGATAGATGTGACCAATGATGGCTTTGCCTATTGCTATATAAGAAAGAAAGTAGGTAGGAAGGAATGGATTGACTTGCGGAACAGGTTGTGGTTTGCCAATAAGCCCCAAAGTGTAAAGCTGATGGGCATCGACTTCAGTACAGAGGATGGCAAAAAGCTATACCCTCGCATCCTATCGAAGTATATTGATGAAAAGACCTATCTGACGGTGAAGACCTTGGAATTGCAAGTAGGAACAGGACTGAGTTGGAAGCATAGGTTTATTCCTTGGGATGAGCCAAATAAGGTGTATCTGTACAAAGAAGGAGAAGGCAACTCGCGACTGTATATTGATGAGAATGAGCAATATTATGTGCAGAAGAACATCGGCAGTCAACTGGAGGAAGTGGATTCTCGTGAGGCGTTGGCTGAGTTTGCCCAAAGAGACAAAGAAGAAAGGAAGGAGAGCTTAGAAAAGCTTAAGAATTCATATAAACATTATGAATATTATCCTGTTGATAATCTCTATCCTATCAAGAAACATCTTGGAACAGCGAAAGATAAGATAACTATCGAAAAAGACGGCATTTGGCATGTGGAGGATGCACAGGTTAATGAAAGCTATTGGGTTGACCCTGTGACATATAGGAAACATTATACAAGACCTGTCCTGTTCAAACGTGGCTATCTGAACATCTTAAGGGAAGACGACTGGTGCTATGTGAGAAACATTCCTGGACTAAGGAATAGACCATTAAGACAATGGGAAATTGTGGCAGATGATAACCTCTGTATTATCAAGAATACGTATCTGATAGAGAAAAGTGAGCCTGATCAATGGTACAAGATATGCAGAAGAACAGACGACTTCACTTATTTTTCTGTATTGGCATGCTTTTATGAAAGTGAATACATCAAGGATGATACGGAGATTCAAATTACTCAATTTGATGGTGAGGGTTTGAAAATGACCCAAGAAGGATTTACTTATACACCACTTGTGATAAAAACGCATAAAAGAAGTAGATGGCTGTGACAAAAACAGACCGATGTGAACAAGAGTTCATGTCGGTCTGTTTTTGTTTATTTAACTCAATCCTACTCTACAACAATAGGCTTGTACTTTGGTACCAATGCCTTCATGATGCACCAGCCTACCAGGTAAGCCACACTACAGATGCAGAATACAATCATGTAGGCTCCTGGCTTGCCATCGAAGCCCATAAAGGTGAAGGCAGAACCCTGACCCTCTGCATAGGTGAAGAGCATTCCGGAACCCTTGTTAATCAGGAATGAACCGATACCACCTGCCATCGCACCAATACCTGTGATGGTAGCAACAGTTGACTTAGGGAACATATCACCAATAGTAGAATAAAGGTTAGCAGACCATGCCTGATGACCTGCACCGAGCAAACCGATGATGATAGCTGGCCACCATGCACTGTACTCACCCATAGGCTGAGCAATCAGACCGAGCAATGGGAAGCAAGCGAAAATCAACATCGCACGCATTCTACCGATATATGGATTCATACCCTTCTTGTCTACAAAGTAAGTTGGCAAGTAACCACCACCAATACTCAATACGGTTACAATCGCATAAAGAGTAAAGATGAGGGCAATACCCATACCCGAATCAGAAGAGTAACCATACTGATCAGAGAAGTAAGCTGGAGCCCAGAAGAGGAAGAACCACCATACACCATCAGTCATCAACTTACCCACAATGAATGACCAGGTCTGGCGATAGCTGAAGCACTTCAGGAAGCCGATGGTCTTCTCCTCAGTTGCCTCTGCGTTCTGATTCTCAGCCTCAACCTTGTCAAGGTCTTCATCCTGCTCAATGTAAGTAAGCTCAGCCTTGTTTACATGCTTGCTCTCAGATGGCTTCTCATAAAGCCACATCCAGAGACCCATCCATACATAACCGAGCACACCGATGATGATGAAAGCCCACTCCCAGCCCATGCTGCGAGCCAACAATGGAATGGTTGCTGGAGCTGCCAAGGCACCTACAGAGGCACCACTGTTGAAGATGGCAGTAGAGAACGCACGGTCTTTCTTTGGGAAATACTCCGCTGTTACCTTGATGGCTGCAGGGAAGTTACCTGCCTCACCCACTGCAAGAATCAAGCGGCAAGAGAGGAACAACCATACACTGATGGTGGCGATAGCAACAGCTGCATCGCTACCTGCCTGTACCATGCGGAGTGCCTCGATAGAATCGTAACCCTCCATCTGCATAGCTACCCAACCGCAACCTGCATGCATCACGGCACCTGTTGACCATACGAAGATGGCAATGAGATAACCCTTCTTGGTTCCCATCCAATCCACGAACTTACCTGCAAAGAGGTTGGCGATGGCATAAAAGATGGAGAAAAGACCGGTAATCGTACCGTAATCGTCATCTGTCCAGTGGAATTCTGGAGCAATAAAGTCTTTCCATGTTAACGACAGAACCTGACGGTCCATATAATTCACTGTGGTCGCAATGAAGAGCAACGCACAAATCACCCAACGGAAGTTGGACATTTTACTAGTTGAAATAGAGCTCATTTGCTAAGTTTTTAAGCGTTTTGTTATTCTAATGTAGGAATCTTCACTACCTGCATATCGTTGTAGATAAGGTTTTCTCCTGCCATACCCCAGATAAAGGTATAGTTGCTGGTGCCGGCAGCGCAGTGGATTGACCACTCTGGAGCAATCACGGCCTGCTCGTTGTTCAGCCAGATAGGACGGGTCTCCTGTGGCTCACCCATTACGTGAAGAATCTTCTGACCCTCTGGAACATTGTAATAAAGGTATGTCTCCATGCGGCGGAGGTGAGTATGAGCTGGCATGGTGTTCCATACAGAACCCTCCTTCAACTCGGTAACACCCATCTGCAACTGGCAGGTGCGAACACCAGCCACACCATCAATAATCAACTGATGAATCACGCGGTCGTTGCTCTCCTTCAGGCTACCAGCCTTGATGTTGTTGGCATCCTTCAGAGTCACCTTCTTGGTAGGATAAGTCTGATGAGCGCAGGCACTGTTCATATAGAACTTAGCTGGCTTGGCTGCATCCTTGCTGCTTACCTCGATGTTCTTGGCACCACGACCTACATAGAGGGCCTCCTGGAAACCAAGGGTATATTTCTTGCCATCCACGTTAACAGTACCCTCGCCACCGATGTTGATGATACCCAACTCACGGTTGTCAAGCAGGTTCTTCTGATCGTTTGGCTTGTCTGTATAGAGAGGTGCAATAGAAGTCAGCTTCAAAGGAGCGGTTGTTGGCTCTGCACCACCGATGAGGAAACGGTCGAACATGGTGTAGGTCCAGTTTACCTCACCTGGAGCGAACACCTTCTCGATAGCGAACTCGCTGCGGAGGCGATCTGTTGTGTAATGCTTGGCATCCATTGGGTTGCTAGCATAACGAACGTTATAGTTGGTGTAGGCATTCTCAGCCTTCACCTCATATCCACACTTACCACACTGGCCAAAAGCCTGACTTGCTGTTAATACCATTGCTGCTAATATTAATGTTAATTTCTTCATTACTTTTTTATTTTACTTTTTTACCTTTTTACTTTTTTACCATTCTCTCTTCCTTCACGATGCGCTGGCGGTTGATAACCATCAGGGCGATGGTGATGATGGTGAGCACGCCCATACCGATGTAAGAGAGCTTCACGCCACGATAGATAACCCATCCGAAGAGAGAAGAGGCGAAATCGAGGGCACCACCTGCGAATCCATCTGGAATATGAGCGGCATTATCGCCTGTGGCTGCATAAACCTGGTTGGCTGCCATGGTAAAGTCGGGAGCCATATCGGTTACAAAATAGAGACCGATAATCAAGGCTACCAAACCGATGATCAGAGTCTTCACCACATTACCCTTGGTAAATGGCAAGATCATTGGGAAGAGGTAGAACATACCTGCCAATGATGCCAATGGCAAGAACTGGTTACCTGGCAGGAATACGGCGATGGCCAGAATCACAGGAATCAGGATAACCGATACCACCAGGGTAGTAGGATGACCAATCACCAGGGCAGGACTCATACCGATGTGCACCTTCTTGCCGTTGAACTTGGTCTTCACCAGTTCCTGGGTCTTCTCAGAGATAGGCTTCAAACCATCAATAAACAAGGAAGTGATACGAGGAATCAGCTCCATCACGGCTCCCATGGTAACACCGAGGAAGAGAATCTTCTTGATATCGAGCTGTGCAGCCCAACCAATCAAGGCTCCCACGATAACACCCAGAACCAGTGGTTCACCCAGCACGCCAAACTTCTTCTTCAATCCCTCTGCATCGATATCGAGCTTAGAGAAACCAGGAATCATATCCATTGCCTTGTTGAAGAGGATGGCGAATGGCATGAAGCTCTGGCAGAATGGCTGCGGAATGGAGATACCGTCCAGGTCGTAGTACTTCTGGAACTTCTCTGCGGTCAAATCTGCACATACCAATGTAATGATATAGCAGACGATGGCTGCAAAGTAACCCCAAAGCAGACTCTCACCCATCACGAAGTAAGCCACGGCACCGATAAAGGCAAAATGCCAGTAGTTCCAAAGGTCGATGTTCACCGTACGGGTGGTCTTGGTTATCAACATCAGGAAGTTGACTCCCAAGCAGATTGGGATAATCAAGGCACCCACCGCTGTGTTATAAGCCACGGCAGCGGCTGCAGGCCAACCCATGTCAAACACGTTCAACTGTAGGTGATAGATGTCAGAGATAGCCTTCAAAGGGTCATTGAAGTTGGTTGTCAGCAAAGCCGTCACCACACCCAAGCCCACGAAACCCACACCTACGAAGAGTCCCGACTTCAAAGCCTTTCCGAATTTCATGCCGATACACAAGCCGATGACCGTGAAGATGATTGGCATCATCACGCTCGCTCCCAAGCTTATGATATAGCTAAATACCTGTTCCATTATTACTTTTGAATTGTTAAATAGTTAAGGAAATACACGCTAAGTGTACCCTACACCTGTTTTTAGATGATTTGTTGGTTGCAAAGATACACTTTTTTCTTCAATTTTAATACGTTTTCATCAAAAATATTACTTAAAAAAATCCCATCCGAGCTTTTCGGACGGGATTTCCCTATTTTTGTACGTTTTTCTAACGTTTTTTATCCTAATCTTGATAGTAAACTCGCTTCACGCGGCTGCTGATGGTGGTCAGCACCTCGTAAGGAATGGTGTCAAGAATATCGCTCAGCGTCTGAACTGGCAGATGCTCGCCGAAGATTTCCACGGAGTCGCCTTCCTTGCAGTTGATGTCGGTTACATCTATCATGGCTACATCCATGCAGATGTTGCCCACATACTCTGCCTTCTGTCCGTTGACCAGACAGTAGGCATGGCGATTGCCCAGATGGCGGTTCAAGCCGTCGGCATAACCGATAGGAATGGCGGCGATGACGCTGTCTCTGTCGAGGATGGTCTTGCGGCTGTAGCCCACGCTATCCCCTGCCTTGATGTTGTGCATCTGCAGGATGGTGGTCTTCAGGGTGCTCACACAGTTGATGGTCTCGTTGTTGCGTGAGTTGATGCCGTAAAGTCCCAGTCCCAGGCGGCACATATCCAACTGGCGCTCCGGGAAATGCTCAATACCTGCCGAATTGCAGATATGGCGCAGAATCTTATGGTCGAAGGCAGCCTGCAACTGCTTGCTGCCCTTGTCGAACAGTTCAAACTGATGGGCTGAGAAATCATCGAAGCAATCGGCATCACTGCCCACGAAATGAGAGAACACCGAACGAGGGATGATGGCATTCTGATGCTTCAGCTTGCCTATCAGCTCCTCCATATCGTTCTCTGGGTCGAAGCCCAGACGATGCATACCTGTATCCAGCTTGATGTGGACAGGGAATCCGGTGACTCCCTCCTTCTCGGCTGCCTTGATCAGCGCATCGAGCAGACGGAAGGAATATACCTCAGGCTCCAGGTCGTAATCAAACATAGTCTTGAAGGCGGTCATCTCAGGGTTCATGATCATGATGTTGCTGGTGATGCCGTTCTTGCGAAGGGTAACACCCTCATCGGCCACTGCCACGGCAAGATAATCCACACGATGATCCTGCAGGGTCTTGGCTATCTCCACGGCTCCTGCTCCATAACCGTCTGCCTTGATCATGCAGACCAGTTTGGTTTCCGGCTTCATAAATGCACGGTAGTAGTTCAGATTGGCTACCACGGCATTCAGGTTCACTTCGAGCGTGGTTTCGTGTACCTTCTGAACCAGCAACTCCGTCAACTGGTCGAAACCAAACTGGCGGGCACCCTTCAGCAGGATTACCTCGTCACGAAGCGATGCAAATACCTCGCTCTTGATAAACTCCTCCACATCCTGGAAGAAGAACTTTTCTGAAATCTGAATGGCATCATGCTGCTGGCAGAGTTCAGGACCAATACCGATAAACTTCACCACGCCACGCTTGCGAGCCAGGTCGCTCACCTCCTTATAGAGAGCCTCAGGCGACAGACCGCTCTGATAGATGTCGCTCAATATCAGCGTATGGCGACGGCCACGATGGTCTGGACGGCGGTTCATGAAGTCGAGGGCGATGTCGAGCGAATTGATATCGCTGTTGTAGCTGTCGTTGATAAGGGTGCAGCCATGCTGTCCCACCTTCACTTCCAGTCTCATCGCCACCGGTTCCAGTTTTGCCATACGCTTGTCGATATCCTCGGCAGAAACACCGAGCTTCGAAGCCACCACGGCACTGATGATGGAGTTCTGGATAGATGCATCATCAATGAATGGAATGGAGAAACTGTCCATCTCACCTTTATATATATAGGTGATGACGCTCACGCTCTGCTGCTTTTCGATGTTCTTCACATAGAAAGGAGCCTCAGGGTTCTTGAGCGACCAGAAAAGTTTTTCTCCCTTATAATCTGGATATTCAGCCACCACCTTGGTAATCAGTTCGTCATCGCCATCATAAACCACGGTCTCTGCATCATGGAAGAGGATAAGCTTTTCTCTGCACTTCTCCTCCAAGGAAGAGAAGTTCTCCTGATGGGCAGAACCCACATTGGAGAGTACGGCGATGGTAGGCTGGATGATGTCACGCAGGGCAAGCATCTCGCCCGGCTGACTGATACCAGCCTCGAACACGCCCACCTGGGTCTGCTCGTCCATGAGCCAGACCGACAATGGCACACCTATCTGCGAATTGTAACTGCGTGGACTGCGGGTGACGAACATGCTTGGTGAGAGCAGCTGATAGAGCCACTCCTTGACCATGGTCTTGCCATTAGAACCCGTAATACCCACGATAGGGATGTTGAATTCATCACGATGACGTTCTGCCAGGCGCTGGAGAGCCTCCAGCGTGTTGACAACCTTCAGGAAGTTGGCTCCCGGATAATCAGAAGCATATCCCTTAGGGACATCAGTCACCACAAAGTTCTTGACTCCACGACGATACAACTCCGGAATGTAGTTGTGACCGTCATTACGCTCAGACTTGAGCGCAAAGAACAGAGTTTCCTCTGGGAAACAAAGTGAACGACTATCGGTCAGGATAAAACCGATGTTGGTATCATTGTCTCCATAGCGACGCGCACCTATCAGTGTGGTTACCTTTTCAATAGTATATGTCATTGTCTTTATACTTTAATGTTTCTATTATCAATAAGAGAAAATCATCTTGATTTTATAGAAGATGATATTTCTCCTCAAATTGTCTTTTCTTCTCTTCCGTCCGGGCGATGAACTTCTGATGTTCCTCACTTTCGGGGTGGAAGGGCTTGTGGCCGAGTGCTTCCCGGATGGGTCTCCAGTCTTCCAGAAACTGTTCTGCGGCTTTGCCGAAATAGGCGGCACGGAACTTTTCCCAGATATACTCCACAGCCTGCGGGCTCGGATGCAGCATGTCTTCCTGATAGAAGCGATAATCACGAAGCTCATCGTTCATGATTTCGTAAGCAGGGAAATAACTCACCACTCCCAGATTCGCCTTCACCAGTTTATCTGCTGCCAACTGGAGCGTTGCCTTCGAAAGCTGGCTTCCGTGGTAGCCGTATTTGGCGTAGCGGATGGGACTGACAGTTATAATCACCTTTTCAGCTTTCAGCAAATCAACGGCCTTCTGCAGATACCCGGCACACTCCTCCACGCTCAATTCCCTTTCCTCGAAAAGGCGCTGCGGACGCTTTTGGCAGTTATCCACAATCTCGCCTGTTTCCTTCAAGATATACACGTGGTTCGTACCCAGCGTAAACACGGCCACACGAAGCTGAACCTCCAGGCTCTTCTCCACGGTATGGAGAATGCTTGCCGGATTATACATCACCCCGAAGGGATTCACCGTGGCACGGAAGCGATTTTCCACAAACCGGCGACCCAGATTGTCGGCAAAGCAACTGCCCACAAAGAGCATTTGCTCTGCCGGTTGTATCTCGAAGTCGGCCTTCGGAATCTCTATTTCAGTTCGAAACAGCATCTTCTCGGCTCCCTTCTATTCCTTCACCTCCTGTGAAGCCTTCTTGCGTCTCTTCACTTCCACTCCTATACCTATTATAATAAGGAGTACGAGAACGCCGTAACCGATGTAAGCGATGGTCTCGGTGTTCTTCAGCGACTGAGGATGGAAGTCGAGCACCACCTTGTGGCTGCCTGCCTTCACGTTCAGGGCACGCAGAATGTAATCCACTCTGCCCAGCTCCACAGGCTCTCCATCCACCGTAGCCGTCCAGCCCGGATAGTAAATCTCAGAGAAGACGATGACACCACCCTTGCTTGACTTCACCTCGTAAGTCAGGTTGTTTGGCTTATACTGAATCATCTTCACCACCGAAGTATCATCCTGCTTTACGCTCTGATCCAACTGCTCCTTGAACTTGGCATCAGCCACAGCCACATGGCGCAGGTTCACCTTGCCCACGCCCTCGATTTCCTCGTTGGCATTGTTCACATACTTCACCTCATCCACAAACCAGGCATTGCCGTAAGCGTATGGATTCTGCACCGGAACGGTCTGACCGCCCTGCAGAGGCATGATGAAATATTTGGTGTTCAGCATGTTCAACACAGGGAAGATGCTGTCGCCGTTCACCTTGGTCATGTCGCCGCCGGCAGCAGCCACAGCCTGCATGGTCTTCTGCATCTCCGGAGCGATATGCGCATCAATCATCTCCTGATAACGGCGCAGCTTGGCTGCATGATAACCGCCGATGCTCTTATGATAGTAAGAGGTCTCGTTCTCATTGAAGGTATTCGATGCCAGATTGAGCACACGATAGTCGAGCGACTTGTCACGACAGATAATCTTGTCGGTCTCTGTCATCTGCTGAGGAGCATCACGCTCAATCTTATCTACAAACATATCATCGTAGAGATAACGCTTGTTCACCATCCACATATCCACCAAACAGAGCACGGCGATACCGGCAATCATGAACTCGGCGCCCAGCTTCTTCATCTTGTAAAGCATCAGGAAGCCGAAGCCGATGAGGATAATCCAGAACGAACGCCAGCAGTCGGATGTAAAGATGCCCTTACGGATTTCGATGAGGTTGCTCATCAGCGGACCCTGATATTCGGCAGGCAACTGCTGCAGCGCCTGGGTCTCCTGCACGGAGATGAAATCAGGGAAGAATACGCCTGGCATCAGGGCGAAAAGCAGGCAGAAACCTGCCGTCAGACCCAAGCTGGCATATACATATTTTATCTTGGTGGTCAGCACCTCAGGCTCATCCACCAGTTTCTTCAGCGCCATCATCGCCAGCAGCGGAATGGTAAACTCGGCTATCACGAGGATGGATGCCACCGTTCGGAACTTGGCATACATCGGGATATAATCCAGGAAGAAATTGGTAAACGGCATGAAGTTTCTACCCCAGGAGAGCAGGATGCTCAGGATGGTGGCAGCCAGCAAAGCCCACTTCATCGGACCCTTTACGATAAAGAGACCCAGGATGAAGAGCATGCAGACGAAGGCTCCCACATAAACCGGACCGCTCGTGCCAGGCTGGTTGCCCCAGTACTGACCCAGCTGCTGATAAATCTGCACAAAGTTAGGATCAGCCTTCTCCATCGCCTTCTCGTTTTGAGAAAGAGGCACAGAAGCGCCACCCTTGGCATCAGGAATCATCAGTGTCCAGGTTTCGTCGATGCCGTAACTCCACTGGGTGATATAATCTCTATCCAATCCGCTACTGGTCTGATCGGCAGCGTTTTTCTTCACCAGCTCACTCTTGCCGCGCATGGTTTCCTGTCCATACTGCCAGGTGTGATAAAGGTTCGTCAGGTTGAGCGAGATACCGATGAGGGCACCCACCACGCACACTGCCGTAGCCTTTCCGAAGCGGGCGAGTTCTCCCTTCCTGATGGCATCCACCAAGTAGGCAATCACCATGAAGAGGATGATGAAGAGATAGTAGTAAGTCATCTGCACGTGGTTGGCGTTCACCTCGAAAGCCGAGAAGATGGCGGTGAGGAGCAAGCCCTTCAGATACTTCCCCCGGTAAGCCAGCACCATGCCCGCAATCATTGGCGGCAGATAGGCAAGTGCCCACACCTTCCAGATATGACCGGCGGCGATGATGATAAAGAAGTAGGATGAGAATGCCCAAATGATACTTCCCAATGCAGCCAGCGACTGTCGGAAATCGAAGGCTCGCAGCATGATATAGAAGCCCAGAAGATAGACAAACACATACCATACATAGTCGGGTAACCACAGATGATAAGCCTTCGTCACCTGGTCGAGCACCTTGGTACTTCCATACGAAGGTGCAATCTGGTAAGTTGGCATACCACCAAACACGGAGTTAGTCCAGCGAGTCGTCTCGCCGGTCTGCTGCTGGAAGAGTTCCTTCTCGTGTCCCAATCCCTTGCTTGCCGCAGAGTCGTGACGGAAGAGGATTCGTCCGTCCATGTCGGCAGGCATGAAGTACACGAAGGAAATCACCGCAAAAACAATCACCACTAGAATATCTAGCAGATACTTCTTCAAAAAATTCATTTTCCTGTATAAACGTTTATAATTTGCTTGCAAAGATAATGAGAAATGAAGAATCTACAAAATAAAAAAAGAAACTTTTTACTTTTTTTATGGCATAAACCGGTTTATGCCCCCAACGGCTTACCCATATAGGGGTTTTCCCCCATTTTTTAGGGATTCCCTCGCAGCAGCTTTCTTAAAATATATTACCTTTGCATTGACAAGACAATATTTCTTCACCCCCATACGTTATAATAGTCAGTAACATTAAAATAAAAGGAACAAAAAAACATGAAAAGAATTGTATTCTTCCTGATGGCAATGCTCATGATAGCACTCCCATCATCAGCACAGAACTATAAGAATAGTCAATACTACAACGAGAAGACGGGTCATCTCGACTACAAGTTCAACAACTATCTGGGCGAAGCCTACCTGGGCGTGCGCCTCGGTCCTGCCTTCACTTACGTTACTTCCGACGATGCCCGCCTGGATGGCGGCAAATGGCAGACCGGTCTCAACGTGGGTGTTGTAGGCGGTTTTGCGCTCAGCGAGTCAACTCCTGTATTCATGGAGACGGGTCTCTACTATATAGAAAAAGGTGGAAAGAAAGACCTGGGCGGAGGCAAGAAGATGACCTACGACCTCAACTACCTGGAGATTCCGGTGCTCGTGAAATACAAGTACGAGGTGGATGATGAGTTCACCGTAGAGCCATTTGCCGGTGGATATTTCGCCATGGGCGTGGGCGGCAAGATCAAGAACTTTGCCGAGCGTGAGGCTCAGAGCTCCTTCAGAAGCAACAACTTCAGAAGATTCGACGGCGGTCTGCGCCTCGGATGCGGCGTGGGCTACGACATGTTCTATGCCGACCTCACCTACGATCTGGGACTTGCCAACATCTGCCACGACGATTTCGACAAGGCAAGAAACAGAGCCCTGATCTTCAACTTTGGCGTAAACTTCTAATTTTTTCAAACGGGAAAGAAATCAGCAGAGATCAGAATAAATCAGTAGAAATGAGAATAGGAATTATCGTTGCGATGGACAAGGAGTTCGCGCAACTCAAGACATTATTGACAGAATCGCAGACAGAGCGAAAGAATCAGAAAGACTTCGTCATCGGAAAGATTGGTGCCAACGAAGTGGTGATGCAACAGTGCGGCATCGGTAAGGTGAACAGTGCCATCGGAGCAGTGGAGATGATTGATAACTATCATCCCGACCTCGTCATCTCTTCAGGCGTTGCCGGAGGTGCCGACATCAACCTCAATGTAACAGAAGTGGTGGTAGCCACCAACTGCGTATACCACGATGCCTACTGCGGCGACGAGTGCGAGTACGGTCAGATTCTCGGCATGCCAGCCACCTTCAAGACTCCACAGGAGTATGTGGAAAAAGCACTTGCCATCAACAACCTGCCCGGCAACAAGCACCCTAAGATTCATGCCGGACAGATCGTAAGCGGCGAGTGGTTTGTGGATAGCAAGGAGAAGATGCGTTCCATCCTGGAGCACTTCCCTCATGCCATGGCCGTGGATATGGAGAGCTGCTCCATCGCCCAGACCTGCCACATCTACAAGACGCCGTTCATCTCCTTCCGCATCATCAGCGATGTGCCGCTGAAGGACACCAAGGCGCAGATGTACTTCGATTTCTGGGCAAAAATGGCAGAAGGCTCGTTTAATGTCACCAAGGCTTTTCTCGAAAGTCTGTAAACTATAAATTATAAATTATAAACTATATGAATAAGATTTCAAGTTTCACAATCAATCATAACAAGTTGCTCCGCGGCATCTACGTAAGCCGCAAGGACGAAGTAGGCGGAGAAGTAGTCACCACCTTCGATATCCGTATGAAGGTGCCTAACCAGGAGCCTTGCCTCCACAACGGTGCCATCCATACCATCGAGCACCTGGCTGCCACCTACCTCCGAAACGACGAGGAGTGGAAAGACCGCATCATCTATTGGGGACCGATGGGATGCCTCACCGGCAACTACCTCCTCATCCGTGGCGACCTGCAGAGCAAGGACATCGTGCCGCTGATGCAGCGCACCTTCCAGTTCATCGCCAACTTCGAAGGCGAAATTCCAGGACAGGCAGCCAAGGATTGCGGCAACTATCTGCTCCACGACCTGCCAATGGCCAAGTATGAATCCAAGAAGTATCTCGAAGAGGTACTCAACTGTATCACAGAACAGAATCTGATTTATCCTACACAGGATTAATCATCCATCGTCTTAGGATATCATCCATCGTCTTATGATATCACCCATATTATCACCAGCGCCCGCAAATGAGAATTTGCGGGCGTTTATATTTAATTAACCAGAAAAGTTTTGCAGCCATCCATAAAAACTATATCTTTGCAGCTGAAATTTATTATTAACAATCGCCAGTTTTGACAATATATAAAATAACTATAACAATATATCAACTTCTCTTATGATAAGAATAAAGTGTATCGATTTAAATACGACAACCATGAACATCAAAAAAGTTTTTGTCGGAGTGTCACTCATCATGTCTGCCATGGCGGGTCACTCCCAGAGTGCATTCCAAGTTAAGCAGCAGTCGTTGCCGAATCCCGACAACGAGCCTAACGCTGTTTTCCCTGTTCCAAGCGATCGCCAGATGAAGTGGCAGGAGACGGAGTTCTACGCCTTCTTCCATTACGGCATGAACACCTATACCAACCGCGAGTGGGGACTGGGAAGTGAAGACGTAACCCTCTTTGCGCCTACTGCAAAGCCTAATCCGGCGCAGTGGCTCAAGGCGGTGAAGGCAGCGGGCATGAAGGGCGGCATCGCCGTGGTGAAGCATCACGATGGCTTCTGCCTCTGGCCTACAGCCACCACCGACCACTCCATCGTCAATGCCGGAAACGAGAACGGAAAGAATACCAACATTCCGCGCGACTTCGCCCAGGCTGCACGCAAACTGAACATGAAATATGGTTTCTATGTCTCTCCATGGGATAGAAACAGCGTATACTATGGCACCGAGAAATATGTGAACGATGTCTTCCTCCGCCAGTGCGCAGAATTGGCTCAGTACGGAAAAGACCAGTTTGAAATGTGGTTCGATGGTGCCAACGGAGGCGACGGATACTACGGCGGACGCAACACCACTGTCAATGTAGACCGTTCCACCTATTATGATATCCCGAACCTCAGAGACTCCATCCACAAGGTTTGCCCCGATATCATCCTCTGGGGTGTGGGTGCCGAGTCAAGATGGATTGGCAACGAGGCTGGATGGGCTGGCGAAACCAACTGGCTCACCGACGAGAGAGGATATGCCCCTGAAAGCAACGGCATGTATGGCACTGAAGACGGATGGCAGTGGGACCCGGGAGAGAGCGATGCCAAGCTCACCGACAAGGGATGGTTCTGGCACGAAGGCGAGAAGCCTCTCTCTGTGGAGCGCCTCTTCCAGATGTATCTCGAAACCGTGGGTAGAAACGCTACCCTCATTCTGAACTGTCCTCCCGACAAGAGAGGTTTGCTGCCTGATATCGACGTGCGCGTGCTCAAGGATATGGGCAACATGATCCGCACCCGTCTGGGCAAGGACCTGGCTCAGAAGGCCAGGGTTTCCGTTAGCAACACCCGCCAGGCAGGAGCCAAGCGCAACTATGCCGCCAGGAACCTGACCGACAACAACAAGAATACCTATTGGGCCACCGACGACGGCGTAAAGCAGGCCACCATCACCTTCAGCTGGGATAAGCCACAAACCCTGCGCTATGTGGATATGATGGAGTACATCCGCAAGGGTCAGCGAGTAAGAAAGTTCCATATCGAAATCTCTGAAGACGGAAAGACATGGAAACCAATCGCTGAGAAGTGCACCACCACAACCATCGGATACAAGCGCATCATCCCGTTGAACGGCAGCACATCAGACAGTTACGGCAAGGGCTATCAGGTGAAAGGCCTGAAGGTTGTCATCGACGACAGCAAGGCTTGCCCATTGTTACATTCCATTAAAGTATTTTAAACTTTGACTCTACACTACGAACATGAAGAAATTACTCATAGCATTGTGTTTGTTACCATTGGCTGCAATGGGACAAGAAATTAAGTTCGACACCCAGGATTACAAATCCGTGGGAGTTTACGACAGATGGGAGCATTCCCCATTCCGCACAGGAGAACTGGCGGGCAACTGCGAGGTTGTGGATAATCCTGACCTCACCAACAATCCTAACAAGAAGGTGCTGGGCTTCCAGCGTTCACGCCTGGCTTCCAACATCTTCGGTGCAAGAATTGATCTGAAGAAGCCGATTGCGCTCGGTCCTTCCGGAAAAGTAGTTCACGTACTGATCAACCGTCCGATGGAAGGAAGAGTGATGCTGGTAGGTCTCGGAAAGAGAAGAGACAGAGCCGGACAGTCGCAGGAAGTAGAGCAGTTCTGGATTAAATCCACCACTCCGGTTCCTGCCGGTCAGTGGGCTGATGCCGTTTTCCCTATCAAGAGTGCCGAGGGTGTGGATATCTACAGTCTGGTAGTGGTTCCTCACGCCGAGTCACCTCACGAGATGAAGCAGGATGCCGTGGTGTATATCGATGATATCAATATCCATCTGACCAACGCCCCTCGCATCACCCTGCTGAAGACAGAAGGTGCAGCGAAGAAGAAGTCTCACAGCGACTTCGTATCCGTTACCGAGGCCAACCGCAACGGTATGGTGACAGCCGCCGACGGAACCACCCTCAACAACCACAAGGTGGCATACGGCAAGGCATTCAAGGTAAAGATGGTACCTGCCCCAGGCTTCACCTACGGTGATTTCACCATCACCCACGGCGACAAGGTAGAATCGCTCAAGAAGACGGATATCGCCAAGGATGGCACCTTCACCATTCCAGCAAAATGGATGGATGGCAACGTAACCATCGAGTGCATCTTTATTTCTACGAGCAAATAAAATCCTTGATTTCTACAAGTAAATAAATAAAATCCTCTATATAAAAAGGGTGTGGTATCAGTTGATGCCACACCCTATTTTTTTTATTGCTACCATTTCAGTCTTCCGTATTTCTCCTTATACCATAGCTGCCAGCCATTCACC
>ERZ1026866.496-NODE-496-length-23596-cov-6.452912_pt1 | contig 23596 bp, 22 predicted proteins | sample MGYA00380163_ERZ1026866 | MGnify/ENA primary metagenome ERZ1026866 (study PRJEB33269, sample SAMEA4719799) | human gut metagenome | biome: human-associated habitat; feature: organic feature; material: feces | place: Cameroon | collected 2013-10 ...
GACGAGATCTTCACGGAAGCCGAAAACCGCCTCCACGTCCAGAAGGCTGTTCTGGCAGTGCTGCTGGCGAACCAATAACAAAGAAAACTGCCGCATCCGGGAACACACCCGGTGCGGCAGTTTTTTGGTTGGGTGGTTTGAAAACGAAAAAAATTCAACCAGCTGTTGACAAAAAGATTGGGAGAGGGGTAGTATGGGAAAAAGTGGTTTGTTAAAATTGAGGAAATGAGGAAACAGCAATGCGGAAAAGGAATAAGCCGTTCGATTCGTTTGCCAAAGCAGCAGCGGCAATGCTGCTGGCAGGTGTTCTGCTGACGTCCTGTGACGGCGGAGGAGAACCCGAAGCACCGGCGTCCCCTCCGGCACAGGAAATGCCTGCACCATCGCAGAAACCGGAGGAAAAACCCGCAGAGTCTTCGTCTACGGCCTCTTCCGTACCGGGGTCTTCTGCTGCTGCATCGGAGGTGGCAAGCTCGTCGGAAATGGTGTCGGAACCAGAAGGAACGAGCAAAGAACAGTGGAACTATGAAGTAACTGGTAAGAACACAGCAACGCTCACAGGCGTAACGGAATCGGATGCAGGAATGAAAAACGGGACTCTAACGATTCCTGCTGTATATAAAGGTTATCAGATTACGGCAATTGGAAAACAGGCGTTTTATCAAAGAGATGATATTACTGCCGTGGTGATTCCGGATGGAGTTGAAACAATTGGAGACGAGGCTTTTATGTGGTGTAGGAATCTCCAAAAAGTATCATTTGGTGATAACATCCGGAAAATTGGAACAGATGCGTTTCAATATTGCACTTTGAAATCGCTTGTTTTGCCCCAGAATTTGGAAGAAATTGGTGGGTGGGCATTTTGTAGTGCTGGTTTGAATGGAAACTTGGTTCTTCCGGCAAGTCTGAAAAACATAGGGTCGGGTGCATTTGCAAACACCGGAATCACAACGGTGCGGTTTGAAGCCAGTGTCAACACGATGGGAAGCGGCGTATTTGCATCGACGAAGCTGGAAAAGGTAGTTCTACCCGAAGGAATGGAACGAATTGAAAAGCAAACTTTTAACAACTGTGAAAAGCTGACAAGTATTTACGTGCCGGGAAGTGTTCGGTCTGTGGGCGAGGATGCGTTTTTGACGCTTCAGGGAAATACGCTTCAAGAGGTATACTATGGAGGAACAAAAGATCAATGGAACTGCATCACGGTGGCCCAAAGCGGAAACGATGTTTGGAAAAACGCAAATCTGCATCTGCTGGCAAGTGTAGAAGCGTTTGAGTCTGCGGCGAGACCGACGGAGCGCCCGGCGGAAAAAAGCTACTGGATTACGGATGGCGAAATACTGATGGGATACAGTACGGACGGCCCTACACTGACCGGAACAGTAACTCTTCCCACAGGAGGAGACCGGCAATTGAACTACAGCAGTGGTGGAGATTATGTGACCCAGACAAGGTTGGTCAGTGTGGGCAGCAGTACGGGTTCCACTTCTCTCTTTGAAAACTGTCCGGGTGTGACAGAATTTGTGATTCCGAGCAGTTATACATCCATTGGCGATGGGGCGTTCTATGGCTTGAATCTGAAACGCGTGAATATCCCCAAGAATGTGACTTCTGTCGGAGCACTTGCTTATTATGGGAATGATCAGATGCTGGAACTCACGATCCAAGGAGATGTGACCTTGGGAATGGGGGCATTTGACGCATGTTACGAGTTGAAAAAGGTGACGTTCAACGGCAGTGTTTGGACGATTCCAAGTCTTGGATTTGCAAACTGCACGAGCTTGGAAAGCATTTGCTTGCCGAAAAATCTGCGAGTGATCGAAGGAAGCGGATTTGAAGGCTGTTATAATTTGAAAAGCATCGTGATGCCCAGAACTGTAAAGACGATTGGGCAGGGTGCATTTAGCATGTGCAATCAGCTCACAGAGATCTATTACGAAGGTAGCGAAGAAGACTGGGATAAAATCGTGATTTCAAAAGAAAATGATACGTTGACCCGGCTGAAGGACTGGGGGAAAATCCATTTCAACTCCAAAATGGCTTCCTGAAAAGAGCAAAAGGCGGCTGCCTCAGTACGAGAGTGTTGAAGCAGCCGCCTTTGTGATTGTACGGGTCTTACACGCCCGAATAGGCGGAGAAGCCGCCGTCCACGGGGAGGCAGATGCCGGTGATGAACCCGGCGGCGTCGTTGTTCAGCAGGAAGAGCAGCGCGCCCACGAGGTCACGCTTGCTGTCGCCGAAGCGGCCCATGGGGGTGGCGGCAAGGATCTTGCCGGTGCGGGCGGTGGGGGTGCCGTCCTCGTTGTAGAGGAGCTTTGCATTCTGGTCGCTGGCGAAGAAGCCCGGCGCAATGGCGTTGACCCGAATGCCCACCTTGCTGAAGTGCACCGCCAGCCACTGGGTAAAGTTGGTCACAGCAGCCTTGGAGCCGGAGTAGGCAGGGATCTTGGTCAGGGGCAGGTAGGCGTTCATGCTGGAAATGTTCAGAATGTTGCAGCCCTCGCGCCCTACCATCTGCCGTGCAAATGCCTGCGTGGGCAGCAGGGTGCCGATGAAGTTCAGGTTGAACACCATCTCCACGCCGCTCTCGTCAAGGTCGAAGAAGGTCACGGTGTCGGTGTCGAGGTCGCCCATCTCGAAGTATTCCTTGTCGGTGTTGGCGCGGGAATTGTTGCCGCCCGCACCGTTTACGAGGATGTCGCAGGGGCCGAGGTCGGCCAGCACGTCCTCGGCCACCTGTAAGCAGTTGGCCTTGTTCATGACGTTGCAGGTGTAGCCCTTGGCCACGCCGCCCTCGGCTTCGATCTCATCGGCCAGCGCCTTGAGCTTGTCCATGTTGCGGCCCAGCAGGGCAACTTTTGCCCCCGCGCGGGCCAAGGCCTTGGCGAAGATGAAGCAGAGGGTGCCGCTGGCACCGGTGACAACGGCGACTTTGCCGGAGAGGTCGGTGTTCAGAACGTTCTTTTCCATGGGGTGCCTCCGTTCAATCAGACTTTGCCCGCACCCTTGTCCAAGATCTTATTGAACCGGGTGAAGAAGGTGAAGGCGGTAACGGCTGCGGCAAGGATGTCGCTGACCGGCTCGGCGAGGAAGACGCCGAAAACAGGCTCGGAAACTACATGCGGCAGAATGAAGATGAGGGGGATCAGCAGGATGATCTTGCGCAGACAGGCCAGCAGCAGGCTGACTTTGGCCTGACCCAGCGCCATGAAGCTCTGCTGGCACGCGATCTGAACACCCATGGCAAAGATGCCCGCCATATAGATGCGCATCGCCCACGTGGTGTACCCGATGAGGGCGGCGTCCGAAGTGAAGATGCCCGCCACCGCGCCGGGGGCCAGCATCATCAGCAGCCAGAACAGGGCCGTGTAGCCGAAGCAGAGGGTCAGCTGGAAGCGGAAGGCCTCCTTGACGCGATCCTTTTTGCCCGCGCCGAAGTTGAAGCTCATCACCGGCTGGCCGCCTTGGCAGATGCCCTGAAGGGGCAGGGTCGCCAGCTGGGAAGCACTGGTGATGACCGTCATGGCGCCCACGGCCACGTCGCCGCCGTACCGGGCGAGGCTGGAGCTGAAGCTGATGGAGAGCAGACTCTCGGTGGAGAGCATGACGAAGGAAGAGATGCCCAGCGCCATGACGGGCAGGATGATCTTCCCTTCCGGCTTCAGGTACTCTTTTTTCAGCTTGAGGATGGTCTTGGGGCCGGTGAGGAAGCGCAGGATCCAGATGGCACCCACGGCCTGACTGAGCACGGTGGCGATGGCCGCGCCCCGCACGCCCAGACCGAACACGAAGATCAGGATGGGGTCCAGAATGATGTTGATGACTGCACCGATGACGGTGGTGAGCATACTGATCTTGGCGAAGCCCTGCGTTGTGATGAAGGGGTTCATGCCCATCACGATGAGGACGCAGACCGAGCCGAGGATGTAGATGCGGCTGTAGGCCAGCGCGTAAGGCAGGGTGGCATCGCTGGCACCGAACAGGCGCAGCAGGGTGGGTGCGCTGGCGTAGAACACGACCGTCAGGAGCACCGAGAAGATCAGCAGCATGGTGAAGCTGTTGCTGATGATCTTTTCCGCCTGTTCCTTGTCGCCTTGGCCCATGGCGATGGCGGTGCGGGGGGCGCCGCCCGCGCCGATGAGCATGGCAAAGGCGTTCAGCAGCATCAGGATGGGGGTGAACAGACCCACGCCCGTCAGCGCCGCCGCACCGATGCCGGAGATGTGGCCGATGTAGATGCGGTCCACGATGTTATACAGCAGGTTGACCACCTGCGCCACGACCGCCGGGATCATCAGCTGGAGCAGCAGCTTCTTGACGTCGCCGGTGCCCATATCTTGTTTTTTCTGTGTCTGAGGCATTTGATTCTCCTTGTAAAAATCGATAATCAACACCCCGGAAGGGGTGTTGATTATCGATAAACGCTTAGTAATTCAAACCGAAGTTCATCTCATAGTAGTTGCCGGCGGCGTCGCGGTAAGCGTAAGCCTTGCCGTTCTCGTCCTTCATGCTGTCGGGCATGTAGGCATCCTTGGCGTAGCCGGGCACGTCGTTGGGGCTGATGCAGACGCCGTCCGCGTTGACAGCCAGAACCTCATCGCCCTTGGGCAGGGTCAGCGGCAGCTTGCCGACCGGGGCAAAGCGGCCGAACATGACGTCCAGCGTCGCGGAAGGATAGGTGTCGAAGCCGACGGTCAGCGCGTCGGAGACCTTCTCGATGTTGCCGACTTCCCAAGCCAGCGGGCAGTTGATGTTGGAAACGACCTTGCCGCCCTGTGCGTGGACCGCCTCGGCGATGCCGGGGATGCGGTTGGCACCCACCAGCGTGGTCTCCTTGTGGGTCTCGGCGGTGGGCTTGCCGCTCTCGTCCACGTTGCAGACGGTCTTGTCCTCGCAGATGTCCAGCTCCAGATAGCCGGGGGTAGCGTTGAAGTAGGCACCGGACTGGGGGCTGACCATCAGCAGGGCGATCTCGGCCTCGGCGGGGTCATCCACCACAACTACATCGCCCAGCATCTCCCGCAGGGCCTTGGTCGCAGCCGCGCTGGCCTCGGCGCTCTTGCCGAAGGCCTCGGCGTAGACCTTGCAGCCCTTCTTCAGGGGCAGGGTGCCGTCATTCTTCAGCAGGACGACGCTCTCGCGGTGGACGCGGGCAGCCTCTTCCCAGTCGGCCTTGGTGGCCACGACCTCGGCGGCCTTCTTGGGGTCGGCGTAGGGATTCTCGAACATGCCCTGACGGAACAGCTCGGTCAGGGTGCGGCTGACGGCGCGGTTCAGGCTCTCGTCGGTCAGGACGAGGTCTTCCTTCTTGAAGCCGGCGGGCACCTCGTGGGTGTCATAGTAGCCGTTGGTGGCGCGGGCGTAGCTCTCCTCGCCCAGCTCGTTGTCCAGCAGACCGGAAATCAGGTCCACGCCGCTCTGGGTGACGGCGTAGCCGATGCGCTCCGGCTCGTCCAGCATATCGACGCCCCAGCACATGTTGTGGACGATGCCGGTGTCGGAGTTGATGTAGCCCTTGAAGCCCATCTGGCTGCGGAGCATCCCATCGATGAACACCTTATTATAAGCAAAGCCGTAGGGGTTCAGCGCAATGGGGTCGCCGTTGAAGTCCTCCTGCGGGGCGCTCTTCTCGGCGCAGGGCTTGGAGTAGTAGGGCATGATGGACTCGGCGTTGTGGCGGATGGCCGCACGGAAAGCCGGGATGTGATACTTCTGCAGGGAGCCGGGGGTGGCGTAGAGGTTCCACTGACCGGCGGCATAGTGGGGATCAAAGCCGTTCTCACGGGCACCGCCGCCGGGGAAGTGCTTCACGGTAACGGACACGCCCTCCGGGGTGACACCGTTGCTGCCGCCCTGAATGCCGGGGATCAGGTGGTCGAAGATCTCCTCGATCAGCTCCGGGTCCTCGCCGAAGGTGCCGAAGGTGCGCTGCCAACGGGGGTCGGTGACGCAGTCGGCCATGTACATGTAGCCCTTCTTCAGGCCGCATGCGTTCCACTCGCGGCGGATGGTGTCGGCGAACTTGTCGATGATGTCGATGCGGGCGGTACCCTTGACGGCGGCTGCGATGCCCAGAGTGCCGGGATAGGTGGCGAACACGCCGGTGGCGTCGTTCATGCCGAAGACCACCTCGCCGTTCTCGTTGCGGCTGTTGGACATGACCTGCATGGGCACGAAGTGCTCACAGGTCTCGGTCAGGTACTGCAGCTGGTTGAGGTAATCGGCCAGATCTTCGGGCGAGGGGCTCTCGCGGAGGATGACGTGGCGGTTGAAGCACTTCTTGACCATGTCGGTGGTGCTGGGCAGAGCCTGATGGCCGAAGATGCTGTCGGAGACATCCACCGGGGCCTCATCCAACAAGCCGGTCTCGTCGCCCACGGGCTTGTGGCCGTTGGCTGCCAGACGGGGGGAGGGGTACTTGGGGCCCATCCGCCAGTCGGAGGTGAAGAGCTGGCCGATCTTCTCGCTGGTGGTCAGGGTCTTGACGTAAGCCTGTGCGCGCTCTTCGGGGGAAAGGCGCCAGTCGTTGACGGCGCTGACGGTGCCGGTGCCGTCGATATCCTTGAAGTACAGGCCGTCCTGCGAAAGGACCTTGCGCTCCACCGTGCCGATGGTGGGGCCGTTTGCGTTGACGTAGCGCTGAACGCGCTCGGAAGCTTTTACTGCCATTTGTGTTTCTCCTTTTTTCATTTTTTGCAAGTGCGCAGAGAGACATTTTTATGATACCTATATTATAATGACGCGGCTCCAAACGGAGTAGAAAAATTTTTGGATAAATCCGCACTTTCCCCGCATTCTTTCCGCGACTGTTCGCACAGATTGGCAATGTGCAATACTAGTATATCACTTGATTGTGCAATTTGTCCAATAGCTTTTTTGAAAGTTGTGAAAATCTTCTCAAAATAGTAAAATCGTCCTGATTCACCTCAAAATATTACTAACAGAATTTTCGAAATATGTTCATAATAATGACATAAAGTCCCGCAGCCCGCACAGTGGCAGGTGCGGTTTTCGAAACGGGGCAAAAACGGAGAACGCCCATTCACAAATTAAGGAGAGAAAACGAAATGGCAAAAACGAGAACTCTGCCGGACAAGTTCTATGACAAGGACTATGAGACTAACGGCATCCATCGCGTTCCGCTGTGGCGTATCGGCTGCTTTGCGCTGAACAACACCGCCACCAACCTGTACATGTTCCTGATGAACTACGCCACCTACTACCTGATGGGCTGGGTCGGCGTTGGCATGATGGTCGCTTCTTCCCTGACCATGGCCATGCGTATCTGGGATGGCGTCACCGACCCGTTCGTGGGCTTCATGGTCGATAAGACCAACGGCAAGTTCGGCAAGAACCGCCCGTTCATGGTCATCGGCAACATCCTTCTGGCCGTGACCAGCTTCATCGCCTTCCACGTCACCCACAACCTGCCGCAGGCAGCCCGCTTCCCCTTCTATGTGGTTGTGTTGATGGTTTACTACCTCGGCTACACCTGCCAGTGCGTCGTTACCAAGTCGGCTCAGTCCTGCCTGACCAACGACCCCAAGCAGCGTCCTCTGTTTGCATCCTTCGACGGTGTGTATAATACCCTCCTGTTTGCCGGTCTGGCTATTGTCACCGTCAACATCGCAAACAGCTACAAGGACGTCGGCGGCTATGCTTCCACCCAGTTCTTCCACACCTTCTGGATGATGGTCGCCATCGTTTCCGGTATCTTCACCCTGCTGGCTGTCATCGCCATCACCCCCAAGGATCGTCCTGAGTTCTTCGGCACCGGCAAGCCCATCAAGGTCGGCCTGAAGGATTACTGGGATACCCTGAAGAACAACCGCGCCATTCAGATGCTGGTCCTGTCCGCATCTACCGATAAGCTGGGCTCTACCGCAAAGACCAGCGCCGTTCAGGTCGCTCTGTTCGCCTGCATCGCCGGTTCCACCGTCCTGCAGGGCAACGTTACCGCTCTGACCACCATCCCCACCTGCGTCCTGACCTTCCTGTGCATCTCCGCTCTGGCTACCAAGTTTGGCCAGCGCAAGGGCATGATCATCGGCTCTGTCGGCGCTCTGATCGGCAACGGCGCTCTGATCGCTCTGTGGCTGCTGGGCGACCCCACCACCATGACCTCCAACCCGGAGACCGGTGCTCTGAACTGGGGCTACTTCCTGATCCTCTATCTGGTGCTGACCGTTGTCACCGGCGGCTTCCAGAACCTCGCCGGCAACATCGTCATCCCCATGACCGCTGACTGCGCGGACTACGAAGTTTATCGTTCCGGCAAGTACGTCCCCGGCCTGATGGGCACCCTGTTCAGCTTCGTGGATAAGCTGGTCTCTTCCTTCGCTCCCATGATCGCCGGTGCCATGTTCACCGCTTGCGGCTTCGCTGACCACAACCCCGTCATGGGCGACCCCGTCACCATGAAGCTCCGCATCGGCACTGCACTGTGCGCTTACGGCGTCATCATGATCGGTCTGGTCTGCAACCTGATCGCAATGCACTTCTACCCCCTGACCAAGGAAAAGATGGCCGAGATTCAGGACGAAGTCGTGAAGATCAAGATGAAGGCTATGGCTGAGAACGCCTGATCCCAAGCTGCATTCTAACGCTTAACACTGCGGAAAACATTCTCATCAGAAACCAATAAGGGAGACCGCTCACCGGGCTGACTGCGCGGTGGGCGGCTTTCCTGATTTTATGAAACAAGAGACAGAGGTACAAAACAATGGCAAAGACCCAATGGCAGAAAGACCCCAACCACGGCTTCATCTGGAACTGCATCGATCATCTGGCTACATGGTATGATGGCCGGGAAAAGCACGCCGTCAACCGCAAGACCTACCTCCGCCTCTGCATTCTGGGCATTTTTGGCGCACACCAGTTCTATGCGAAGCGGCCCATTCTGGGGGTGCTCTATCTGGCGACCTGCTGGAGCGGCTTTTCCGTCGCAATGACCCTCGTGGATGCAATCATCGCCGTCCCCATGAAGCCGGACGAGAACGGCCTCATTATGCTGTGAGCCTCCCCTATTGAGCGGTTTCGCAAAACCGGAAAGGTACATGTTATGAGCAACTTCCTGCAAACGCTGTTCAATACGAACCACGACCAGCCCAGCTTTCTGGTGTTCGTCGTTCTGGCGTTCATCGCCCTCGTGGTGCCCAATCTCTCAAAGTATCTGTATGAGTCCCGCCGGGCCCGCAATGCGCCCCATACGACCAGCAGTGCGGCTTCCTCCGGCCCGAAAAAGAAAAAGAAGAAAAAGCGCTGAGAATTTGGTTTAAGTATGCACAAGAGCCCCACGACATCCGCCGTGGGGCTCTTGCTGTTACTCCCTCAAGGGGGAGCTGGCCCCCCTCTCCGAGGGAGCTGTCACCGAAGGTGACTGGGGGAGTTACAAAAGAAGATTGACACATGATAGCATATGTGCTATCATAAATCTGAGGAAAGCAGCTTGGTTGAGGAAAATGTGAAATGTATGAAGTTGAATTTTATGAAGACGCAAACGGCGTCTCGGAATTGTGGGACTTTCTGGAAGAATTGCGCGTAAAAAGTGCAACGAATAAAGATGCCCGGATACAGCATAAGCAAATCGCACTTTATATCCAGCTGCTGCAAGACAGCGGGACGCGGCTGCCGGAAAATATTACGAAGCATCTGGTAGAAGATATCTGGGAACTGCGACCGGGCAATAACCGGGTGTTTTACTTCTGTTGGAGGAAGAATAAATTTGTATTGCTGCATCAGTTCCGAAAGAAATCGCAGAAGACACCTCGAAGAGAGATCGAGCGCGCGAAAGCGGAACGGGATGATTGGCTTACAAGAAATAAGGAGTGATAGACGATGAGGACATGGAACGACTACAAAGAGCATGTGCGGACGGTGGACCCAGAAATCTCCAAGGATATGGAAGAAGTGGAGGCACTTTCGCAGATCGTGAAAGCAATGGTGGAACAGCGCAATGCGTTGGGCCTGAGCCAGCGGGAACTGGCTGCGCTGTGCGGCATTCCACAGTCGTCGGTGGCGCGAATCGAGTCGTTCAAGACCGTGCCAAACCTCGATACGCTGCTGAAGATCTTCCAGCAGCTCGGTCTGAAGCTGAGTGTTACAGCGGCCTGAGAATGAAAATGAAACCGCAAAATGCCCCGGCGGGCACTGCATTTGCAGCATCCGCCGGGGCATTGTTCTGCTTTTGAGGGGGAATTACTTCTTGACCTTGATGAGCTGTGCGTTCAGGCTCTCGATGAAGCCCTCCGGCATACCGGAGATCATGTTGCTCATGGCTTCGGGGGTCATCTTCTTCATCATGTCCCACATGCCGACGCCGGGCTTGATGTCGAAGTTGGTGGCCAGCTTGACGGCCTTTGCAGCCAGAGCCAGAGCCTCTTCGTTCTTAGCAAGGTCTTCCATGGTGTCCTTCACGCTGTAATAGCCTTCCGGGAACTCCATGGGCGCGGTCAGATCCATGCTGCCGATCTGCTTGAACCAGTTGGCGACACCTTCCTGACGCTCGTTGAACTCCGGCAGGGTGTAGTAGCCGGGCTCCTCAGCAACCTTCTCCAGCGTGATGGAATCCTTCACATCGCCGGCAACGGCCACGATGGTGTTGAAACCTTCGTTCAGAGCAGCGTTGAACTTGAAGACGCGGTGTGCGGTCTGCTGGCCGACTTCCTTGCCGTTGACGTACAGAACGACGGTGTCCTGATTGGAGTAGACCTTGATCTCGGTGGTCTCGCCTGCGCGCTGAGCGTGGCGGCGGCCAGCGATGTGGACCATCGGGGTTTGGGTCCAGTAAGCCTGATAGACAAAATAGCTGTCCTTCTTGGTCTTGCGGTCCATGGTGACGAGGCCCTTGTTGTTGCGGCCGCTCACGCCGCCCTCGTTACGGGCAGCGCAGCCGAAGTCGAACATGTTCCAGACGTGGGAAGCCCAGACCCAAGGACGATCCTCGAAGACCTGTGCCATGTGCTCGTGGTACAGAGCCTGATACTCCTCGGTGTAGTCCTTGCACTGGGGGGTGTTGCTGTGCCAGTTGATGATGCCCTCGCAGCCATACTCGGAGATGCCGATGCAGATGTCGGGGTGCTCTGCGTGGAACTGATCCAGCCACGGGCCGTTCTGCTCCATCTTGCCGCCGTACCAGCCGAAGTAGTGGTTGTAGCTCTCCAGATCGGTGATGTGGTGCATGGGGCCGTTGACGGGGGTGGTGGAAACGTGAGCGATGGTGGTCAGGCGGGTCGGGTCAAGCTCCTTGCAGAGCTTCTCCAGATCGTGATGAGTGTCCACCAGCTCCTGAGAGATGCCGCCGATGAGGATCTCGTTGGAGATGCCCCAGAACATGATGGAGGGGTGGTTGTAGTTCTGGATGATGAGTTCCTTCATCTCTTCCATGACATGCTTGTGAGCGCCCTCGCCCTTCTTGAAGACGCTGATGAAGGGGATCTCAGCCCAAACGGCGAAACCGATCTCATCGCAAGCGTCGTAAAAGTCCTGACTGTGCTGGTAGTGTGCCAGACGGATGGTGTTGGCACCCAGCTCCTTGATGAGCATGGCGTCGTCATAGTGCTCCTCGGCGGTCAGAGCGTTGCCCTCGAACACGCGGTCCTGATGGCGGGAAACACCGCGCAGCGGGGTGGGTACGCCGTTGATGGAGAAGCCCTCGTCGGGAGTGACCTTGAAGGAACGGACGCCGACGTTGGCGGCGATCTCGTCCACTTCCTCGTTGTTGCGCTGCAGGGTGGCGACAACGGTGTACAGGTTGGGCTCGTCCATGCTCCACAGCTGGGCATCGGGAACGTAGATGGTGACCTCAGTGTCAGCAGAGCCGCGGACAGCAGAAGCGACCTCGCGGCCGAAGCAGTCCTCGATGCTGTACATGACGGTCAGGTCGTCAGCGGGGTTGGTGACGAAGCTCTTGATGGTGAAGTTTGCGCCGCCGTCCTCGGTGGGAACAGGGGTGACCATCATGCCGGGGCCGCCGTAGTAGTCCAGATCAAAGTGTGCGTTGGGCACGCTGATCAGGTTGACACCGCGGTACAGGCCGCCGTAGAAGGTAAAGTCGGCGGAAGAGGGGTACATGGACGGGGTGTCCTCGTTGGAGACCTCGATGGTCAGCTCGTTCTCACCCTCGTGGCACAGGTCAGTGACGTCCGCACGGAAGATGGAGAAGCCGCCCTCGTGGGTGGTAGCGACCTGACCGTTGACCTTCACGGTGGAGTTCAGGGCAGCAGCCAGAACTTCCACGTAGGTGCGGCCGCCCTCGCGGGGCTGCTTGGGTGCGGTGAAGGTGCGGGTGTAAACGCCGGTGGTGCGCAGGTAGCTGCCATTGCCGTCGTTGCCATCCACAGCGTTCCAAGTGTGGGGCAGGTTGACCTGCTCGGTGGCGTGGTCGCCCTTGGGGAAGGACAGGGTCCAGTTTTCGTTCAAAGAAATGATCTCTCTCATTGATACGACTCCTTCTCAGATTTTCAGTGTGTGGGTCCGCAGCGCAGACCTCGTTGTAAAACTAGTATATCACAGCGAACCCGGCAGACGTTTGTACAAAATCACTTTAAAATAGTAATATTTTGCGAAAATTTCAACGACCGGCGGAAATTTGTGTGGGAGATCTGCCGCAACCGGTTGACCAATTCCTATAATGTGGGCGTGTTGGTGCTGAGTGCGCCCCCTCTTCTGCAATGAAAACCAGTTGACGGAAGGCGGGATTTTTGGTATAATGACAAAGCTGTAGGATTATCAGTGTGAATGTTTGCACTGCGCTCCACAGCATGATTTGAATATGGAGATGTATCGAAGTGGTCGTAACGAGAACGACTCGAAATCGTTTTGTCCTTAATCGGGCACGTGGGTTCGAATCCCACCATCTCCGCCAACAAAAGGCACCAGCTCAGGCTGGTGCCTTTTTTGCGGTCAAGATGGTGCGGATGAGAACAGGGCGGCGATTTTCGATGTGCAGCACAAATCCATCAGCCTCCCAAAAGTGCCCATCCAACAGAACTTCGCCCTGAAATGTAATCCGGCGGAGCTTCTGTGCGGCGTCGGTCACCTCAACGGTGCAAAAGCGCTGCAAGTAGCTGCAAATAGCGGCGGCGTGGGAGACGACAAGGGCTTTCTGCCCCTCCGGGAGCGAATCCAGCAGTTCGTGGATGCAGTCTGCCATCCGGGCGCTGACCTCACGGAAGGACTCGCCGTCCGGATTTTTGAAGTCCGGGTCTTCGTATTGGCGTTTCCAGAACGAAGCGTCCTGCCCGGTCGTGTCGCCGGTGCAGCGCTCGGCAAGGCGGGTGTCCTGCCGGACGGGAAGCCCCAGCAGCTGTGCGGTCTGGAGCGCACGCAGCGAAGGGGACGACCAGACGAGCGAGACCGTGCGGAAAGCGTCATTTTGAAAAACTGCGGCGGCCCGCTGGAGACCCTCGGCAGAAAGACCGGGGTCGGGGCTGGAACCGCCGCGCTCCGGGATGGAATGGCGCAGGAGAAGAAGGGTTGTCATGAAAGCCTCCGATTAAAAAAGTGACTTCAGTATAGCAGATTTGGGAAAGCAGATGCAAGAAAACGAGCCGAAAGAACGACGGGGCCGATTCACTCCCCCTCAAAACGCAACCAAATTGCAAAAAATGTTACAATTTTCTCATGAAAAAAGAAGACTGGATTTCTCCAGACTTCCAATAGTATGTATCAATGGTTGCAGTTCAAGATCTTCTTAAGCGTATCCGCAAACCTGACATCCTGCTCCTTCGTCCGCTTTGAGCTCCCCTTGGGGTGCTTTCCGGCGCGGAGGAGTTTTTTGTTTTCATAACGCCGCAGCATGAGAGCTTCCATGTTGTCGGCAGTATATTCAAGACCGTTCTGGTTCAGCACTCGTGTGCACTTGGCAAGACACATGCTGGCCAGCCCGTAGTCCTGCGTCACAACCACATCTCCCGGTTTTACCCGGTTGACAAGCGCAAAGTCTACACTGTCAGCCCCTTTGTCGAACACCAGCGTCTGCGCACCTTCCTGCTCGATTTGGTGGGAGGTGTCGCACAGGATGATGACCGGAACGCCAAACCGCTTTGCGATTTGCAACGTCAGGTCCACCACCGGGCAACCATCCGCATCAATCAAAATGGTCATGTGTGTTCCTCCATCACCCACCGAAAGGCTTTCGCCGTGCGCAGGTCGGCGTCTTTGAAATGCCCGCCGCTGTTCCATTCAAGGGTGCAGTCTACCCCACGCGCTGTAAGCCGACTGTGCAGGGTGCGGATGTTATCACCTACCGCAGCCATGACAGCGTTTTTTGTATGTTCTTCCTTGTCGCCAAGGCTCAGATAAACGCGCTGTGCCTGTATCGGGTGCTGCTGTTCAAATTCCATCCAGCCCGGAAACCACACCGAGGGAGATGCGGCGGCGATACCATAGAAGAGATTTGTCTGGGTGGAGGCCCACAACGCAAACAATCCCGCCAGCGAATAGCCGCCCAGAATGATTTTGACGTTTTCCGGGAGATTGAACTTCTGCCTTAGTGTGGGAATGACCTGTTCTGTCAGAAAGCGCAATGTCTCCCCAGCTTTGCCGCCAAATCCTTGCTTTCCCCATACGGCAGGGGCTTCCCACGGGGAAAGTGCATCGTTCCAGCTTTCCACCGGGATGGCTGCAAACAGAAAGCGGTGCGCACTCTGTGCAATAGCGGTAGCCTCGCTTTCCATGCTTTGCAGCTCATGTTCGCCGGTCATTTGGAGCAGCAGGTATTCTGCATGGGCTTCGCCGTAAATGCGGCAAGGTCTGTTCCCGATTAGCATTGTCTGTGCAGTCATTGCGGCGTCCTCCCGAAAAAACTTTGATAAGCCCAGTATAGCAGATTTTGGGAAGGAGATGCAAAAAAGTTACAATTTTCTCATGAAAAAAGGCGTTTTCCCATTGACAGCCTTGTTATAATAGGAATATAAGGATTTTTGAGCCAGCACTCTGCGGCTCGGATTGCTTGACGGCCCCTTGCGGGGGCTTTGGAAAAAGAAAGAGGCAACAGCATTATGACCAAAATTGATATTTTCTCCGGCTTCCTTGGTGCCGGTAAGACGACCCTCATCAAAAAGCTCATCAAAGAGTCCTTTGCGGGCCAGAAGGTCGTTCTGATCGAGAACGAGTTCGGCGAGATCGGCATCGACGGCGGCTTTTTGAAGGAGTCCGGCATCCAGATCAACGAGCTGAATGCGGGCTGTATCTGCTGCTCGCTGGTGGGCGACTTCCGCGCTGCCCTGCAGCAGGTGGTGGAGCAGTACCACCCGGATCGCATCGTGATCGAGCCGTCGGGCGTCGGCAAGCTGAGCGACGTGACCCGCGCCGTCGAGGGTGTGGCGGAGCATCTGGATGTTCAGCTGAACAGCTTCGTTACCGTGGCCGACGTGAACAAGGTCAAGATGTATATGAAGAACTTCGGTGAGTTCTACGATGACCAGATCAGCCACGCAAGCTGCATCATCCTCAGCCGCACCCAGACCGCCAGCGAGGAGAAGATCGCTGCCGCTGTCGCCATGCTGCGCGAGAAGAACCCCACTGCGACCATCGTTACGACCGCATGGGATGCCCTGACCGGTGAGCAGATCCTGAACGCCATGTCCACCAAGGACGACTTCAAGGCAGAGCTGATCGCCATGGCTGCCAAGGCCAACGAGGAGCACGCCCACGAGGACGAGGAAGAAGAACACGAGCATCATCACCATCACTACGATGAGAACGGCGTGTGCAGCTGCGGCCACCATCACCACGACGATGATGACGACGAGGATGATGACGAGGACGAACACGAGCATCACCATCATCACGACCACGAGGATGAGGATGACCACTGCTGCTGCCACCATCACGATCACGACGACGATGAGCATGAGCATCACCACCACGACCATGATGACGAGGACGACGAGCACGAGCATCATCATGATGAGGACGGCCACTGCTGCTGCGGCCATCACCACCATCATCACCACGACGGCCACGACGCCGACGAGGTCTTCACGAGCTGGGGCGTCGAGACCGCCAAGAAGATCGCCAAGGCGGACATCGAGCACGCCCTCACGGAGCTGGATTCCGGCAAGTACGGCATGATCCTGCGTTCCAAGGGCATCGTGGACGGCGGCGCTGACGGCTGGCTGGAGTTCGACTATGTGCCCGGCGAGTGGGAGGTCCGCTCCCGCGGTGCCGATGTGGGCGGCAAGCTGGTCGTTATCGGCTCCAAGCTGGACGAAAAGGCCATTGCGGGCCTGTTCGGCTGCTGATCCCGGAAAGAGGAGAAAGATCACTATGGCAAATGAGATCCCCGTTTACCTGTTTGTCGGCTTCCTCGAAAGCGGCAAGACCAAGTTCATTCAGGAAACGTTTGAAGACCCCAACTTCGACTCCGGCGACAAGACTCTGCTGCTGGTCTGCGAAGAGGGCGAAGAAGAGTATAACCAGAAGAAGTTCGCCTTCCCCGGCGTGACCCTCTACAACTTGGAGGACAAGGCCGAGCTGAACCCCCAGAACCTTGCCAAGCTGGCCAAGGAGGCCGACGCGGGCCGCGTGGTCATCGAGTACAACGGCATGTGGCTGCTGCAGGATCTGGCGAACAACCTGCCCGAAAACTGGATCGTCTACCAGTGCATCGCCACGGCGGACGGCACCACAGCTCTGACCTACGCCCGCGACAACTCGATGCGCTCCCTGCTGCTGGACAAGATCGCCCGCAGCGAGCTGATCGTCTTCAACCGCGCCGAGGCCGTCAACAACGACGCCGCCCGGCAGGAGCTGCACAAGCTGGTGCGTCAGGCATCCCGCAAGTGCGATATCGCCTATGAGTTCGCCGACGGCAGCGTAGCCTACGACGACATCCCCGACCCGCTCCCCTTCGACCTGAACAAGCCTGTGGTGGAGATCGGCGATGACGATTTCGGCATCTGGTATATGGATTGTCAGGACGAGCCCCAGAAGTACGCGGGCAAGACCGTCAAGTTCCTCGCGCAGGTCTGCCAGACCAACCGCGCGGGCAAGAACAGCTTCGTGCCCGGCCGCTTCGCCATGACCTGCTGCGTGCAGGACATCCAGTTCGTCGGTTTCCCCTGCTCCTACGACGGCTATAAGGCGCTGGAGCAGCGTGCATGGGTCACCGTGACCGCCAAGGTCAATTACAAGTTCCACAACATCTACCGCGGCAAGGGCCCGGTGCTGACCGCCATCTCGGTGGAACCCGCCGAAAAGCCGCTGAACGATGTCGTAACATTCTCTTGACCACCACACATCTAAGGAGGATCTCACCATGAAAACGTTGTTTCGTGTTCTGGGCGCGGCTGCTGCCGTCGCCGTCACCAGCGTCGCCATCGTGGCACTGGACAAGGTGCTGAACGATAAGGGCTCGCTCCACGTGGAAGAGGTGGAGTTCCCCGAAGACGCGGAAAAGGACCCCGAAGAGGCCGCCAAGACCGCCGAGGCCTACGCCGAGGGCGAGGCGAAAGCGGAGCACACCCCCGCGGAGCCGGGTGCCGCATGGCCCCCTGCCTTTGCAAAAGAGGATGGGCAGCCCCCGGAGCCCGAAGCCCCGGAAGCTGCACCTGCCGTGGAAGCAGCCAAGGCCGAGAAGGCTGAGGCCACCGCAGAGCCGGAAGCGGCCGAAGAGAAGCCCGCAGCCGGCGAAGTGTCCGTGAACCCTGTGGAGGCCGGCCCCGTCGTTGCCCCTAAGGACGAGAACGGCAAGTTCGACGTGACCAAGATCGCCGAGGCTTCCGATTTCACCGGCGTGGAAGAGGAATCTGGCTGCAAGAGCTGAGAAAAGATCGAAAAAGGAGCGCACCATCGCTTGATGATGCGCTCCTTTTCTTATGCGCCGTGGGCGATCTGTTTCAGCCGCTCCTTATCCAGCACCTCCACCCCGCCGCGGTAGAGGCGGACGAGGCCCTCCCCGGCGAAATACTTCAGCAGACGGCTGACGACCTCGCGGGCGGAACCCATATAGCGGGCGATCTGGTCGTGGGTCATGTGGAGGTCGGCCCCGCCGGTCTTGGCCAGCTCGTCCGTCAGGAAGATGGCCAGCCGCCGGTCGGCGCTCATGAAGAGGATCTGTTGCATCGTCCACATGGTGTCGGAAAAGCGTTCGGCGGTCATCTGGTAGGCGTAGCAGCGGACGTAGACATTCTGCTGCATCAGCTGGCGGAAGACGCCCGCACCGATGCAGTAGGCCTCGGTGTCCTCCTCGGCGTCGATGTAAAGGTCAAAGTTCACCGAGTCCATGACGCAGGAGGCTGACAAAATGCAGACTTCGCCCTGAAACAGGCGGTAGAGCGTGATATCGCGGCCGTCCTCAGAGAGCAGGTAGGCCCGCAGCTGGCCCGACCGCAGCAACAGGATGCCCACGCAGTTTTCCACCGGGCTGTGGACCCGCTCCCCTTTCCGGTATTTCACGGGCCGGGTGAAGCGGCAGAGCTGCTCCTGCTCGGCGGGGGTGAGCTGGCCCCAGAACGGGAATGCGCACGCAAGGCAGTCCCGGTTGACGGCAGATGGTTGCACTTCCGACATGATGTTATCCTTTCCGCAGGGCTTTGGCGGCTTCCGTGCCGGCCAGCGCCCCTTCATAAACGGCCTTGGCCACTTGGAGCAGCCCGCCGGTGCAGTCCCCGGCGGCGTAAAGGCCGGGCAGGGTGGTCTGCATATGTTCGTCCACGAGGATGCGGTTCCCGTCCACCTCGGCCCCCAACTTGCGGGCCAGCGCGGTGCTGCCCGCAACGCCCAGCGCCACGAAAACGCCGGAAAGCGCCACGGTCTTGCCACCGCTCAGTTCTACGCCGCTGACCCGCTCTTCTCCGAGGATGGCGCTCACCTTTTCGGGGCAGACCGTCACCTCCGGCGGGAAGGAGGCCGTCAGCGGGGAGCCGTTGGTCAGCAGGGTGACGCTCTTTACCACGGGCAGCAGAGCCTGCACCTCGTGCAGGGCGTACTCGCCGCTGCCCAGCACGGCCACATCTTTGCCACGGTAGAAGAAAGCGTCGCAGGTGGCGCAGTAGCTTACGCCATGGCCTTCCAGCCCCGCAAGGCCGGGGATGTGCGGGGCAGCGCGGGAGGCTCCGGTGGCGAGGATGACGGCGTCGGCGGGGAAATCCCCTGCCAGCGTCTCTACGGTGAGCTTATCCATGTAGGTCAGGCCCACGGCTTCGGTGGTCACGAACTGCACCCCCAGCGCCTTTGCCCCTTCGATGCCCCGGCGCTCCAGTTCGGCCCCGGAGATGGGTTCGGCAAAGCCGTAGTAATTCTGGATGAGTTCGGCACGGTCCAGCGCACCGGACCCCTTGGTGAGAATGGTCGTCTCGACCCCTGCGCGGGCGGCGTACAGCGCCGCCGACACCCCCGCCGGGCCGGAACCGATGATAACGATGTTCGGCATGGATAGCTCCCCCTTTTTTCCTCTAGTATACACCTTTTCCCGCAAAAATCTGTGACCAAGTTCCAAAACGGCCCACTTTTCATCCGGGGCGGAGTGTGTTATACTGAGTTGATTTGAATTGGATCGTGGAGGTATCGAAATTTATGACCAAGCAGCGTCTGCTTTTTATCACCACCGGCGGCACCATCGCCAGCGTGCGCACCGCACAGGGGCTCAAGCCCGTCCTGACCAGCGAGGAACTGTTGGCCCATCTGCCGGAGCTCAACGAGCTGTGCTGCCCCGAAACGCTGGCGCTGTGCAGCATCGACAGCACCGACCTCGGCCCGGAGCACTGGCTGATGATGGCGAAGGCCGTGCAGGAAAATTACGCCCTCTACGATGGCTTCATCATCTGCCACGGCACCGATACGCTGGCCTACTCGGCGGCGGCGCTGTCCTATCTCATCCAGAACGCGGACAAGCCCATCATCCTGACCGGTGCCCAGCAGCCCATCTCCAACGAGATCACCGACGCCAAAAAGAACCTGCGCGACAGCGTCATCTGCGCCCTCGACCAAGGCAGCCGGGGTGTGATGGTGGTGTTCGGCGGCCATGTCATCGCGGGCACCCGCGCCAAGAAGAACAAGACCATCAGCTACGATGCCTTTGCGTCGGTCAACTTCCCGGAGCTGGCGCTGGTGCAGGGCGACCGGCTGGTGCGCTATGTCCCCTCGCCGTGGCCCACCGGCCCGGTGGAGTTTGGCCGCGCCCTGAACCCGAAGGTCTTCCTGCTCAAGTTGACGCCCGGCCTCGGCCCGGAACTCATCCCAGCCATCTTTGAACAATACGACTGCGTTATTGTGGAAAGTTTTGGCGTCGGCGGTATCCCCCAGCGGCTGATGGACGCATTTGCCGAGGGTCTGGGCGACTACGACAGGACCCGCAAAATTCTGATCTTGACCACCCAAGTCACCTACGAGGGCAGCGACGTGGGCATTTACGAGGTCGGCAAGCGGGTCAAGAACCGCTTCCGCTTCCTCGAAGCCCACGATATGACCATTGAAGCCGTCGTCACCAAGGTGATGTGGCTGCTGGCCCAGAACTGCGACAGCTTCGACCAGCTTCAGCAGCGGTTCTATCGGCAGATCAACTTTGATACATTTTATCACTAAATAATACGATTTTTCCACGAAATCTTCCTCATGGAAGGTTCGGGGGCTGTGCTATTCTGGATTCAGAAAAAATGAAAAGGAGAATCACTATGGCACAATTCGTGAAGCTGGACCCCGAAGCCCTGCGTGAGCTGCACGTTGGCAATGAGCGGCTGGTATCTTACAACGTCGAGATGGCGGAAGTCACCGGCGGCACCTTCTGGAAAGCCTACACCCCGGAACAGATCGCAGGCACGGAGCCCTTTGAAATGAAGGGCGGCCTCAACGCCAATATCTTCGCCGAGGGCGGGCTGATGCAGTATTATGACCCCATCGACCTCTACGATGAGAAGCTGCGGACGCTGGCCAAAGAGATCGGCCCCTCGTGGGTCCGGGTCTCCGGCAGCTGGGCCACCAAGACCTACTACGATTTCGACGGCCATACCGGCGGCAAGGTGCCGGAGGGCTACGGCGCTGTCCTGAACCGCCAGCAGTGGGTGGGAGTGCTGGACTTCTGCAAGGCGATGGGCGCAAAGCTGCTGATCTCCGTGGCAGACTGTGAAGGTCTGCACCACGCGGACGAGCCGTGGAACCCCAGTCAGGCCCAGCAGATCTTCGCCCTGAGCAAAGAGTACGGCAAGCCCATTGACGCAGTGGAGTTCGTCAACGAGCCCAACCTGCTGGAAATGTCCGGCTGCCCCAAGGGCTACACCCCAGAGCTGTATGCCAAAAATCAGGATATCTTTGCCCGCTGGCTGCGGGAAAATTACCCCGACTGCCTTTTCGTGGGTACCAGCACTTCGGAGGGCCCCTCCAACAGCGACCCCGCTTACGAGTCGGCCGGGGACAGCAACAGCTTTTTGAAGAATGTGCCGCTGGAAGTTCTGCTGAAGGGGATGCAGGAAAAGCTGGATGTGTACAGCTACCATTATTACAACGGCGTAGCCGAGCGGCTGAGAGCCATGATGCCCAACTCCTACTGGCTGCCGGACCGGGCCACCAGCGAGGATTATCTGGACGTTGCCCGAAGCATGATCCAGTACCACACCGAGAAGCGGGACATCTACTGCCCCGGCGGTGAGATCTGGGTCACGGAATCCGGCGATGCAGGGGGCGGCGGCACCACATGGGCTTCCACCTATCTGGATGTTTTCCGTACCCTCAACGAGCTGGGGGCATTCTGCACCGTGACCAAGGGCATCATCTTCCACAACACGCTGGCATCCAGCGATTATGGTTTCCTGAGCCACGGCAGCTTCGACCCCCGCCCCAATTACTTTGCCGTGCTGCTGTGGCACCGCCTGATGGGCAACACGGCTTACGACACCGCCGAACCCATCCGGGAGGGTGCCCACGTCTACGCTCATTCCCGCGCCGACGGCAAGCCCGGCAAGGCCTACCTCATCATCAACAACAGCCGGACCGACACCACCACCGTCGCCCTGCCCAAGGACGCCGAGGTGTATCAGCTCTCCGCCGAGACCCTCCGTGCCGAGACCATGCTCTGCAACGGCAAGGCTCTGGTGCTGGGCGAGGGCAACGCTCTGCCGGAGATGGCTCCTGTGGCGGCCAAGGCTGGGGAACTGACCCTGCCCGCAGCCACCTGCACCTTCATCGTGCTGTAATCACAGCCCCTTTTTGCGTATCAGAACACCAGCTGCACCAGCAGCACATAGCAGACCGTGCCCCCCGCAATGGAGACGAGGGTCTGGTGCTTCCACTTGTGGAGCGCGATGGTCGCCGCAATGGCCATGGCCTCCGGGATGCCATGGCTCCCCGCGAAGGGGGTCACGCCTTTCAGGCAGTAGACGATGAGCATCCCGAAGATGGCGGCGGGCAGGACGCGGCCCAGATACCGCACCACCTCCGGCGGCTGCTGGTCCTTGGACGAGAAGATCAGAAAGGGCAGAAAGCGGGTGAGCATGGTCGCCGCCGTGCACATCGCGATGGTGATGCCCATTTGCAGTGTGGTCATGAGTGCACCTCCGTTTTGCCGTGGGCGGCTTCAGCCTTCTCAATGGGCTTGCGCAGCGCCAGCAGAAGCACCAAAATGCACGCCATAGCGGGCAGAAGGAAGCTGCCGGAGCCGAACACCACAAGGCAGACCAGCGGCACCAGAATGCCGATGAGGGCGCTGATGTGCTGCTTTTCCTTCTCCCACTGGTTCAGGAAGATGACGACGAACATGGCTGTCATCACAAAGTCCACACCCTCGGTGCTGAAGGGCAGGACCGAGCCCACCACCGCGCCGAGCCCCGCGCTGGCGACCCAGTAGATCTGGTCCAGCAGGGTGATGAAGAACATGAACCAGCCCCGGTCCACCCCTTCCGGCGGTTCGGCGGAGCAGGTGATGGAGAAGGTCTCGTCGCTCATGGCGTAGATCATATAAAAGCTGCGCAGCCCGTAGCCCTTGTACCGCTCCAGCATGGCAAGGCCGTAGAACAGGTGCCGCGCTTGGATCATCAGCGCCATCAGGAAGGCCGACAGCGGCGAAAAAGCCCCCAGCAAAAGGCTTGCCAGCACGAACTCCAGCGAGCCGCCGTAGACGACGGTGCCCATCAGCATGGGCATCCAGACCGGCAGCCCCAGCGACTGCACGTAAATGCCGTACCCTATGCCCAGCACGAGATACCCGGCAAACACCGGCACCGTCTGGGGGGCGGCTGCTTTCAGCGCCCGGAGCACGGTGCCGGTGGGCTGCGATGCGATCTCGGAATCTTTCATATACACTAACCCCCTAGTTTAGTAGTAGTATAGCAGAATCTGCGGACATTGCAAGATTTTTCCGAAAAAAGATTCTTTGCCGCAAAAACGCCCTAGGACAGCCGCCGAAGCGGGGAAGTCCTAGGGCGTTTAAATGGTTACGGGGTCATCGCTCATTCTTGCGGGCGAGGTCCTTGGTGTAGAGGGCGCGGGTGGCGTTGAGGACGGCCAGCACCATGACGCCGACATCGGCGAAGATGGCGGTCCACATGCTTGCCAGACCCAGTGCGCCGAGGACGAGGCACGCGAACTTGATGGCCAGCGCAAAGACGATGTTCTCGTATACGATGCGGAGGGTGCGGCGGGCGATGCTCATGGCGAGGGC
>ERZ1026866.497-NODE-497-length-23581-cov-7.648687_pt1 | contig 23581 bp, 20 predicted proteins | sample MGYA00380163_ERZ1026866 | MGnify/ENA primary metagenome ERZ1026866 (study PRJEB33269, sample SAMEA4719799) | human gut metagenome | biome: human-associated habitat; feature: organic feature; material: feces | place: Cameroon | collected 2013-10 ...
AACCGGTATCACAGGCAACCCTTCGTATCGTAAAGGTATTCTGGGGACTGGATTCCGCACTTGCGTATAAGAGACATTTCCCAGCCATCAACTGGCTGACCAGTTATTCGCTGTATGTTGACAATATGGCAAACTGGTTCAACGAGGAAGTGGCAGCGGACTGGATGGAAGACCGTCAGAAGATGATGACGATCCTTCAGGAAGAAGCTGAGTTAAATGAGATCGTGCAGATGGTAGGTATGGATGCTCTTTCACCTACAGATCGTCTGAAGATGGAAGCGGCAAGATCTATCCGTGAGGACTTCTTACATCAGAACTCCTTCCATGAGATCGACACTTACACGCCGCTTCGTAAGCAGTATCTGATGATGAAACTGGTACTGGCATTTTATGAGAAATCTGTCGACGCACTGAACAAGGGTGCGGACATGAATACACTGATCGCTATGCCGGTAAGAGAAAAGATCGGACGTTATAAATATACAACAGACGCTGATATCGAGAGTGAATATAAGAATGTAGAAGAAGAACTGGACAAGGAAGTTGCGGCTGCATTCGGGAAGGAGGACTTCTAAATTATGCCAAAAGAATATAGAACCATACAGGAAGTTGCCGGACCTCTGATGCTGGTACGCGGCGTTGAAAATGTAGCCTATGACGAATTGGGTGAGATTGAGCTTGCAAGCGGTGAGAAGCGCCGCTGCAAGGTTCTGGAGATCAATGGAAATGATGCACTGGTGCAGTTATTCGAAAGTGCCACGGGTATCAACTTAAGCAACAGTAAAGTACGTTTTCTGGGACGAAGCATGGAGCTTGGTGTATCGGAAGATATGCTTGGACGTGTCTTCGACGGACTGGGCCGCCCGATCGACGGGGGACCGGAGATCCTGCCGGATGAAAGACGTGATATCAACGGTCTGCCTATGAACCCGGCGGCAAGAAGCTATCCGGAAGAGTTTATCCAGACCGGTGTATCGGCTATTGACGGACTGAACACATTGGTTCGTGGGCAGAAACTTCCGATCTTCTCGGCATCCGGACTTCCACATGCTAACCTGGCAGCACAGATTGCAAAGCAGGCAAAGGTACGCGGAAGCAATGAGAAGTTCGCCGTAGTATTTGCCGCTATGGGTATCACATTCGAAGAGTCGAACTTCTTCGTAGAATCTTTCAAAGAGACAGGTGCCATCGACAGAACCGTACTGTTCGTCAACCTGGCAAATGACCCGGCGATCGAACGTATTTCCACACCTCGAATGGCGCTGACGGCAGCCGAGTATCTTGCATTCGAAAAAGACATGCATGTACTGGTAATTATGACAGATATTACCAACTATGCAGATGCGCTCCGAGAAGTATCTGCCGCACGTAAGGAAGTACCGGGACGCCGTGGATATCCTGGATATATGTACACCGACCTTGCAACGTTATATGAAAGAGCCGGGAGACAGAATGGCAAGAAGGGAAGTATCACACTGATTCCGATCCTGACCATGCCGGAAGATGACAAGACGCATCCAATCCCGGACCTTACCGGCTACATCACCGAAGGACAGATCATCTTAAGCCGTGACTTGTACCGCAAAGGTATCAAGCCTCCGATCGATGTATTGCCATCCCTGTCCCGTCTGAAAGATAAAGGAATCGGAGAAGGTAAGACAAGAGCCGACCATGCAAATACCATGAACCAGTTATTTGCGGCATATGCGCGAGGAAAAGATGCGAAAGAATTAATGACTATCTTAGGAGAGGCAGCTCTTACTGATATTGACCTGGTATATGCGAAATTCGCAGATGCATTTGAAAAAGAATATGTATCACAGGGATACGATACCGACAGACCGATTGAAGAGACACTGGAGATCGGATGGAAGCTGTTGTCTATGCTGCCAAGATCAGAGTTGAAACGAATTGATGATAAGTTCTTGGACGAGTATTATGGTAAGCAGTAAGCCATGCGGATTCGAGCCGGCATGGCGTCCAATATATAAAGTATAGAAAGGAGTGATACTATGGCGTCAACCCAGGTAACCCCTACCCGTATGGAACTGACCAGAACTAAGAAGAAACTGGTCACAGCCATAAAAGGTCACAAACTTCTGAAAGATAAACGAGACGAACTGATGCGTCAGTTCCTGGATCTGGTAAAAGTGAACATGGAGCTTCGGGAAAAGGTAGAAGCAGGGATTCGTTCAGCTAATAAGAACTTCGTCATAGCCAAAGCCGGCATGGATGAAGCAACCCTGAACACGGCACTGATGGCACCGAAGCAGGAAGTAGATCTGGAAGTCGGACAGAAGAATGTCATGAGTGTAGACATTCCTGTATTCGAGACGAAGACCAGAACGGCAGATGCGAATGATATCTATTCGTATGGATTCGCATTTACATCGAGTGATCTGGACGGAGCCGTAAAATCTCTGGCAGATATCCTACCGGATATGCTGAAGCTTGCAGAGACAGAAAAAGCCTGCCAGCTTATGGCAGCTGAGATTGAGAAGACCAGAAGACGTGTCAACGCCCTGGAGCATGTGATCATTCCGGAGGCACAGAAGAATATCAAGTATATTACGATGAAACTGGATGAGAATGAACGAAGCACCCAGATCCGTCTGATGAAGGTGAAAGATATGATGCTGGAGGATGCGCATCATTACAAAGAAAAGGAGTAGGAATACTGAGAAATTCTCAGATGAAAAATCCGCAGATATAAGTTGAAAAGCTTAAATCTGTGGATTTTTTTATGTCAGAATAAGCCGGAAAAATAGTTAGAAACCCATTCTTATTGTACGCAAATTCATTGACAAACCACTACTGTGTGATACAATATAGTTAAGAACTACTATAGTATACAAGGTAGGCGAAAATATGTATGATAAATCACAATTAATGAAGGGAACTTTAGAAGGATGTATCTTGCAGATTTTATCCGAGACGGTTACATACGGATATGAGATTGTAACGACATTGACAGAGTTCGGATTTGAAGATGTAAAAGAGGGAAGTATTTATCCATTACTTGTACGGTTGGAAAAGAAAGGAATGATTTCTTCAGAATTACGTCCTTCGCCGCTTGGACCGAAACGAAAGTATTATTCATTAACGGCTGAAGGAGAGGCATATTTGCAGGCGTTTATTAAATGCTGGACGGAAGTACAATTATCAGTAAATAGAATTTTGAAAAAGGAGGGGTAACCATGTTGACAAATAAAAATAAAAAAATGATCCGGAAGATGCGTAAGTATATAAAGACGTTCCCGCTTACGGAAAAAGAAATAAATCAGATGGTTGAGGACATTACGGGAATGGCAGAAGAAGCACAGGAGCGCAATGAAGATTTTGAAATCGTACTTGGAAAGCCGGTTCGTGAATTCTGTGATGATTTGATCTATTCGGTGGGAGGAATCAGGGCACCGGGAGGTCGGAAATTGCTTAGGGGAACTTCAATTTATTTTCAGATATTGGGGCTTTGGGGGATTGTAGGTTGTTTGATTAGTGTTTGTTTTTTTGCTGGAGAACGTGTACACACATTATGGATGCTTGCAATTTCAATAGGCATCTGGTATCTGGGACATTATGGGGAAGCAAACTGTAATAATACAGAAAAAACAAAACAGTTAACAGCAGGAATTGTTATCTATATGGGTGTTAATTTGTTAATGTATTGCAATGAAATTATTATTGCAATAGATAATGGAAAAGCTTTTTTGAAAACGTCAGATTTCCCAATTTTAATTATTGGAATTATTGTTAATTTTGGTCCAGCAATTCTGTATCTGGTTGGGGCAAGAAGGAACAGACCGGCAGGAGAACAGATAAAAGTTGAGAATAGATGACAAAAGATGGGAAAACATTTTCCTTTAAAGGAATAGTATATGAAAGTATTACTGAAAATATTAAAAAAGAATGTGCGTAATAGTATTGTATGTTTTATGAGTACTATTTTAACTGCAATTATATTATTCGTGTTTCTTGGAGTTAAAGAATTGGTTCTTGGAACGATGAGTATGGAAGAAAGAGTCCGGTCACAACTGGGAATTGCAATTCAGACGTACATGTATATATTGCTGTTTATTGGTCTGATTTTAATCAGCTATGAATTTTGAAACAAGAAAAAATATTATTTTGTAATACCTTATTGCTAAGGTGATTAACATTATCAAAAAAAGGAAATAGTAAAAAATACATTGATTAATATTTATAGATATGTTAATATATACCAAAGCATATTTCAAAAAAATCAACGGTATATAAAAACAACATATACCATCTATAATCTAATTTTATTTCAGAAATCTATGCTTTCATACCAATCAATTGTAAAAAAGCAGGAGATGACTGAAAGAGTAAAAAGACATCCTCCTGCATACAGGAGGAAACTGAATATGGCGAAAAGAAAGAATCAAAAGAGACGGAGCAAGAAGTATCAGGTAAATAACCGGCAGCTAAAGGCAAAAAGGATGTACAAGGATACAATTTTTAGAATGTTGTACCATGACAAAGAGAATTTGTTATCATTGTACAATGCGGTGAATGGAAGAGAGTACACAGATCCGGAAAAGTTGCAGGTTGTTACATTGGAAAATGCGATTTATATGGGAATGAAAAATGATCTGGCGTTTATCATGGATATGAATTTATATTTATATGAACATCAGTCAACGTATAATCCGAATATTCCACTTAGAAATTTGTTTTATATTGCGGATGAGTATCAACGATTAGTGGTTCGGAAATCATTATATTCAACTGTGATACAAAAGATACCAACGCCAAGATTTTTAGTATTTTATAATGGAACAAAAGAAGTTGAAGATCGTAGTGAGTTCCGATTATCTTCTGCATACGAGAATCCAACAGAAAATCCAGATCTGGAGTTAAGAGTGACTATGCTGAATGTGAATGATGGCCACAGTTCAGATTTGATGGAACATTGTAGAACATTAAAGGAATATGCACAATATGTCGCCAGAGTAAGAAAATATGCGGCGAAACAGGATGTCTCTTTAGAAGAAGCAGTTACGAGAGCAGTTGACGAATGCATAGAAGAAGGAATCCTGGCAGAGTTTTTATTGAAGAATAAGACTGAGGTGATCAAAGTGAGCATCTATGAATATGACAAAGAGTTTGAAGAAAAGAAACTGCGGAAAGCAGAGTATGAGGCTGGAAGACAGGATGGAATCGAGATTGGAAGACAGGATGGAATCGAGATTGGAAGACAGGATGGAATCGAAATTGGAAAGCGGATACTCTTAGAAAAAATAATAAAGAAGAAATTGAAAAAAGGAAAATCAACAGAACAGATAGCAGATGAATTAGAAGAAGATATAAACATAATTCAAAAAGTGGTTGAGAAATTAAAAAGCCAAATATAGAATTTGTCAAAAGAATTCCCTGAAGTGAATAATAAAACTTCAGGGAATTTATCATTTGCTCACTACCGGTATTATTCTGTAGTATCACGTCGGATCAATACAGGCGTAATCTGCTTATGAACCGGCTCTTTTAAAGGAGTTGGTTTTCTTTTTTTCATTTCATTCATCTGGAGAACCAGAAGCTCCATGGCAGTCTGTGCAATTTTCTCAATCTGCTGTCCAACGGTTGTGATTGGAAGGATTGCTTCGCTTGCAATAGGAGAATCATCAAATCCGACAATCTGATAATCCTTCGGAAGTTTTCCGTATTTCTGGAATATCAGGTTCAGGAACATACTGGCATAAGTGTCATTCGCAAGAAAGACTCCCTTTTTTTGTGCCGGATATTTCTCTTCAATTTCATTAAATATATTCTTTAACTGAGCTAAAGTTTCCTGATAAGTGTTTCCCATATTTCTTTGGATCAGTTCGTGAGTAATATGATGCTCATTACAGATATCTTCAAATCCCTGAATACGCCCATAAGTCGGGAGGGTATCAGAAAATATGGAATTGATATGTAAAATGACATCACAGTTATTACGTATCAACAAACTGGTTGCCTGAACACCACCCAGATAGTTGTCTGTAGACACGCTGCAGACATGGTCACATTCCCGCTCAATCGTGACAACCGGGAGTTTATAAGAAGCAAGTTCTTCAGACGAAATGGTATTGCTTAAGACAATAAGTCCCTCAATCTTATAAGCCATCAGTTCATGAATATATTTTTCTTCAATCTCTTTTTTATTATTTCCAATGAATACAAGAAATTTATAATTATACTTTTCGTAAGTAGAAAGTAACTGGTTTAACATCTCAGAGTAATAGTGAAGATACAGGTTGGGGATGATAATTCCAACAAATTCACTTTTTCCATTAGCCAGTACTTTGGCGAGCTTATTTTCCTGGTATCCAAGGACATCCAGTGCATGAGCGATTTTTTCCTGATTTTCAAGAGTCAGAGAATCCGGATTATTAAAATATCTGGAAATGGTAGTTTTTGAAAAGCCTGTATAAGCGGCTATATCTGCAAAAGTTACTTTTTTCTGTTTCATGTAAATCCTCTTCCTTATAATGTATATTATCAGTATAGCAAGTGCATTGAAAAAAATCAAACAAAAAATAACTAGTTAAGTAACCGGTAACTTTTTCTTTGAAATCTATTGACAAGTAAGATTCTGGATAGTATTATGAACATATAAAGTAACCGGTTACTTAACTGGTTACGCGATCGTGAATCTGAAAGGAGAAAGCTATGAAGAAACGAACAGTAGGGGTACTGCTGGCAGCATTCTTTGCAATGGCATTGACGGGGTGTGGAGATAAACAGCCGCAACCAGGAGAAGTAAAGGGATATGACAAAGGCGAAGAATATCTTTCTATCTGGGTACATTCAATCGAAGACACAGAAGAAGGACAGTGCTACAGGAAATCTGTAGATGCATTTAATAAGAAATATGATGGGAAATATTTTGCAGATATTGAATTTATTCCACGAAATGACAGTGGTGGAGGCTATTCGGATAAGATCAATGCATCCGTGATGTCAGGAGATCTGCCGGATGTGCTTACTGTTGATGGCCCTAATATAGCGGCATATGCAGAGAACGGAATTATCCAGCCGCTTGCAAAATTAACAGACGAAGAAAAGAGTGTGTATCTGGATTCCATTATTCAGCAGGGAACGTATAATAACAAGCTCTATGCGCTTGGAGCAATGGAATCCAGCGTGGGACTTTATTATAACAAAGATATTCTCGCAGAAGCAGGTGTAGAAGTTCCAGATGCAGATCACCCATGGACATGGAGTGAATTCACAGAGGTGTTAAAGAAAGTACAGCCGGTAGTAGAGAAGAAAAAAGGTTATGCGCTGGATATGACTTTCCCGACAGGAGAAGCTACGATTTATTATTATGCACCGTTTTTCTGGTCAAATGGCGGTGACTTTGTAAGTAAAGATGGACTGAAGGTGAACAGTGTATTCAATTCAAAAGAGAATCTGGAAACAGTGAATTATTTTAAATCGTTTTTGGATAATGGATATATGTCTAAAGTACAGATCACAGACCTGTTCGAAAGCGGAAGAGCAGCATTTAAGTTCGATGGGGCATGGGAAGTAAATACAATCTATAATAACTATCCGGATGTAAAACTTGGAGTTGCACCATATGTAGTATCCGATAACTGGGATGGCGGAAGATATACACCAACCGGTTCCTGGGCATTTGCGGCATCATCAAAGACGAAGAAATTAAGAGGTGCGACAAAGCTGGTACAGTGGATGAGTGGTGTAGAAAGTGGAAAGCGTCTGTGGGATGAAAGTAAGAGTTTCCCATCTACATATGAAGCGTTTGAGAGCAGTCCGGTTTTTGAAGAAGATGAGAATTACAAAGCCTTATATCATCAGCTCAGTAAATATGGACATCCAAGATCAAAAACACCTGTATATCCACAGGTTAGTGCATCGGTACAGGAAGTACTGGAAAATTCGGTGCTTACCGATAAAGATGCGAAGACAGAACTGGATAAATCTGTAGAAAGGATTAACGCAAAATTAAAGCGTTATGTGATGAAATAATGAAGAAAAGAACAGAATCCATTATGGGAATGGCGTTTTTTGGACCGGCACTTGTGTTACTTACGATATTTTTATTCCTGCCAATGATCCTGACATTGATTTTCAGTTTTACTGATTTCTTTGCTTTAAATCCGGGACTGACGCATTTTGTCGGACTGGACAACTATATTCAGATTTTTAAAGATGATGTGTTTTCACAGGCATTTTTTAATACCGTAAAGTTTGTGATCATTATTGTTCCGCTGCAGGGAATTGGAGCGCTTGTGCTGGCACTTCTGATTAATAAAGTGACGCATTGTAAGAAGTATTTCAAAGTAGCATTCTTTGTTCCGGTGGTCATGTCACTTGCTGTTGTGTCAACACTGTGGATCCAGATCTACAGCCCAGAAGGAATTATGAATGCAATCCTTTCTTTCTTTGGAATTGATGCACAGCCATTCATTAACAGTGCCAGTCAGGCACTTCCATCCATCGCGATCATGAGTGCATGGCAGGGAATGGGATATCAGATGATCATCTTCCTGGGAGGAATCCAGGCAATCAATCCGGCACTTTATGAAGCGGCCGAGATGGACCATGCAACACCGTGGCAGAAATTCAAGGACATTACCCTGCCGGAATTGAAACCATTGTGTGTGTTCGTTTTAATTACGATTACGATCGGAGCATTCCGTATGTTGGTACAGCCAATGGTTATGACCGGAGGAGGACCATCGAATTCAACGTATACGGTTGTGTATGATATATATGAAACAGGTACTGTTAACTGGGAAATTGGACTGGCATCTACAATGGCTATTGTATTCGCATTCTTTGTAATGATACTGACCGTGATCCAGACAATCGCAACAAGAGATAAGGAGGATCAGAATGTTAACAAAAAAGCAAAAAAGAAATAATTGGATACTGACGGTCGTACTTCTGATCGTATCATTGTTGTTCCTGTTCCCGGTTATCTGGATGCTGGCAAACTCATTCAAACCAGATGCGGCAATCACTGCTGATATGAACAGTATGGCGGCATTCATTCCACCGGCATTGAACGGCAATTTCTTTGATAATTATGTATCTGTATTAACAAATACAGGATTTGTACGATATATGTGTAATACCTTGTTCTATGCAGCAATATTGATCGTACTTGGTGTAATTGTAAATGGACTGGCAGGATATGCATTGGCTAAGATTAATTTTCCATTCAGAGAACGCTGGCTTCTGATCATTATGCTTCTGATGATCGTACCGATGGAGACGATCATTACGATACATTTCCTGATCATTGCAAAACTTGGACTTCTGAATACGGTGCTTGGATATGTACTTCCAATGATTGTGAATCCGTTTAACATTTTCCTGTTCCGTCAGGTATTCCTGGGGCTTCCGGATGATGTATATGAGGCAGCACAGTTAGATCACTGTGGACCGGTAAAATACTTTTTTACTATGGTTCTTCCAATGTCAAAGAGTGTAGTGGCAACGGTTAGTGTATTTACATTCCTGAATGTATGGAATGATTATCTGTGGCCGTCACTTGTATTTACATCCAGTGATCTTCTGACTGCACAGATTGGTCTGAATGCGATTACATCAAATGATAACACAACAACAGGACAGACCCTTGCAGTTATCACAATGGTAACAATTCCGGTCATTATTATCTATTCACTCTTCTCAAAACAGATCGTAGAGGGTGTAATATCAACAGGTTCCAAGGAGGGCTAAAAGATGAGCTTTATCGAATTTAAAAATATATGTAAAAAATATGCAGGAAACGATAAGAATTCCGTGACAGACTTTAACTTAGATATAGAAGAAAAAGAATTTATCGCATTTGTCGGACCATCCGGATGCGGTAAATCCACAACACTCCGAATGATCGCAGGATTTGAAGAGATTACAAGTGGAGACCTTTTTATTGATGGAAAACGTGTGAATGAGGTTGCACCGGCGGATCGAGGAATCTCTATGGTGTTCCAGAACTATGCACTGTATCCACATATGACGGTAGAAAAAAATATTTCTTATGGATTGAAGAACATGAAGGTTCCGGCAGATGAGATCAAGAAAAAAGTAGACTGGGCAATTGATATCCTGGGACTCGAAGAATATCGTTACCGTAAGCCTAAGAATTTATCAGGTGGACAAAGACAGAGAGTGGCACTTGGAAGAGCGATTGTAAAAGACCAGAAAGTCTTTCTGATGGATGAGCCACTTTCTAACCTGGATGCAAAACTGCGTGTCAGCATGAGAAATGAGATCAGCAAGTTACATAGAAATCTTGGAAGTACAACCATCTATGTTACACATGACCAGGTAGAAGCCATGACAATGGCAGACCGCATTGTAATCATGAAAGATGGCGTGATCCAGCAGGTTGGAAAACCGATGGATCTGTATGAACATCCGGTGAATAAATTTGTTGCGGGATTTATAGGATCTCCGCAGATGAACTTCTATGATGTAAAAATAGACGGAAGAAATCTGATCTTCAAAGATGGAAATAAGATTGAACTTCCGGAAGCAATCGCCAATCGCATTGCCGGTTATTCAGAAGTTATCATGGGAATCAGAGGAGAAGATATCAAGTTTGATACAACTAATCTGGATGTCTATGGAAGTCATCAGAAAGCAGTTATTGACAATACGGAGATTATGGGAAATGAGAATAATCTGTATTTTGACTTCGGAGGAAGCGTAACGATTGCAAGAGTATCAAAATATGAAGTAAGCCAGGTGGGAGATGAGGTGGAATTTACCTTTATGCCACATAAGATGCATTTCTTTGATAAGGAAACAGAGCAGGTGATCGGAGCAGAATAATTTAGAATAGAAGAGGAAGAACGTATGCTTGAAAAAGCCAATGAATATATCAGACGGAATCACATAGATGAAAAAGAAAAACCATTATTCCATGTGACACCGGAAACAGGATGGATGAATGACCCGAATGGTTTCTCTGTATATCAGGGAAAAGTACATTTATTCTATCAGTTCTATCCATATAAAACAGAATGGGGACCGATGCACTGGGGGCATCAGGTGACCAAAGATCTGGTAAAATGGGAAGCATATCCGGTAGCTATGGCACCTGATCAGGATTATGATCACATTGGATGTTTCTCTGGAAGCGCAGTAGAAGCTGATGGAAAGCATGTGCTGCTTTATACAGGAGTAAGCCAGAAAGACGGAAAAGAAATCCAGAATCAGTGCATTGCCATCGGAGATGGGAAGACTTATGAAAAATGGCAGGATAATCCAGTTATAAAAGGGGATATCATGCCGGAGAAATTTGACAGAAAAGACTTCCGTGATCCGAAGATATGGAAAAAGGATGGCAGATATTATTGCGTTGTAGGCAATCGCTATGAGGAAAATTGTGGGCAAATAGTCTTATTTAGCAGTGCGGACTATAAAAACTGGCGGTATGAAAAAGTCCTTTTGAGAAATGACGGAAAGAATGGAGATATGTTAGAGTGTCCGGATTATCTGGAAGTAGACGGGTATCCTGTAATCATTTGTTCTCCGCAGAATATGCATGCTCAAAAGTACGAATTTCATAACGGTCATAATTCCATTTATATTATTGGAGATGCAGAAAAAGAAATATCGGATTTTGCATGGGAGAAAAAGAGAAGCCTAGATTATGGACTGGACTTTTATGCACCACAGACAACAGAGCTTCCGGATGGCAGGCGGATCATGGTCGCATGGATGAAGTCGTGGGATGCACGTGTCATGACAAAAGGACAGAAATGGCAGGGAATGATGACACTCCCAAGAGAATTAAAAATCAAAGATGGGAAAATCTGGCAAAGTCCGGTGAGAGAACTGGAAAAGTATAAGAAAAATCCAATCATCTATACAGAACAGAAAATTAGCGGACAGATGTCTTTGGATGGTATCAATGGCCGGGTGATTGACATGACGGTAGAACTTACGAATGTAGAAGGCCGGGAGTTCAAGGTAGATGTGGCACATAATGAAGAATATACAACAACATTTACATATTATCCGGAAAAACATCAGATTGAAATTGACCGGACCTACAGTGGTGTAAATGCAGATGTTGTCTGTGTGAGAAAGATAGAAATTGCGGAAAAACATCATGCGCCGAAACTACATTTTATCATGGACAGATATTCTGTGGAATTATTTATTAATGATGGAGAGCAGACGGCAAGTGTGGTCATTCCTACGCCATTGGAAGCAAATGAAATTATATTTACTAGTGATGAAGCGGCAACCGTTAATATTGAAAAATATGAGATAACATTCAATTAGAAGAGATAGTTTCTCATTCACCGATTGATGTCCCCGTGCATATCTTAATACAGATAGAACCGCCAAGGAGCAATCAGGATTATGGAGAACAAATTACCGTTCTATATGGCTTATCCGGTTCCGCTGCTGTATAATGATGACCGGAATGCGAGAAGAGACTATGACTATATGAAAAGCATTTACCCGGATACGGCGAAGAGAGTACTTCCTTATATGGAAGAGGAATGTGACAGAATGGAATATGACGGAAGTATGATGTATGATGAATATCCGGACCGCCTGCAGCTTCGTCTGATGTGCCGCAGGATCTATGATAAGGCGGAGAAGGAAGAAGAGAACCCGGGTGCCTGGCTTATGGATCTGATCGAGGTTATGACATATCAGGAACTTTGCAGGAGACGTGTGGAACATAGAGAGATACGTAAAAAAATATATTGATCTACAAGAGGGCATCTGGAAAAAAACTTCCACTTCGCCCTCTTGTGTGTTATACTGTGCGGTGATAAATGAATGTTTTCAGATGAAAAAGTCAGAACATAACATACAGGAGGGCACATCATGGCAGATAATAACATTATTTTTATCGGAATGCCGGCAGTCGGGAAAAGTACAGTTGGTGTGGTAATTGCAAAGAGACTGGGATACAGATTTGTAGACACGGATATTCTGATCCAGGAATCAGAAGGAAAACTTCTGAAAGATATTATTGCTGACGTTGGACCGGATGGCTTCCTGAAAGTAGAAGACCGGGTCAATGCACAGGTGAAAGCGGAACGTACCGTTATCTCGCCGGGAGGCAGCGTAGTATATTGTGAAAATGCGATGAAACATTATAAAGAAATCGGCAAAGTCGTATATTTACAGGCATCCTTTGAGACAATAAACAGCAGACTTAAAAACGCCAAAGGCCGTGGAGTGGTACTGCGTGACGGACAGACGCTCAAAGATCTGTATGATGAAAGAGTAAAGCTTTTTGAAAAGTATGCAGATATTACAGTGTGTGAAGATAATCAGAAGCTGGAAGATACGATTGAATCGGTATTAGATGCATTAGGGGAGTAAAAGTGCACAAGTATAGATAGAACAATTGGAATATGTTACAATAAAATTACATAACTGTAAAAAATATTTTACAATTGAGAAATTTGTGCTATAATAGGCGCGAACCCTTTTGGGGTTATATTGTGATGCAGAAATTTATGTACAATTTGAGATAGTTATAAATATTGAACAAAAGATTTATTGTAATTAGAGATTCATATAAATATTAATGAGGTGTAATTAATGGAACAGTATATTATTAAGGGCGGTCATCCGCTTGTGGGAGAAGTGGAAATCGGCGGCGCCAAGAACGCGGCACTTGCAATTCTTGCAGCAGCAATTATGACAGATGAGACCGTATTAATCGATAACTTACCAGATGTGAATGACATTAACGTACTGATCGATGCAATCGAGGGGATTGGAGCGAAGGTACACCGTGTCGACCGTCATACAGTAAAGATTAATGGAGCCAGTATCAAGAACGTAGATATTGAGTATGATTATATTAAGAAGATTCGTGCTTCCTATTATCTTCTTGGCGCATTACTTGGAAAGTATAAACGTGCCGAAGTTGCGCTTCCGGGAGGATGTAATATCGGAAGCAGACCAATCGACCAGCATCTCAAAGGATTCCGTGCGTTAGGTGCAGATGTAGATATTGAACATGGCAAGATCGTTGCAGAGGCAGACCGTCTTGTCGGAAAGCATATTTATTTCGACGTGGTAAGTGTTGGAGCAACGATTAACGTTATGATGGCAGCAGCTATGGCAGAAGGACTTACCATTCTGGAAAATGTTGCAAAAGAGCCACATGTTGTAGATGTTGCGAACTTCCTGAACAGCATGGGAGCCAACATCAGGGGAGCAGGTACAGATGTGATCAAGATCCGTGGTGTACAGCGCCTTCACAGAACAGAATATTCTGTGATCCCGGATCAGATCGAAGCAGGAACATTCATGTTCGCAGCAGCAGCAACAAAGGGAGATGTAACGGTACTGAATGTTATTCCGAAGCATCTGGAGGCTACGATCGCAAAACTGGTAGAAATCGGATGTGAAGTGGAAGAATTCGATGATGCTGTACGTGTCGTATCAAAAGGAGATCTTACAAGCACACATGTGAAGACCCTTCCGTATCCTGGATTCCCGACAGATATGCAGCCGCAGATCGGCGTAACACTGGCTTTATGTAAGGGGACAAGTATCATTACAGAGAGTATTTTTGAAAACCGTTTCAAATATCTGGATGAGCTTGCAAGAATGGGTGCAAATGTGAAAGTAGAAGGTAATTCTGCAACGATTGAAGGCGTGACAGAATTTTCGGGAGCCAGAGTGAGCGCACCGGATCTTCGTGCAGGAGCAGCACTCTGTATAGCTGGTCTGGCAGCTGACGGAATCACAATCGTAGACGATATCGTATATATCCAGAGAGGATATGAAAGATTCGAAGAGAAGCTCCGTGGTATCGGCGGAATCATCGAAAAAGTAGATTCCGAAAAAGCAATCCAGAAATTCAAATTAAAAGTAGGCTAGATGATACATTTTCTTAGATATGTCTATTGACAGTATGTGTAAAATAGAGTAAAGTCTTAGTCGTACCAGAAATATAATAAAAGCAAACTTTCTCTTATTCAGAGCAGTGGAGATACAAAGGATCTATGAAACTGCGGCAACCCCATATATGGAAGGTGCCAGCCTGAGCGAGTGATCGAACAATAAGAGGATTGGTTTATGAAGATATCAAACCGTCCACTTATGTAAGTGGACGGTTTTTCAGTTCGGTAAAACAGGGGAATCTACAAAAAACTGCCGGCAATCCTGGGAGAAAGAATGCAGGAATGTTTTAAGAAAAAAGGAGAGAAGAACGTGGAAAGAAGATTATTTACGTCAGAATCAGTAACAGAGGGACATCCGGATAAAATGTGTGATCAGATTTCTGATGCCATTCTGGATGCATTGATGGCACAGGATCCAATGAGTCGTGTTGCATGCGAGACAGCAACTACAACAGGTATGGTACTTGTTATGGGTGAGATCACAACGAATGCATACGTTGATATTCAGAAGATCGTACGTGACACGATCAAAGAAATCGGATATACAAGAGGAAAATTCGGATTCGATGCAGAGACTTGCGGTGTGATCACAGCAATCGATGAGCAGTCGTCTGATATTGCTATGGGTGTTGATAAAGCGCTGGAAGCAAAAGAACATACAATGTCCGAAGAAGAGATCGATGCGATCGGAGCCGGAGATCAGGGAATGATGTTTGGTTATGCTTCTGATGAGACACCGGAATATATGCCATACCCGATCGCACTTGCACACAAGCTCTCAAGAAAGCTTACAGAAGTAAGAAAGAACGGAACACTTCCGTACTTAAGACCGGATGGAAAGACACAGGTTACGGTTGAATATGATGAGAATGGTGTTCCGGCACGTCTGGATGCAGTCGTACTTTCGACACAGCATGATCCGGAAGTGACACAGGATCAGATCCATAAAGATATTAAGAAATATGTATTCGATGCAATCATTCCGGAGGGCATGGTAGATGAGAAGACAAAGTTCTTCATCAACCCGACAGGACGTTTTGTAATCGGCGGACCACACGGAGACAGTGGACTTACAGGACGTAAGATCATCGTAGATACTTACGGTGGAATGGCACGTCACGGCGGCGGGGCTTTCTCTGGAAAAGACTGTACAAAGGTTGACCGTTCTGCCGCTTATGCAGCACGTTACGTTGCCAAGAATATTGTTGCTGCAGGACTTGCTAAGAAATGTGAGATTCAGTTGTCTTATGCAATCGGTGTAGCACATCCGACATCTATCATGGTAGATACATTCGGAACAGGTGCAGTAGAAGATGATAAACTGGTAGAGATCGTTCGTGAGAATTTTGATCTCCGCCCGGCAGGAATCATTCAGATGCTTAATCTTAGAAGACCAATCTACAAACAGACAGCGGCTTACGGACATTTCGGACGTACAGATATTGATCTTCCATGGGAGAAACTGGACAAAGTAGAAGATCTGAAAAAATATTTATAGAAATTTTATAAAAGTTTATGGGTGCTTTGGTGTGAAGCACCCATTTTTCATGCTATAATTTTTTTGAGTGGAGGACAGATACATGAAGCTGAAAACGCGATTAGTTATAGCATTTTTTACGATTATCATTATACCGGTCCTTATGGCAGCCATGATGGTTTCAATGGTATGCCACTATCAGATCGGAGTGGTGGAGAAGAATTATGGGATTACAGGAACGACGATTTCTGATTTTACGAATTCCATGCAGGTACTTGCACGTGTTACGGAGAAGCCGTATCATGAACTGAAGGTTATGTCAGGGCAGGCATCTGAGATGGAAGATGCGACAGAACTGGATCAGTTTAATAAAAAACTGGAGAATAAGAATGCATATCTGCTGGTGAGAAAAGACGGAACAATCGTATATACGGGCAGCGATGATGATCGTGTAAAAGCGGTGATCGAACAATTGCCGGGATATGGAGATACAGATACAACATCGGAGAACGGAATTTATCTTGGCGGAGATGCAGAAGCATTGGTAAAACAGGTAGATTTCAGATATGATGACGGCAATAAGGGAAGTGCGTTCATTGTGTCAGATGTATCCAATGTAATTCCGGAGGTTGGACATTTTTTCTACGAAATCCTGATTGGAATTGTAGTGATACTGATACTTACTTCGGCAGCTCTTATTATATGGATTTACCGTGCGGTTATGGGGCCGATCGGCAAGATGCAGACAGCGGCGCAGAATATCAAGGATGGGAATCTGGATTTTGAGTTGAAACCGGAGGCTGACGATGAACTTGGAAAACTCTGCCAGAACCTGGAAGAGATGAGAGGACGCCTGAAGGAAAGTGCCGAAGAAAAATTGAAATATGACAAAGAAAGTAAAGAACTGATAAGTAACATTTCACATGATCTGAAGACACCTGTGACAACGATCAAAGGTTATGCCGAAGGAATTATAGATGGTGTTGCAGATACACCGGAGAAGATAGACCGGTATGTCAGAACAATCTACAATAAAGCGACAGAGATGAATACGCTGATCAATGAGCTGACATTATATTCTAAGATCGATACGAATAAGATCCCTTACAATTTTAATATCGTGTCGGCGAATGAATATTTCAACGACTGTGCGGATGACCTGTCGGTTGAACTGGCAGCACAGAATGTAGGATTTGGTTATTTTAATTATGTAGAGAAGAATGTACGGATCATTGCAGACCCGGAGCAGGTAAAACGTGTGATTCACAATATTGTCAACAATTCGTTGAAATATATGGACAAACCAAAGGGAATGATCAATCTGCGTGTCAAAGATGTAGGAGATTTTGTACAGATTGAACTGGAAGACAACGGAAAAGGAATTGCGGCAAAAGACCTGCCGAATATCTTTGACCGGTTTTACCGTACCGACGCATCAAGAAATTCTTCCACCGGAGGAAGTGGAATCGGTTTGTCTGTAGTAAAGAAGATTGTAGAAGAACACGGCGGTAAGATCTGGGCAACGAGCAGAGAAGAGACCGGAACGACAATGTATTTTGTACTAAGAAAGTATCAGGAGGTACCAGTCAATGAGTAAGATATTAATAGTAGAAGACGAAGAAGCAATTGCAGATCTGGAACGGGATTATCTGGAACTGAGCGGGTTCACCGTAGAGGTTGCAAATGACGGAGATACAGGACTTCAGAAAGCACTGAACGAAGATTATGATCTTCTGATCCTGGATCTGATGCTGCCGGGAACGGACGGATTCGATATCTGCCGTCAGGTGCGTGATGTGAAGAATACACCGATCGTGATGGTATCTGCGAAGAAAGATGATATCGATAAGATCAGGGGACTGGGACTCGGTGCGGATGATTATATGACAAAGCCGTTTAGTCCAAGTGAACTGGTGGCGAGAGTAAAAGCGCATCTGGCAAGATACGACCGTCTGACCGGAAGTGCGGCAGAGAAGAATAAAGTGATCGAGATCAGAGGACTGAAGATTGATACAACTGCAAGACGTGTGTGGGTGAACGGAGAAGAACGTACATTTACGACGAAGGAATTCGATCTGCTGACATTCCTTGCGAGCCATCCGAACCACGTATATTCGAAAGAAGAGTTATTCCGTGAGATCTGGGATATGGAGTCCATCGGGGATATCGCAACGGTAACGGTGCATATTAAGAAGATCCGTGAGAAAGTAGAAGTGGATACATCCAACCCGCAGTATATCGAGACGATATGGGGCGTTGGATATCGGTTTAAGGTGTAAGTAAAAATATAGCAAAATATTTTGAGATGCAAAATCCTCCGGAGGTCTGGTACACCTCCGGGGGGTTTTTATTCAATGGAGGATATGATATGATAATGTAAATAAATAAGAAACACGAGGAACAATATATATGATTACAAGCACATCCAACGCCAGAATCAAACGTCTGGTGAATTTAAAGAAGAAGAGAAAATTAAGAGACGAAGAAAGCGTCTTCCTGGTAGAAGGAATCCGCATGTTCAGGGAAGTGCCGCTCGACAAGTTAAAAGAAGTCTATGTATCCGAATCCTTTTACAAAAAAGAAAAAGATACCGTAAAAGAAGTCCTGAAAGACTCTAAAGTAAGAGTGGAAGAACTGACAGATACTGTATTCGCCCATGCATCAGATACCAAGACCCCTCAAGGAATCCTGTGCGTGGTGGAACAGATGAACCATGAAATCAACGAACTGACTTCGGCAAAATGCCCGCTGATCATGGTATTAGACCATCTGCAGGATCCGGGCAATCTTGGAACCATCCTGCGTACAGCAGAAGGAGCCGGCGTGACCGGCATCCTCATGGACAGAGAATGCGTCGATGTTTATAATCCGAAGACAATCCGCTCAACGATGGGATCGATATACCGCATGCCGTTCGTATATGTGGAAGATCTTGGCAAAGGAATACAGGATTTAAAAGACAAAGGTATCACCACTTATGCTGCACATCTGGAAGGAACGAATTCCTATGATGAGGAAGACCTGACGAATCCATGTGCATTCCTGATCGGGAACGAGGGGAATGGCCTGAGACGCGAGATCGCAGACATGGCAGACTGCTATGTCAAGATCCCGATGCTTGGACAGGTAGAGTCATTGAATGCGGCAATCGCTTCTTCGGTGTTGATGTTCGAAGCCGCAAGACAGAGAAGGAAAGTGTAATTAAATGAGATACAATCCACTCATTTTACAGAAGAAAATTGCTTTCTTTATTAGAGTATAGTAATATAGTGAACAAGAAATAATATATACGGAAAAGAGGGGACGGCTTATGAGAGTGATCTATTGGCTGGCAATATTCATTGTACTGTTGATCATTGAAATTGCGACAATGGGACTTACCACGATCTGGTTCGCAGGAGGCGCACTGATCGCATTCTGTGCAGGACTTGTCGGTTTTGGGCTGGGAGTGCAGATCGGAGTATTTGTTATAGTTTCCATTCTGCTTCTGATTCTGACAAGACCGATCGCGGTGAAGTTCTTCAATCAGGAGAGACAGAAGACGAACGCAGAGAGTCTGATCGGACAGCATGCACTGGTGACAGAAGATATTGATACGATAAAGGCAAAAGGGCAGGTAGAGATCTGCGGTCAGATATGGTCGGCTAAGACGGATGAGCCGGACGGAAAGATTCCAAAGAACACAGTTGTTGTAGTAAATGGTATTCAGGGCGTGAAACTGATCGTGCATGCCAGAGAGGAGTAGAGTATGATTTTTGGATTGATTTTATTAGCGATTATTATCTGCGTGGTGATTTCCTGTGTAAAGGTAGTCAGACAGGCGCAGGCATTGGTTATTGAAAGACTGGGGGCATATCAGGCAACATGGGGAACCGGACTTCACTTTAAGATTCCGATTTTTGACCGTGTGGCAAGAAGAGTGGATCTGAAAGAGCAGGTAGTGGATTTTGCACCGCAGCCGGTTATCACAAAAGATAACGTAACGATGAGAATTGATACCGTTGTATTTTATCAGATCACGGATCCGAAGATGTTCTGTTATGGTGTGGCGAATCCGATCATGGCGATCGAGAACCTGACAGCGACAACACTTCGTAACATCATCGGTGATCTGGAGTTGGATCAGACACTGACATCCAGAGAGACGATCAACACGAAGATGAGAGCATCTCTGGATGTGGCAACCGATCCTTGGGGAATCAAGGTAAACCGCGTGGAACTTAAGAACATTATCCCACCGGCAGCAATCCAGGATGCAATGGAGAAGCAGATGAAGGCAGAACGTGAACGCCGTGAAGCAATCTTACGTGCAGAAGGTGAGAAGAAATCTACAATCCTTGTGGCAGAAGGCCACAAAGAGTCTGCAATTCTGGATGCGGAAGCTGAGAAGCAGGCGGCTATCCTGAAAGCAGAAGCACAGAAAGAAGCCACAATCCGTGAGGCTGAAGGTAAGGCAGAAGCTATCATGAAAGTACAGCAGGCAAATGCCGATGGAATTCGTTTCCTGAAAGAAGCAGGAGCCGATGAGGCTGTTCTTACCATGAAAAGTCTGGAAGCATTTGCAAAAGCTGCTGATGGAAAAGCAACGAAGATCATCATCCCGTCAGAGATCCAGAGCATTGCAGGTCTGGTAAAATCTGTTACAGAGATTGGCGCAGATGATAAAAAAGAAGAAAAGTAGACAAAAGACATAAGATAAAAGTCAAAGAATAAAAACGAGGTACAAAACAATGGATTTAAAAGGCAGAAATTTCCTGACACTGAAAGATTTCACACCGGAAGAGATCACATATCTGCTTGATCTTTCCGCAGAATTAAAAGAAAAAAAGAAAAAAGGAATTCCGGTTGATAAATACAGAGGAATGAATGTGGCATTGATCTTTGAAAAGACCAGTACCAGAACCCGCTGTTCTTTCGAAGTAGCTGCTCACGATATGGGTATGGGAACGACTTACCTTGATCCTTCAGGTTCACAGATCGGGAAGAAAGAAAGTATCGAAGATACAGCAAGAGTTCTCGGAAGAATGTTTGATGGAATCGAGTATCGTGGATTTGGACAGGAGATTGTGGAGGAACTGGCCAAATATGCAGGCGTTCCGGTATGGAACGGACTGACGAATGAGTATCATCCGACACAGATGCTGGCGGATATGCTGACGATCCGTGAACATTTCGGACATCTGAAAGGTATCAAACTGGTATACATGGGTGATGCAAGATACAATATGGGCAATTCCCTGATGATCGCATGTGCCAAATTAGGTATGCATTTCGTGGCATGTACGTCTAAGAACTATTTTCCGAATGAGGAACTGGTAGAGACTTGCAAAGGATATGCAAAAGAGACAGGAGCAACCATCACACTGACAGAAGATATCGAAAGCGGAACCAAAGATGCAGACGTTATCTGTACGGATGTATGGGTATCCATGGGTGAGCCGGACGAAGTATGGGAAGAACGTATCCGTGAACTGTCCCCATACAAGGTGACAAAGAAAGTAATGGAAAATGCAGGAGAACAGGCTATCTTCTTACACTGCCTGCCGGCATTCCATGATCTGAAGACGAAGATCGGCAAACAGATTCATGACAAATTCGGCCTGGACGATATGGAAGTTACAGATGAAGTATTCGAGTCTCCGCAGTCAAAGGTATTTGACGAGGCTGAGAACCGTATGCATACGATCAAGGCTGTCATGGTGGCAACACTTGGTGAAAGAGAGTAGGCAAGAGCAGACAGAGTATGAAATCAGAAATATTACGTTTGTTAAAAGAGAATGATACATATATTTCCGGACAACAGCTGTGCGAACAGTTCCAGGTGTCCAGAACAGCCATCTGGAAAGTGATTGATCAGCTTAAGAAGGAAGGCTATCAGATAGAGGCGGTGCGTAACAAAGGCTACCGCCTTATCGAAAGTCCGGATGTTATGTCAAAAGCAGAGATCGACAGTCTGGTAGATACAAAGTGGGCAGGAAAGAACGTCATATATTATGATGAGACTGATTCCACAAATAACCGGGCAAAGGAAGCCGGAAATAATAAGGAACCTCATGGGACATTATTTGTTGCAGATATGCAGATGGCAGGGAAAGGGCGAAGGGGCCGCGTCTGGAAATCGCCATCCGGGAGCAGTATCTATATGACGATATTGTTGTATCCGGATATTCCGCCTGTAAAAGCGCCACAGCTTACACTGATCATGGCGATTGCCGTGGCAGAAGGAATCCGGGAGGTTACCGGTCTTGAGACAAAGATTAAGTGGCCGAATGATATCGTTGTGAATGGAAAGAAAATCTGTGGTATCCTAACAGAGATGAGTACAGAGATCGATTACATCAATCATGTAGTGATCGGAGTGGGAATTAATGTGAATCAGGATACGTTCCCTGATGATATTAAGGAAACTGCCTCATCACTTAAGATGGAACTCGGAAAGCGCATAAAGCGTTCCGGGCTGATCGCAGCAGTAATGAAAATCTTTGAAAAATATTATGAGATCTTTCAGGAGACAGAAGATCTGTCAGGATTGCAGGAACTTTATAATTCCATGCTGGTGAATAAGGACCGGGAGGTCAAGGTCCTGGAACCGGGGAATGAATATAAAGCATATGCTATCGGCATCAATCAGACCGGAGAACTGATTGTAAGAACGCCGGATGGAAAAGAGAAAGAAATCTATGCCGGAGAGGTATCAGTTAGAGGAGTATATGGATATGTATGATGGAAAAGTAGTGCTTTGCGGTGCTAATTCATATGAAGAAAAGTATTATCTGAATCCGGATTTTGAACAGCTTCCGGATGATGTGAAGAATGAACTGAAGATTATGTGCGTATTGTATGTGCATGACGTAGGGGGAATCCTTACGCTGGTGTTTGAAGAAGACGGAGAATTATGCTTTGAGGTATCGACCGAGGAATTCGATCCGATGTTCGATGAGATCGGAAGCCAGCTTAAGATCAAGCAGCTGCAGAGAGAGAAACAGGATCTTCTGCAGGCATTGCAGTTATATTATAAAGTATTCTTCCTGGGCGAAGAGATAAACAGCGAAGAGTAACCAGAAGGCAGCAGACAAAACAGGAGGAGAAAGATGCTTCTTGTAATCGATGTAGGAAACACCAATATTACACTTGGTGTGTTTGATAAAGAAGAATTATTTGGTACATTCCGTATGAAGACAAAGCAGCCGAGAACATCGGATGAATATGGAATTACTTTACAGGAACT
>ERZ1026866.502-NODE-502-length-23409-cov-66.802304_pt1 | contig 23409 bp, 15 predicted proteins | sample MGYA00380163_ERZ1026866 | MGnify/ENA primary metagenome ERZ1026866 (study PRJEB33269, sample SAMEA4719799) | human gut metagenome | biome: human-associated habitat; feature: organic feature; material: feces | place: Cameroon | collected 2013-10 ...
TATGGCTGCTTCACAGTGGAGAGTTGTTTGGCAGCATTGGTAAACTCATCGTAGATGGCATTGCTATAATCCTGGTATTGCTCTGTATCACAGGTTTTATCTTCTGGTTAAAGCCTAAACAGAAGAGGTTACTTCGTTCTTCGCTACAATGGCATGACAAATTAGGCAGATACACCATCATACTTACTTTGTTGATAGCCTTGACAGGTTGGTGTCTTCGTCCACCGGTGATGATAGCCTTGGTGTTGAACAAGATGCCGTCGATTCCTGGGACATCGCTTCATAGCCAAAACCCTTGGAATGACAAACTCCGTATGGTGCGTTATGATGAAAAGTTCGGTGACTGGCTCTTGTCAACTTCGGATGGTTTCTTTTCCGTGAATTTCCAGACAGGAAAGTTGGAGTCCATCTCCAATACTCCACCAGTCAGTGTTATGGGATTGAATGTCCTTCAGCAAAACAAAGATGGTAAATGGTATTGCGGTTCGTTTAGTGGTCTCTTTGTTTGGGATAGAGTAAAGGGGACAACCGTTGATTATTCTACCGGGAAAGCTGCTTTAAAGAACGCTGGCGCACCATTCGGAAAAAAGGCGATAGCAGGTATGAGCCAGGATTTCTCTGATACGCCTGTCATTGCTGAGTATAATGAAGGAACCGACTTTGCGCCACAACCCGCTTATATGAACCAACTGCCCATGTCATTATGGAATGTGGCTCTGGAGGCTCATAGCGGTAGAATCTTCATAGGTAGTATTGCTACATATATATTCATCTTCGTGATGGGAATACTTGCCGTATGGTGCCTTTGGTCTGGGTATGTCATTAGACTGGTGAAGAAAAAATAAAAAAAGTTTTAATGCGTTGTTTTAATTGTTATATTGCCATATCGTATGTGCAAGTGGTTGATAGTCAGCGTAAAAGTACGTATGGCAATTCTCGGAAAAGAGCCGGGAATTGCCATATATTGCCATCGTGAGAATTTAATGCTATTTTCGTCTAATAACCAGATACTCAGTACCTTTCATTGTTCTTTTTCTTTTCAGCCCATCGATGTTCTTCAGGCATCGACCGAACGAAAGAAGGCTTTTTGTTTCCAATGATGCCCCATATTTCGCCTTTAACTCGCTAAAAATGGCGGCGGCAGTCATGAAAGTACCCTCATTTTCGTCTTCTGTTGGCGTAAAACTCTCGCTGAAGCATTGCATGACTGGATCTATTTGTTGGTATCGCCTGTTGTTCTCCATGATGAGAGCCGTCTGTTCTGCATCAAAATAGGTCTTTTCTTCATTCCAGATTGCCTTTTCTGCTTGGGCAAAGAGTTGCTGATAGTTGGGGCGCACACTTACATCAATAGGACCCGTCAGTTCGATACCGATGAATCGGCGGTTGCCGGAAGGATCGGTCAGGATGTCGTCCATATTGCTTGTGGCGATGAAGGAGGCGGTGCGGGGGAACTCCTGTACATGACTGCCATAGGGTGGCTTGTATTTCACGTTTGGCAACTGGATGAGATTTTTCAGGAATCCCTGTTGTACCTTGGCTGAAATCTGGTTGAATTCATCCAGATTGATAAGTAGGCACTGGCTCATAGCCTGCAACACCTGTCTCTTCTCCGAGAGAATCAGATTGTCGGTGTAGCCCCATTGCAGCTGGGGTGGAATCAGTCGGCGGCAGAAAGTACTCTTGTTGTAGCCCTGTTTGGATATGAGCAGGGGAGCCACGCTGTTGCCATACTGTCTGCCGGTGCGGTTGTGCCATTGCTCCACCATGGCTAGAAACCAGGTGTAGAACCAGTCTTCCCAGTGCGGGTTGTTGGTAGGCACGGTACGTGCCAAGGCACGTATATGGTCCTTGCCGTCCCAGTTGTCATAACAGGTGAACAGAAAATCCTCTACTGGATTATAGTTCTTGATGAAATTGGATTCCAGGAAATTTCTAACGTCCTTGATGCTGACGTTGATACCTGCCAGTTGCACTTCTAGTGTCAGACTCTTCTGTACTCTCGGTTCCACGGCTTGAAATCCAATCCATTCCTTGTCCTTCGGTACATATTCGGTATATTTCATCACCATGTTGTATCTCAGGTCATACTTCTCGTTCAGATATTTCATCATCTTCTCGATGTTCTCTTTCGAGCCTTTCATGCCTTTTTCTTTCTTGTCAGTCGGGTCGCTTTTAGCCTCAGGTATGGATGGGGTTGGTTCCTGAAGCATCAGTTTCTCGTCTACTTTCAAGGCGACAGCCTGAGGATTATAATAGGGTTGGGTATCGAGCGTAAGGAGGAAATAGCTTCTTATCGAAGGCTTTTGGCTGGCTATCTCGGCATGGATGACAGACTGGTAGATGGGCAGGATGTGTCGGTATGCATTTTGGTAGAGTTGGTTGGCATGTTCTTCATCTGTAGGCAGTTCACCCTTTTCATCGGAGAATTTCACCAGTATTTCCACGCTTCTGCCATCGGCTCCGGTCACGGCAATGAGGGTGGAGGGGAGAAAGGCAGCTTGTTTCTTCACGAGCAGGACGTCTTCTGGTTTCAGTATATTCCTGAACGATAGGAGCAAGAGGCCGTTGAATGCCTTCATCCTGAGATTCCCGTTCTCATCTTTCTGAAACTCGGCGGCAGGGTATACCCGGTGCCAGGTGGGCATGTCTTTATACCCATCGTAACCGAAATTCATGGAAGGAACCATATCTCTGAATTTCTGGATGGTAAACTTGGAATCATCTTTGAGCATACGCTCCAAAAGGTGTCCGATACTTCTGTTGGTAACGCAAAGCTGGTGTTGCCGGTTGGTTCTGATGACTGTTATTTTCATCTGTCCTGTTATTAAAGTTATTTCTTTTTCGAGTGAGGCTTACGTAATGTTTGAGTAGGGCTTACTTGGAGTTCAAAAGAGGCTCACTTGGATTTCGGAAAGCATTACTTGCTAAGCCAGGATGTATCTGAAACTGCGTCGCGACGTATCTGTTGCTGCGTCGTGACGCAGTTGTTGTTACGTCGCGATGTATCAGATGCTACGTCGGGACGTAATTTCTTCCGCATCGATGGCGAAGTTACGAAAAAAGATTGAAATCCCCAAGCATTGAACCGAAAAAATGCTTTTTTGCTCAATACTTTCTGTGTTTTTCTCAAAAAATGCCTCAAAAACATCCGAATATGGCAGATTTCATGGCAATATATGGCAGATAATCCCTAAAAATAAAGAATTGCCATACCCCTAACAGCTTTGTAATCAGATAGATTACTGGCTGGTATGGCAATATGGCAATTCTTGAAAGGAAAATTCTAAATTGAAGCAGATTGTGGAACCCTAATTTTTTCTAACATCCCATCTGTAGCAGACAGCAAATATATTGTTTCGTTAGATTTATCTATCCTCATTTGAGAGGCAATAAAGTTTAACTTGTAATTTTTCAATGCTTTTCCTTCTAAATCGTATACTTCAACAGAAGAATATCCTTTCTCTTTAGCTAGGTCTACATGACGTTGTGAAAGAAGGTATATTTTATTTCCGACAATAGTTGCATCTGAAAAATACATAATTTCATTTTCATTAACTAGTTCATTTCCTTGAACTGAGCATATTAAATCTAACTTGTTGTTGGATAAGATTTTGTAAACCTCAAATTTGTCTTTATATTGGTACGCCAAGACTGCATTGTCATTATTTAAATCATACGCAAAGTTGTTCAGGAAAGCTTTGCCTTCTTTTTGCGGATCCTCGATGACAACAGAATCTATTGGCATATTATCCTTAAAGGAATTCAAACGGAAGACGATTTTGTTAGGATGTTCGTCCGAAGAGCAAAAGTAATTTGCAAATACTTTTGGGTTATTAGCTGTTCCATTTATATTAAACCTAGAATGCTCTTTTATTTGGAAATTGTAAAGCTTGTAGATATTTCTTGTTCCATTATCTAAAACATAACAGATATTCTTTTCGTTAGAAAGTAAAAGGTGGGGAGCTATCCATTCATTACCAGCATTGCCTTTTACTCCAAACTTTGCTTTAATAGAATAATTGTTAGAATTCAGTACATAAAAAAAGAAACCGGAATTACTGCTCTTGCAAATTAGATTCCCATCCTTAACACCTACAAGTTCATCTATTCCTAATAAAGAGTCAAGCTCAATTCTCTCAGTTGTTAAGGATTCGCATGTCAAATCCGCCACATTATTTTTTGAGACTTTTTTACCGTTGCATCCAATAAATAGAGCAAGAGCTACAGCACACGATGCTGGAGATAAAAATATAGACTTTTTCATATAGATAATGAATTTAAATGTTTTATAAGATTCAGTCTTAAAATTACTGCAAAAGTATAGAAAATTTGGATAACATCCAAATCCTTTAATTTTTTTTGATATTCTGCTAAAGATACTATCTTTTTCCAACCACAATTCCTACAATATACATTTCAGGAACAAAGCCCCAGTAACGAGAGTCTTTAGAATCAAGAACATTATCACCTGCCATAAAATAATAATTATTTTGGAATCTGTAGCTTTGTATTTTACGATGAGTGATGTATACTTGTCGATGTTGCCAATCGACATAAAGATTCCCCTTCTGTTCCCATTCCAGTATCTTCCGATATATTACGGCGTTTTCAGGAGTAATGGAGATTTTGTCTCCTTTGCGTGGAATATAGAGTGGTCCAAAATTCTTGATTGTCCAGTTCTTCAGATGCTTATCGTATGGCAGGGTACGAAATGTTTCTGGCGAAATAGATGAGTCTGGTGTTTGATTCAGCAAATGTTGGTTATCAAGGTGTCCAAGTACACCCCTGTAGTTATTATTACTGTAGTAACCATTGATGATACTCACTGAATCTCCAGGTAACCCTATGCAGCGTTTGCAATAGACATAATTGATGACAAACTTAACTCTTTCTCCATCATCAGGTACGTTGAAAACCACAATGTCATTATGGCGTAAATCTCTCAAACCATTGGTTCGATATGCCTTTAGTTCTACTCCGTTTTTGTCGAAATGAAAATCACGGTAAATTCTAGCTCCCATCAAGAGTTTATTAACATAAATTCTATTACCCGGTACCAGAGTGGGGGCCATTGATTCTGTGGGAATAATAAACGAGTCAACACAAAAGGCTCGAAAAGTCAACCATAGTCCCACTAATACTATTCCCATAGAAGCTGATAATACTATAAAGCCCATTGAATTGCAAATAATCTTATACCATTTAGTTATTTTATTGTTTGTCATATCTTTTGTTGTTTAGAAAACTTTTTTCCTAAAATTGATGAATATTGGCATTATAAATATGAGGGCAGGTATGGAGAAGACCAATCCGCCAGTGACCCCTGTAGCAAAAGAAAACCAAAATGGCTCCTCTTTACCATCAATGAAAAATGGTATCAGCCCCATAATCGTAGATGCTACAGTCAGAAGTATTGGAATAATCTTATGATTGTATGCACAGATATAATCAAGCATGCTCCTCCGGTGTCTAGTTTTTTTTCTGATATTACGATATTGGCTTAATATATATATACCCGAATTTACAACGATACCCGTCAAGAGAACTAGTGATGCAAAACCACCACTTCCAAAATCTACCCCAGTAAGGCAGAAGGTGAGGAAAGTTCCCATCAATGCCACTGGCACGACAGAAATAATTACAAAAGCCAGCCTAATAGACTCAAATAGAATGGTACAAATGAAGAATACGATAATAACAACCAAAGAGAGCAACCAATAATTACTACTCTCATTGATAGGTTGAGTATAGTAAGTATTCTTACAACGATAACCCACTGGCAGTGTCTTATTAAAGTGCTTGATAACATTTTCTATATAGTTTGCCGTATACGTGTATGAGCCTAGGACATTAAAGGCAACATTGAGTACATACTCCTGATTCTCCTTAGGTATTACGTTTTTTGCCTCGCGACGTTTTATGCTCATTAGCTCGGGAATAAGAACCGAACCGCTGTCAAGGGCAATCTGTTCTTTCTCCAAATGCCACAAATCAAAAGTCGCACTCGTCTTAGGAGTGAGGTATACATCAGAATTAAGATGTTGGTCTCTATAATATCCGACATAAGTCGGCATCCACATTTCACGCAAACGTGAATGTATCTCCGCAGCATTAGCATGATATACGTTCATGTTTTCCTTGTCATACTTCATATACAATTCGTCTTCTTGGTTCTCATGATTAGGGGTTTCTATCGTTAAGTCCTGCACGCGTTTGTTTTTAGACATATAGTCACTCATGTCCTCAGCCAAACGATACAGCTGTTCGTAATTGTAACCAGTAATAGTAATTCTCTCTGATCTATGTTGCAGATTGAGTGCATTGCTAAATCCACGTTCACTTACACCAAATGTAGCCCAATCAGCCCCGCCGATGGTGATGACTTTGCCTATCACATCATTCTCTAGCTGGTAAGGGAAATTGGTCTTTGCTGCATTCTTCTTAAAGTTGACCACTATTTCTCCATTCCTACCATCTATGCGTGTGGTAAAGTCTTTGATGCCATCATAACTTTTCAACATTTCTTCCACAGCAATTATCTTAGAATTTAGCTGTACTGCGGTACCTCCGACAGGCATTTTAGCCAAGATGTGCAAAACCTTTTCTTCTGCCTCTCCTCTATGGTAAGCGCTATCATGCAGATAGTCGGCAAACAGGTGTATGCAGCCACCTAGGTATTGAGATAAGAAAGGTTTGCAGTCTGCTTGAAACCAGGCACTTCCTAATGTAGAGTTATATAAGTGCTCGTACCAAGTAAGTTGTTGGGAAACTTTGTCTTTACTGACATAAACTTCATAATCATCAGGTCCCATTTTGTCTGGCAAGGCATGGAAAGGAATACCAAAGGCGAGAACCAAAATGGCATAGTATATCCATTTTCGGCGAGACGTAAACCGAATATATCGTAAGTAGCCATGGTTCCATTTTACTATCCACCTAGCACCACGGAGTTGTTTGCGTTGGCTAGAATAATGACAGCGGTCTATGATGGCAGGAACAAAGAATAAAGCCACCAAGAGCGAAATTGCCAAATTGATGATGACAATCCATGCAAAATCATAAAGGTCTTGCTGTATTTCCTTGGGCAAAAAGAATATAATAATCATAGAGCCAATCGTAGTAAGCATGGCTGCCAATATAGACAAGAATGCCTTACGATTATGGTAATAGCCATAGTGGTCTGCCATGACAATGGTAGAATCTATGATAAGTCCCAAAGATACGGTTATTCCAGCCAAGGAATAGATATGCAACTTGATATGAAATACCCAAAACGCAATAATGGCTATCAAAAGATTGGCAGCCAATGTTGATGCGATAATGAACAGATATTTCAAATTGCGATTAGTGATCCATACGAACACCAAGAGGATAGTTAGCGACATGAGAGTACGCCATATTAACTTAGACATCTCTTCTCGCTGCTGCTTTGCACTATCATAAGATAGCTGGATATACATCTTTTGATGAATACCTGATTTGATGTTGTCCATTTCTTTCTGAACACGATCTGATATTTTTACAACCTTGCCATCTGCTGGGATATATACATTGGCATAAATCGTATTCAGTCCATTTACACGATAATAATTATTCGGGTCTTTATCCCTTAACCGAATGGCAGCCAGATCATTTAGGTATATCATCTTGCCAGACACATTTTTCAAGGGCATTTGCTCCAAATCCTTACCAAAGGCTGCAGTGGTAAGATGAAGGGTAATTTTCTCTTCATTTCCTCTCTCGGAGTGCTGCATAACCGTTCCGATAATCTCGTCTTGTCCGATATAATTTTTAATACCTTCCGCCATATCATGGGCAGATATGCCATAAGCCGATAGCAGTATAGGGTCATAAGTGATATCCAGGTAGCTATCTGTGGTTCCTGTTATCTCTACCTTGCAAACACCATCAACTCCTTCAAGTTGACGTTGTACGTGTTGTTCTACAAAACTCTTTATCATGTCGGGTTGCAGTTCTGCATTGACCTGATAAGTAAGCAAGAGTTTCTGGTCATGGTGTGAAGAGTTGTCGTCAACTACCTCTCCCCCTGAAATAGTAGGAAAAGAGATTCCTTTAGGCAATCTCCCGTAAGACTGTCTAAGTAATGAGGAAATTTCAAATCTCACAGATGAAACATCCGTCTTTTCCTTGAGCTTAACCACGATTTCATTACTGCCAAAATAGGAAGTGGAAGAAACACTCGCCACGCCTTTTAAGGCTGCGACCATACCCTCGATAGGGGAGGTCAGATTCTGTTCTATCACCTTCGCCGACACATTAGGCCATTCATAGCGTATAGTCAAAGTTTTGCCTTGGCGTGGGGCAGGCTCCGTACCCACGTCTATGAGTGGAGCCACTGCCACGCCAATAATCATCAAGATGACAAAAGTCAATGTAACTGTAAACGAAGATGGTTTCATTTCTTTCTGTTATATATAGCGTAATAAATGATTGGAATATAAAATATACTGACCAACGTACCCACTATCATGCCGACTAATATGGCTAATGACAACGGAAACTGCATATCAGCTCCGATAGAACCTCTAGACATGAATGGCAAGAGAGAAAATATGGTTGTCAGGGAGGTCATTATGATTGGCATCAAGCGCTCATGTCCTGCCATGGAAATCGCTGGCATAAGCGATATTCCTTGGCGACGATGCACGTTGATGGTGTCTATCTTTAAGATAGAATCATTGATTACGATACCTGCCATCACAATAATACCTGTCATAGACATAATATCTATTGATATGCCCAGAATCCAAAGAATAAGGAGTACAAAGAACACATCCACAGCTATCTCGGACAGAATAATCAGTGGCTGTATCATACTCTCAAATTGTGCTGCTAAGATGAAGAACAACAATAGCAATGCCACCACCAATACCCATATCAGTCCAACTATCATTTGACGACTATTAAAGTAATTGCCGCTAGCTACAATTCTTATATTGTCATGGCTTTCGTTATATTGGTTGATAAAGTTAAGCATTTCTCTCACTTGCTTACTTGACACATTCAGATTAATAGGATAGTATTCGCCACCATCTGAGCCGTAAAGATGCTTATAGTCGTTAACAAGATGTTCACGGAGCAGAAGACTTAGTGGCACATCCACACCATTACTATTGGTAATCGAACTAGCCAAGATGGATTGTCTGTCTGACTGACTGTTTCCTACAATCACAGGTACTGTACCAGCACCATGGTTGATACGTAACACCTCGTTGTTGCCTGATAGCTGGCGAAGTTTATCACAAAGTTGAGAATAAGTGATGCCATAGATGGTCATTTGTTCCACATCTGCAACCAACTGTAAGTTTTCTTCTGTAACAACAGACGGAATCATGATGTTAGGAAAGTGCTTGCGAAGCGTATCCGTAAACGCAATTGCCTGTGCCACTGGGATGCGATGCCCAGCATTGTCTTGTAACTTTAGGCATAGTTCTGGCTCACCAGAAGAAAATATGAGGTCGAAAAGATTTCCCGATGGGGTATACGAAACTGTAGCCTCTGGGTATTTTTCTAAGAGTTCCTTCTTTATCTCTTCTTGCATGTTTTCAAGTTTTTCGGTAGAGGCACACTTTAGATATACCAATGCCTCGGAAGATGTAATGTCCTTGGTGTGGAAAAGCAAGAAGTCTTGGGTACCTGCCATAGATGTAGAAGTGAGCAAGTCTTTATGGTACTCCCTCAATACATTTGAAATTCTCCTGTCATTTTCAGAGACAGAAATTCCTGAGTTCCAATCTACATACATCAGGGCATCGGTATAATCAACCTTTGGCATTTGTCGTTTCTCTGATACTCCATACACAATGACTAATCCTGGTATGGAAACAAGGAATACAACGATACATAAGCGCATGTGTCTAAACATCCATCCTTGCGCCTTTTCATACCAACGGAAGAGTTTTGTATTTTGTTGCAATGCCAGGTGCTGTATATGATTCTCTCCCGCATGAACTTTGGCATACAAAGCACGGAAATATACAGGCAAGACCAACATGGATATGGCTAATGAAGCAAAAAGGGCGATGGTAATACCCATGCTTTGGTCAAAGAAAAGAGCTCCTGCCATTCCACCGACAAATATTAATGGAATAAACACGCTGCAAGTAGTAAGAACTGAACTTAGCATAGGGGTAAACACCTCTGCTGTACCCTGGCACACAGACTCACTTAAAACTAGTCCACTCTTTATTTTCTGCAATACATTGTCTATCACAATGATAGAATTGTCCACAATCATACCCACACCCAAAATCAATCCCGATAGAGAAATGATATTAAGAGAAATGCCGATAAGACGAAAACATAACAAAGTGATGATTAATGACAGAGGTATTGAACAAGCCACCAATAATGCCAATCGCCATTTGCGCATAAAGAAAAGCAATACCAATGATGTGAAGAATGCCGCCGCCAACAGATTCCATTCTAGGTTGTTGATGGAATAAGCCAATAATTCCGTTTGGTCTCTGGTGATGGAAAATTCCATGTTGGGATAATTTTCCCGTAAATCGTCTATCACCCCATCTACAGCCTCTTTTAAGTCTGCCATCTGGGCATCGTTCTGTTTGATAATGGCTAATGTAATACAGTTCTTTCCATTATGCCTAATGATGTTTTTGCGAAGGGCAGGACGTTCTTCTATACGGCAGATATCTTTTAGTTGTAATAATCTGCCAGCATGTTTAATATAGATATTCTTTACATCGTCGACGTTAAGTATTTGGTTATCAAAATGAATGTTGTAACGATAAATACCATCAGCCACAGTTAATGCCGCCAATTGTATGTCATTGTCGGTAAGTGCGTTTTGCAGTTGTTCCATGGTCATTCCCAATGCTGTCATCTGATTCTCATCAGGTGTACATAATATTTCTGAGGATGTAAGTCCACTTATATCCACCATGGCAGTAGGAGGTAACTGCTCAAGACGGCGGCATACCACATTTCGTGCAAAGTCGCTTAACTGAGCAAAATGCGAAGTGGCGTCCTGCCCAGCCACCTCGTCTTTAGAATAGATGTCTAGATAAAATGCTGGAATATCAGTAGCGCTAGCCTTGATTACTTTAGGACGATTGATGTTTTTTGGCAAGGTACCCATTGCCATATCTATCTTTTCGTTTACCTCAATGAAAAGCATATCGACATCGGCCCCTGCCTCAAACTTTAGTTGAATATTGCCAACATCCATTCGTGAATCAGAGCTGACGCTCTTGACACCTGGCACGCGAGCCAGCTGGCTACGTAAAGGTGCTATTATCTGCTTTTCCATCTCTTGAACAGAATAGCCAGGAATGTCTGCCTGTACAGTCATCTGAGGAATGTCTATGTCAGGCATCAGTGATATTGGGATATTGCGTATGCCGATGATTCCCACAACCACAATGGCTATGAGTATCATCGTTACTGCAATAGGGCGCTGAATCAGATACTTTATCATATTTTTTATTTATTGCGTTTCTTGACGTTTACCTTTGTTCCATCTGCAAGGTTCAAGTTTCCTGAAGTAATAATGACATCACCATCATGTAGTTCGGTATCTTTTCGTTTACATCCAGTGATGGCATACGAATCTATATTGCTATAAGCTACGTCTACGTAAGTCCAGATAGCTTCGCCATCCTTATATTCGAACACGACCTGATAGCCATCTCGGTCTAACACCGCATCCTTAGGTACAACAAAAGAACGAGGTACGTCATTTTCAACAATGACCTTTACGTTCATGCCATCCAAAAGTTTGCCCGTGGTATTTGTGATGCGAGCTGTCATCTTGATGAGTCCTTTCTCGTTTACCGTTGGATTGATATTGATGATTTTTCCTTTATATTGTGACCCCTCATCCACAAAAGGACTCACCTGGACAGTCTGACCTATCTTTAGGTTTTTGATTTCGGCCTCCAGTACGCTAAATTCAACATCAAGTTGTGAATCGTTGATAAGCGTGCAGAGTTTTTCTATCCTCTGATTACGCTTATTGTCCAAGTCTGCGATGCGCCCTCCAAAAGGAGCTACCAAGATACACTTTGCAGAAGCATGGCGTGCAGACTGCAACTGATACTGAGCCAAGTAAAATCCACAAGCTATTTTTGCACGATGCATTACGTCTGCTGGCACATTACTGGTGATTCCATCATATCCTAGACCGATTAGTTTGTCGGCAAGGTCAACCTTGGCTTTCTCCAATTCCTTTTGGGCTTTCTCAATGTTTATCTGGGCTTCACTTCCGTCAGTACGAGCTATCAACTGTCCCTTTTGTACTCTGCTGCCATTATGCACGTATATATTACTAACGATTCCACCATCAGGAAATGATATCTCGCTCTTGGCTATGGCCTTGAGTTTACCATTACAAATGAGTTGGCGATGGAATGTCCTTAGATGGAGACATAGAGTATCGACATATATCTCGGTGGACATCTTTTCTGCATTCTCTATATTTTGGTCTTCTGCTTGCTCTTTTTTCTGTTGACACGAAGGCAAAGCCCCACCTGCAAGAATCAGCATAGCCAAGATAATGTTATAGTTTTTATTCATATCTGTACATTTTATTTATTATGTATGAGAGCATCAAAATTAGCATTCAGTGCTCGTTTTTGCACCCAGTCGTATAAGGTATATCTACGCAAGGAATAATAGTAAGTCCAATAAGTTTTCAACTGTGTGATATATTGAGACTTTGCTGTTTCTAACTCTTGCAAGGCTGTGTTTAGTTCTGTTACGGAAATATTGCCCATCTCAAACCTTTTTTTTGTTATGTCATAGCGTTCGTGTGATATTTCCTGTGCTCTTTGCGAGGTGCGACATTGTTCAGACTGAAAACTAAACTGTAATACCTCACGTTTTATCTTTTGTATATAGTCATTGTCAGCTTGTTCTTTTTTGGTTTTTGCCAATTCCAAATTCGACTTGGCTACCATAACCTTACCTTTTTGTACTCCCCAGTCGAAGATCGGTAACGTGATACTTACACCGATAATCTCGTTGTCTTGTAAATTCCGGTATGCGGCAGCGAAACCATCTGCTGTTCGATTAAATCCCACCTCTGCATTCAACTGCATCTGTATACCTTTAGTCGATTTCGCCTTGGCTAGGTTTTGCTGGGCATTCAGTACAGACAAGTCTTGCTCCAAAACATGTGAAGAGTTTGTCAAAGCTTTTAGTGTAACCTCATCTGCATTCAGCACCATATCCATCACGTTGGATGGAGGCGTTAACTCTACATCTTGGTAGTTTGTTACCCTAAGATACGAAAAGAGATTGAACAATCCGTCATCTAGTTTTATTTTGGAATTGTTTACTTCCACTTTCGTGTTGAGCATAGACAACTCCAGTTGCAATAAGTCGCTCTTGGTGATTGTACCTAATGAAAGGCGTTTCTTGGAAATCTCGTATAAAGCCTCTAGGTCTTTGTATTTGCTTACATTCTGCTGATAATCAGACTGGGCAGAAATGGCATCAAAGTAGAGGGAAGCAACCTGTATAGCAACATCCTCTATATTCTCAAGATATACTTTCTTTGCTCTCTCGTACTCCTTGGGTTCAGACTTTTTTCTCCATTTCAGTTCATTATAAGACCGTAGAGGTTGTGCATAAGACAACTTCAGTGGAAGAGTATTATAAGTTGTCATCTTATAATCAAACTGGTCTAGTCGATACAGGTATGACTGTAAGGAGAGCGTGCCGCCAAGCGAACTAATCTGTTGGTCTACAGAAAAAGTAAACGAATTGGTCAGCGAGTTGTTGTCTACATAATTAATCTTACCATCCTCAGAGTTTCGTGCCTCCACCCGGGAATGGTTAAAGTTCATGATGCCACCTGTAATACTCATCGATGGCAATAATTCCGCACGAAACGATTTATACGCCCAATAACTAGACATAAAGCTAAATCTTGCTAATTGGGCGTCAAAAGAGTTCTGCTGAGCAATGAGGATAGCATCGTTCAGTGACATGGTCTGTCGTTGTGCACTGGCCGTTATACTCAAGGCTGTGCCAACTAATATATATAGTAATTTCCTATTCAACATCATTTTGGTTTTTGACACTGCAAATATAATATATTTTTTGCTATATTTAGCATACCAACTGTTAAAATGCAGCTTCTTGTGCATTTTTTTTCATTTCTTCTATGGCAGGTGAAGATATTTTGGGGTGAAACTCCAATATTTGTTGAGCAACACTCCTCATTCTGTTTGTATCGCCCATCTCCTTCAATGTTATCATTTTCTGATAAAGAGGGTATAACCGATTGGGAAGTCTTTGGAAAGCGATGTCATAACATTTTATTGCATCATCGTATAATACCATTTGTCGATAGTTGTTTCCCATCAATACCCAGAACATAGGGTCATTGCTTACTTTTATACCTTGGCGTAATATGGCATTACTATCCAAGTATCTTTTATTTGCTTGGAGTAATTTTGCAAAGCTGAAGAGAAATTGTTTATCATCATTGCAGTATGGCAACAAGCGATAATCATCTGGTATAAATGACGAATGGAAAACTCCTGCCCACATCTTACTTTCTTTGTGGGCTTTTATATATGGAGTACCAAGCTTCCTGCATCCAAAAATCAATACCATAGAAATCCCCCCTATAACACCGACCAACCAAGGATTTGCAGAAAACAGTTTCTTGCCAGAAGCACCTTTAGCGACGAAAAGAATACCTAATATCCTATATGGGAGCATTTGGAAAGGATAGGAGAAAAGGCTGAATATGAGTAAGGCAACCAATCCATATAATAACGTAGAGGATTTCTCATATAATTCTTTTGTCACGAATACTATAATGGCATAACATAAAGTAGCCCCAAGAATACCTTGCTCTGCACCAATTTGTAAGCCATCACAGAAAGCAAATTCTGTGACATCAGCATAATTGGAAAAAAGTGCTATATGACTGGCATCGTTAAAAAAACGATACAACTGATTACCATATTCTCCAGCAAAGCCCCCAATACCCACTCCAAGTAAAGGGTGCTCTAACCACATAGCCAATGTTTGCCACCAGATAATGATTCTGCCTATGGCAGATCCCCACTTGAGGCATAACAGTATGACAGCTAAAGTTACAGCAGAGAATGCCAATACCCATCGATACTTCCATAAGTATTTCCGATAGGTACATAAAAACATCATGGCTACAACCACGAATGCACTACGACTAAATGTAATGGCAAGCATCAAACAGCCGAAAATAATCATTCCCCAGCATATAGCCTTTTCTATTTTTTCTGTAAGAGCAGTACTCTTATCTTGTATCTGTTTAAGATTGGCTAGAGCCATTACAACTCCCATGGCTATGCCAGCAGAATAGGGACCAGGATTGTTGAAAGTTCCTGTTACAGGGTAAAGATAGTGATGGCTAGTACCGCTGTATAATTGGTAATAGCCAAGAACTAGCTGATAACTCACATAACCTAATATTCCCCATACGTATATTTTGCAAGGTACAGAGAAGTATCCATCAACCAATCTCACGACAATATATAATGTAAAAAGAAGAGAATATGTTAAGACATCCCCATAGCAAGGTGTATCTGACAGGAAATAGGTTCTCAACAGAACATATCCCCACCAGATGGTCATTAGAATATCGACGATGCTTATTTTACCACCAAATTTGTTTGCCATTTTTATATTCAAATACACGTTCTTGATTACCTCTTGTTAAGTCTTTCAGATAAAGTAACCTGCCCTTGGGAGCACTAAATACGATGCTGTCAGCTGTTGCTTCTTTCGCTCCCAAAGAGCACCATTTATGATTGTCCCAGGAATATAACTCGTATATATCTCCTTTTCTGATGAAATTATCTCGATTGCGAGGTACCAGTACGACCTTTTTAATCGTTTCAGGTTTCGGGAATTTCAAGCCAACCCAACTGCCAGAAGAATACCTGCTACTATACGAGGTGTAAAAATCTCCATCTAATGCTTTGGTTTGCTCGCCTTGCTCTTCGCCATCGCTCCCAATGATTTTACCTTTCAACTTTTGTGTGTCAGACACTGAAGAATAAAAGGATAGTTCTGCTATATCACAATTCGTGCCGTCTGCACCACGATAGCGAATGTATCGATATGGCTTAGTAGCGTTTGGATAAAACGATGAGCACAATCTTGAAGGTGCTTGTTTGGCTTTAATTATCGTTTCTGCATCAGAGAAGTCTGCACAGTTAGCACCTTCTACTACGCCACCTATCATATTCTTTAAAAAAGGTTCGTCGATAGGGGGAAACTTAGTGTAAAGAACGATTTCTTCCATCTGCTTTTGGGGCTCTAATGCAATCAACTTAGCTTTTCCCTTCTCCAAGAAAGTACGCATAGGCAAGGTTGTAGGTATTACCTCCCCATGATGATATTGAGCGACGCAAGTCACGGTACCAGCTTTAAAGTTTTTGTATACTAGCTGTCCATTCTTTAAAATGCAATGATCCACAGGAATCCATCTTTGCTTCTGTGGAATACATAGATAATAGGGTTTTGACTTATCAGTCTTTCCTATTAAATCACGCTCCTTTATGACTAATTCTGTCATCAACTTTCCATCAGCGTAGACATCCGTAATATCCTTGAACTTGGGAAATCTAAAAATTGGAGGTATTTCATTTTTGTCTTCTCCCAACTCGTCAGTTCTATTAGTTTGCAAACTAAATGTTTCTCGGAAAGCCTTGGCTTTCACATCCTTGTACGCAGAAGCAGGAAGAAATGTGCCAGAGGCGAGGTCTATCCATGTACTTTCCCCAGATAGACTATTCCAGCTATGAGGGGTGTTATAGTCGCCACTGAGCAAAAATTCTTTGCTGCATGGTATGCAGAGCGCACGAAATGTATAGAGAACAATGTCGCACATATCCCTGCAACTCCCAACATTATAGTCAATAATGCGAGGTCCAATGCTTGGCAAGGATGGCATCTGACTGGAAAACACAGGATGTCGTTGGCATAATCGAGCAAACACGACCTTTGCTACGTCCATAGGATTAGCCACTTGCTCTTTGGTCAAGCTATCTGTTACGGCTTTCCAATTTTTGAGAATGTTTTTACGCCATTCTGTAGGAATCTCTGTACCAACACGATAGGGTAATACGTACTCACAGAAATCATCAAAGGAAACGTTTTTGCCCCAAGGAAAATGTTGCCATACCCAGAATGCTTGGTCTATGTGCTGTATCAATAGCGATGCATTTATGCTAGTTACATCGTTTCGTACTTTTAGATTACTTGTATTTATAGCCCCATTTCGCCCGATAAAAGAATCTGCTACCAAGGGGATCTCAGCTTTTAGGTGGTGACTGCAACATTGATAAAGCTCTTGCATTTTATTGATTTCTGCCCCCTCATAATATGTATGATAAGGCATGTTGGAAATCAAGAACACCGCTGATTGATACTTTAATGTATCATCCGCATAATGTTGCAACACTTTTTCAAGTTCTAGTCTGTTGGTACCAGCCATTTCCAAAGCTACCTCTAGGCTCTCACTCTCATGATTGTGGGAGCAAGAGCCAAAGAGCATGATTAACAGATATAAAAAGCAAAGTTGTATTTTCATTTGAGTGTAACTAAGAATTTTCTTGCGTATCAATAAATTGTGTTTGGCCACAAATATTTCCATTCTTTATAACAAGTGCACATCCATTTAGGTCATTTCTACTAATGAAACCACCTTCAACAAAAATCATGTCATATGAAAAGCCATGAAAAATCTCATCAAGGTATTGTTCTACCAAGGAATGAAATTGGTATTCTACCACGATTTTCATTTTGCTCTTACACTTGTATTTATTCTTTAAGTCTATAACTTTTAGAAGTTTTGAAATACAATCAGAGCAGCTTCCGTCAACAAAGTAATACATTGATGGTGCTTTCTCTGTTTTTATTGGCATTTTGCTTCGTATGCTATCAATTTGAGGTGCTTGTACATTCATGCAAATGCTATTATCTTGTAACACGTGAATAAACTGCTCGGCTTCAATCGAAGCCGAGTTTGTTTTGGCAGTCTTGTTTATACAAGAACATAATGTTATGCCAATTAATACTAATATGAAAAGTTTCTTACTCATGAGCCTTACATAAATATAATTCTTTGTCTTTTCCCCGAATGCAACAGTAGTAGGTGTTTGGATATTTTACGCTATTAGATATAGTTAAGGCATGTGCACCAATAGCATAGTTCTTTTTGAGATTTCCCTCCCAATCAAACACTAACAGATAGGCATTGTGATTTTCAAACTCATCATCAGAAACGTCAACTAAGGCGCCATAATATAGAAGACCAACTTCTTTCTCTGTGCAATAATAATTAATATATGCATAAGGAATCGTTCTGTTAAAGATGACTTCGTTGTTTTCATCAATGTAATAATCTTGCTTTAGTTGCTTGGGACCACAGATTTTTTTTTCGAGTTCAAGTTTATTGTTGTACATCTCAATGAAAGAGTAATTTCCAGATGCGTATATAACATTTTGTTTATTTGGACTTGATATTATGAGACCACTTCCAGCAACATTCTGTGTGTTGAACTTATAGTTCTTTCTATTTTCAATTTCTACATCTTTAGAGAATAGTAGCCTCTTGCCATTTTGATGTATTTTCAATTTGTCGTTGTCAAAAACGTATAAATTTTCTACTATGGTGTGATTCCCCAAATATGCAACTCTTGATATACCCCCATCTGGGATGAAAACGTGTGGTGGTATATAGTTTTTATTTGCGATTGCTGAGTCAATATCTACCTTGAATAGTTTTTGCAACTGAAAATCGTATATAATAATTTTGTTGTCAGAAACAAAAGTATTACATTGCAGAACTTCATTACGTCCACGTCCAATTTTTAATAACCTGTTTAATAAAACTTTTGATTTGAGCTCGTATAGTTCTATTAAACTGTTACCGTCTCGTGAGTAGTTGTTCACAATAAGTATGCTATCTTGATAAACGTAAAATTGCTGAGATCTAGATAGGTCGATTCCACTTAGCTCAACAGTATCCAATTGAAGAGCCTTAGCATCTTTTAATATCTTTTCGTTTAATGTCTCATTTTCTGTGTGGTCGCTACTGCAACCACACAGAATTAACATTGCACTACAGATAAATGTATATAATATATATTTTATTGTAGTCATAACATAACATTTTATTTCACTGCAACTTTTTTCCCACTACATTTTAACGTGGCTCCAAATCCAGAAATAGAGCACTCTCCTGTGTTGTCGGTACACTTAAATTTGACTTTGTCCCCTTTTGTGATTTCACAAGAAGATAAAGCCTCCACATCCCCTAGCATCATTGCATTTCTAGAAGAATCGTTTACAAAATACTGGCTAGAATAAGCCACTGCACCTACACAAGCTATCGCAAGGCAAAGTGCTCCAAATAACTTTTTGTTCATAATTGTTGTTGTTATAAAATTAGTACTATCGGTCTAAGACCGCTTTTAATTCTTGTGGAATTTTATATTTTAGAAATTCCTCAGTTTGATCGTCTAATGTGTATAGATAGCCATTCTTGACATCTATGTCGAAAGATGTAATATGGCGTTTCATCTTTATGTTTGCAAGAGGCTTGCCTTCTAGAGAGAACAGAAGAATGGAAGGTAGCTTTTCCCTTTTGGTCTGATAACTCTTTTCTTCTTCATTAATCTGTACGACTCCAAAGCAATTGTCAAAGACACGTATGTCAGAGAATGTATAAAGACGATTCCATCTATCTGTATTCATAATCTCATCAATATCGTCCAATTTATCTCCTACACAAACCGTTTTGGCAAAAGAACCATCTATATTATAGATGTTTATATAGTTAAGTCCTATTGGCACTTCAAAAATTCTGTCACCTTTTCCAACTTTTGTTATTGTCGATATAATATTAAAGTCTTCACCAGGAGCTACAGAAGCAGTATTTAGGTGTGCAAGAGTGTTTGGAGTTGAATTCTTGCCAGTTTTTAGATTACGAATCATTCTAGTCTGTTGTGTATCCCCATTGGTTATTTCTCTTATAAAATATAATCCATTATTTAAACGCTGGGTAATGAAACAGTTATTAGATAGTTTATGGGATATGTTCTTTACGGCGAACTTGTCTTTAATTAAACTTTCTGTGACATTCGCTGTTAGCATTCTTCCCTTTTGTCCATCTAGAATGTCTATATATATACTGTCTTGATAATTATATATGTTTATGCCTGTACTTAATGATGAGGGGAATATAATCTCGTCTTGCGAGTTCCCAATATTCAAAAAACGTCCGAGTACGTTTGAACTATTAAGCGACATGCAAGTAATTATGCCATTTTCTCCTTTTAATGTAAGTACGCAGATAGAATCGAATATTTGAAAACCAGTAATTCCTGGTAATTTGGCATTAACCTTGCAAGGGGAGGAAAGAGCTATTTCATGGGGAAACTCTTTAACATAATCAATATGTTCTGTTATCATATATTTTTCACTATCCTGGCGATTGTATTTTTGCGTACACCCTGTTAATAGTAAAAAGATAAAAATATAAAAGAAAAGTCTTTTCATACAATAAGAGTTTTAGAGTATAGAGATTGCCTGTTGGCAATCTCTATAAATTTAACAATGGCTATGGTATGAATACCATGCATCTGTTCCTGAAACAAATGAGCAAGTAGGGCAATATCTAACCATGCAACCTGCTTTGGAAGTAATAGAGTTGTAGCAAGTATTGTTGCCACTGCCACCTTCTGAGTTAGACAAGGCTTCAATATTCTCCATCAACATTGCATTGTTGGAAGAACTATTCGCAAAATACTGGCTAGAATAAACCATTGCAACAGCGCAGATGACTGCAAGACTGAATGCACATACAATTTTCTTTTTCATATTTTTTATTATTAAGTTAATATTAGAGACATAATGTCTCTTTATAAAGGTTTAATATTTTCTTATTTAAAATGGGACTTCCTACAAATTTGATTTTGTTTTTATCGTCAATGAGAAAAGAATGATACTTTTGGTCATTCGGAATAGAAGGGTTCTCCTTCCTAAATATATATGCAGTATCCAGATAAATGGAACTCTGCAAATCGGTAATGCTTAACTCCAAGTTGAGGTCTTCCATTTCTGATGGCTTAGGTGCTACAATAAATATATAGTCAATATCTTTCTTAGCTGTCCTAGCCTTTTTAATCAACGGATTCCAAAAGCGTAGCTTGTTGAGAGAACATGGAGTGCATTCTGTGGAGTCTATGTATACCACCATTTTGTAAGGGCTCCCATTGTCTTTAATGGGAGCACGACGGCATTGCATCTTTTCAAGTCCGAGTGAAACTGGTTGAGACATCATTTGTTCCAAATTCTTCTCAACCTGTTTCTTCTCATTCTTGCATCCTATTAAAATAAGGAAAAGAACGCAACTTAAAGTCAACACCTTAAAAGAATTATTTCTCATAGGATAGCTAACTATTAAATACCACTTGCATTACTTCACACTCCATTCAAACAAGCCGCAAGACTGCTTCTCCGGCTGCTTCAGCTCAAGCTTCACAGCCTTGGTCTTCACTGGGTCGAAGCTCACGGTGCAAGCCACACCCTTCTTGGTAGGGTAGCCGTCGGCACCAATCACTTCCTTCCAGTTACCAGCCTTGTCCTGATAGTAGAGCTTCCAGCTGTCTGGCACCTTGCAACCGCCCCAAGGCTGGTCGTCGTACCAATATACGGTGCTGGTCTTGATCTCCTTGATCTCAGGGAAGGTGTAGGTAATCCACTCTGTGGTGTTCTTCTTAGGCCACCAGTGGATGTATGGGATAGAACGGTCGTTCTCATCGGCAGGAACCAGTCCGTCGGTAATGCTGCTCTTGGCTGGCACTGGAGAAGAGAATTCTACCTTAGCCTGTGCGGCGAGAGTTGCAGGAGCTGATGGCTTTGCTGCCTTGACATCCTGTGGCAACCATACCTTCATGTTGCCGTTGCCACGATGAGCCCAGGCGAAGTATGGGATGAGGGTCAGGGTCTGGTCCTTGGTGTTCAGCTTTCCGCTCTTGTCATAAGCGAGGGTCTGCACGTTCTCGGTCAAGGTCTCCATGTTCTGACCCTTGTAGAGTGTCAATACATTCTTATATTTAGGATCGATGAAACCATCGTAAGAGAGTTTGCCCTCAGCAAACTGAGGCTCGCGGTTTTCCAGGATGCTCATGATGTCGAAGCCCTGGTTGTCTGGCCACTCTGCGCAATATACGATAGGACCACGCTCGATGCTGATGCAGCCACGGTCTGCCTCCACCTTGTTGTTGGCACGTACCGTGCGTGCCTCCATATCGAAGTGAACGCGAACCACATCGCCCTTTTTCCACTTGCGGTTGATGGTATAATAGCCATCCTCTGTTACCTTTGCCTCTACCTTCTTGCCGTTTACGGTGATGGTATAACCCAGTCGCTTGCCGTCGCTGTAGTAGTAGAGATCAGATGGAACAGGCTGTCCCTTCACCCATCCAGGGATACGGATTTTCATACCAAACTGACCAGCCTTGTTGTCATCCACCTTGATGGCGATATCTCCGTTCCAAGGGTACTGTGTATCCTGGCTCAGGGAAACCTTCTTGCCGGCTACTTTCAGAGAAGAAGAGTTGCTGAGGAAGAGGTTGACATATACATTCTTATCCTTTACGGCATATACATAGCCTGGGAGGGATGGCAGGAAGCGGCAGATGTTGCTAGGGCAGCAGGCACAGCCGAACCAAGCCTGGCGCTGATGCTGCCCCATGCTCTCCAATGGGTTAGGGTAGAAGAAGCCGCCGCCGTCCATGCTCACACCACTGATGAGACCATTGTAGAGAGTACGCTCCAATACATCATAATACTTGCTCTCGCCATGGAGAAGGAAGAGACGGTAGTTGACATAAACATTGCCGATAGCTGCGCAGGTTTCGCAGTAGGCACTCATGTTAGGCAACTCGTAGTTCTTGCCGAAAGCCTCGCCGTTGTTGGTGGCTCCGATACCTCCGGTGATGTAGAGTTTCTTGCTCACGATGTTGTCCCAGATGCGGTCGATGGCGTGGATATAGGCGGTATCGCCGGTGAGGGCAGCTACATCTGCCATACCAGCATACATATAGGTGGCACGTACGGCATGACCTACAGCCTCGTCCTGCTCCAAAACCGGCTTGTGGCTCTGAGAATATTCCTGTTTGATGGAAGTCTTTCCACGATAGTCGAGGAAGAATTTAGCCTCTTCGAGATATTTCTTGTTGCCTGTAGCGAGATAGAGCTTGCAGAGAGCCATTTCGGCAATCTGATGTCCTGGTACCACGCAAGCCTGTCCTGGGTTAGGACCTACTTCGCGAACCACGCAGTCGGCATAGCGGATGGCGATGTCGAGGAACTTGCGGCTGCCTGTAGCCTGCCAGTGAGCCACGGCACCCT
>ERZ1026866.503-NODE-503-length-23347-cov-6.002705_pt1 | contig 23347 bp, 19 predicted proteins | sample MGYA00380163_ERZ1026866 | MGnify/ENA primary metagenome ERZ1026866 (study PRJEB33269, sample SAMEA4719799) | human gut metagenome | biome: human-associated habitat; feature: organic feature; material: feces | place: Cameroon | collected 2013-10 ...
GATCTACACAGAGTAGATCGTCGGCAGCGTCAGATGTGTATAAGAGACAGGCTGGTGGTCATCTCGGCCGATACGGCCATCTCGATGATGGCCGTCAATGATAAACAGGAACTGGTGGGCGGCGTGATCCTGCCCGGGCCGCAGCTGTCGCTGAATGCACTGGTGAAGAACACCGCCCAGCTGCCGCAGATCGACCTGGCCGCCAAGGCACCGGAGTCCATCCTGGGCAAGAGCACCTCGGCCTGCCTGCAGAATGGCTTTGTGCTGGGCACGGCCAGCCAGCTGGATGGTCTGGCTGCGCGCTTTTGCGCCGAGCTGGGGCCGCAGACAGCCTTCTATGCCACCGGCAATCTGCCGCTGGCCATCCGGGACGCCTGCCGTACGCCCATCCGCTACCGGGAGACGCTGATCACGGACGGGTTGTACCGCATCTGGCTGAAAAATAAAAAAGGATGACTCCCCTCCTGGGAGTATAAAAGAACCCCCGGCACACTTTCGTGTGCCGGGGGTTCTTGGTGCGACCGGGAGGATTCGAACCTCTGGCCTTCCGGGTCGGAGCCGAACGCTCTATCCAGCTGAGCTACGATCGCGCATCTTCTGATTCCATCAGTGTAAAGTAGTATAGCACAGCCGCAGAAAAAATGCAAACCCAATTCATCGCCCTGTTTTTCTGCAGTTCCTTTTGTTATAATAAAACCAGAGTATTCCCGACAAAAGGAGGAGCGTTTCATGGAACTGTTCACCGCACAGCAGATCCAGAGCCTGAACGAGCTGGAACTGCTGGTCTACCGCTATATCAACGAGCATCCCAACACGGTGCCCTTCATGCGCATCCGCGAGCTGGCTGCCGAGGCCCACGTTTCCACCACCACGGTGCTGCACTTCTGCAAGAAGATGGGCTGCGACGGCTACGCGCAGTTCAAATGGAAGCTCAAAGAACAGGCGGGCACCAGCCAGGACCCCCGCCTGCCGGACACCCTGAACGAGCTGCAGAACTTTTTGTGGCGGGTGGGCACGCCGGAGTACGACGCCGCGCTGGACGAAGCCGCCGGGCTCATCGCCCGGGCCGAGCGGGTGTTTCTGGTGGGCATCGGCAACTCCGGCAGCATGGCGGAGTATGGCGCACGGTATCTGTCCAATCTGGGCAAGTTCGCCCTCAGCGTCACCGACCCATTCTACCCGGTGACGGTCACGCCCAATGTGACCATGACCGCCGTGCTGCTGTCCGTCTCCGGCGAGACGGTGCAGATTTTGCATCTGGCCCAGCAGTTCAAGGCCCGGGGCTGCAGCCTGATCGCCATCACCAGCTCGCCCCAGAGCACGCTGGCCAAAATGGCCGACATGACCCTGCCGTATTACACCACTGCCCGCCGGGTGGGCAGCGAGAAATACGACCTGACCAGCCAGATGCCCGCACTCTACCTGCTGGAAGCGCTGGCCCACCGGGTGTACAACCGTCTGCTGGAGTGATGCTGGCAGATTGTACAGTTGTTTGTATCCATCTGGCAAAAAAACAAGCTGTTTTTTCTCCGTATCCTTTGTTTTTTGCGACAGAAAAGCCCTGACAAAGCGCGGTCCTCTCCGGTATAATGAAGCCACAAGGAACCCCCTGTATACGATGAAAAGGAGAGAACATCATGGCAACCACGATTCGCGATTACCCCAAGCTTGCCGCCGACATTTGCGACGCCGTCGGCAAGGACAACATCATCAGTGCGGCCCACTGTGCCACCCGCCTGCGCCTGGTGCTGAAGGAGACCCCCTCCGCCGAAGTGACCCAGCGCATCTCTGAGATGCCCGCCGTCATCAAGGTGATGGAGAGCGGCGGCCAGTATCAGGTGGTCATCGGCACCCACGCCAAGGACGTTTACGAAGCCCTGGCCCAGCTGCTGGACCTGGACGAGAACGCCGCCGACGCCCCGCAGACCAAGCAGGGCATCGGCAGCCGCATCATCGCCACCATGTCCGCCGTGTTTGCACCCTTCGTGTACATTCTGGCGGCGGCAGGTCTGGTGCAGGGCGCACTGATCATCATCACCCACTTTGCGCCCGCCTTTGCCGAGACCGGTACATACTCGGTGCTCAGCTTCATCAGCTGGACGCCCTTCACCTTCCTGCCGGTGATGATCGCCGTCACCGCCTCCAAGCACTTCAAGTGCAACACCTTCATCGCCATGTGGTGCTGTCTGGCACTGGTCAACTCCGACTGGGGTGCCATCGCGGCCCGCATCGCTTCCGGTGAGACGGTCAAGTTCCTGGCCTTCCCCATGAGTCAGACCACCTACACCTCCACCGTTCTGCCGCCGCTGTTCCTCGTGCTGGTGCTCAGCTATCTGGAGCGCTGGCTGAACAAGCACCTGCCCGACATCATCAAGGCTCTGGCTGTGCCCTTCATCTGCACCGTCATCATGGTGCCCCTGACCATTCTGGTCATCGGACCGGTCTCTGACATGCTGGCCACCGGCATCGCCAACGCCTACAACTTCCTCGTCAACACCGTCCCCGCACTGGCTGCCATTCTGGTGGGCGGCATCTGGCAGGTGTTCGTCATCTTCGGCGTGCACTGGGGCGTCACCCCGATGTGCCTGGCCAACTTCGCAAACTACGGCTGCGATTCCTTCCAGGCCTTCCAGACCTGCGCCGTCATTGCACAGGCCGCTGCCTGCTTCGGCGTGTTCCTCAAGACCAGGAAGGCTGACATCAAGAACGTGTCTCTGTCCGCTGGCCTGACCGGCATCTTCGGCATCACCGAGCCCGCCATCTACGGCGTGACCCTGCGCCTGAAGAAACCCTTTGTCTGCGGCTGCGTGGGCGGCGCCATCGGTGCCCTCATCATCAGCTTCTTCAACACCAAGTACTACGTCTACGCCGGTCTGCCCGGCCTGCTGACCACCGTCAATGCCATGAGCGACGCAAACCCGTCCTCCTTCACCGGCATGATGATCGGTGTGCTGGCGACCATCATCGTCACCATCATTCTGGTGCAGATCGTGGGCTGCGACGAAAAGGAACCCAAAAACAACTGATCCCTGAACCAAAAGGAGAAACAACATGCTTCCTGAAAACTTTTTGTGGGGCGGCGCAGTGGCTGCCCATCAGCTGGAAGGCGGCTGGGACGCCGATGGCCGCGGCCCGTCCGTCAGCGACGTGATGACCGGCGGTGCCCACGGTGTGGCCCGCCGCATCACCGACGGCGTGCTGCCCGGCGAACATTACCCCAACCACGAGGGCATCGACTTCTACCACACCTACAAAGAGGACGTGAAGCTGTTTGCGGAATTGGGCTTCAAGTGCTTCCGCACCTCCATTTCCTGGAGCCGCATCTTCCCCCGGGGCGACGAGCGCGAACCCAACGAAGCAGGCCTGCAGTTCTACGATGACCTGTTCGACGAGCTGCTGAAGTACGGCATCGAGCCGGTGGTCACCCTGAGCCACTTTGAGATGCCCTACGCCCTCGCCAAAGAGTACGGCGGCTGGATGAACCGGCAGACGATCGACTTCTTTGTGCACTACGCCGCCACGGTGATGCAGCGCTACAGGAATAAGGTCAAGTACTGGATGACCTTCAACGAGATCAACAATCAGTCCAACACCGCCAACGATATCTTCGGCTGGACCAACTCCGGCGTGCGGTTCTCCCAGTTCGCGAACAAGAAGAAGGCCCTGTATCAGGTGGTGCACCACGAGCTGGTGGCTTCGGCCATGGTGGTGACGGAAGGCCACAAGATCAACCCTAATTTCAAGATCGGCTGCATGTGCTCCTTCGTGCCCTACTATCCCTATTCCTGCAACCCGGACGACGTGATGATGGCACTGGAATCCATGCACGAGCGGTTCTACTTCAGCGACGTGCACTGCCGCGGCCACTACCCCGCCTACGCGAAGAAGGAGTGGGCCCGCGAGGGCACCGCACCGGAGATGGAGCCGGGCGATGAGGCCGTTCTCGCGGCCGGTACGGTGGATTACGTCGGCTTCAGCTACTACATGTCCAACGCGGTGCGGTCGGACGTGGAGGTGGAGAGCGACGGCGTGAGCGGCGGTAACACCCACACCGTGCCGAACCCCTACGTCAAGGCCAGCGACTGGGGCTGGCAGATCGACCCGGTGGGTCTGCGCTACTCGCTGAACACCCTCTACGAGCGGTACGAGAAGCCGCTGTTCATCGTGGAGAACGGCTTTGGTGCCATCGACGAGCTGAAGCCCGACCACACCTGCGACGACAGCTACCGCATCGACTACCTGCGTGCCCACATCGAGGAGATGAAGAAGGCCGTGGAGCTGGACGGCGTGGACCTGATGGGTTACACCCCCTGGGGCTGTATCGACGTGGTGTCCTTCACCACCGGCGAACTGCGCAAGCGGTACGGCTTCATCTACGTGGACCGTAACGACGACGGTTCCGGCACCGGCAATCGCTATAAGAAAAAGAGCTTCAACTGGTACAAGCAGGTCATCGCCACGAACGGTGAAGACCTGGGCTGAGTTCCTATTCCGTGAAAAGAGCTGCTGCGTTTTGAAAGCGCGGCGGCTTTTTTCGTTTTGCATCTTGCAAAAGTTCTGCCGCCCTCTATAATAGAGCTGTGCCCCGGTGTGCGCGGGCACGGTCTGGATTTGACTAAAGGATAAGAAAGAGAATATGAGTTCATCTACCAAAACACTGACCGAAGGCCCGCTGGCAAAGCAGATCTTTCTGGTCAGCCTGCCGCTGGCCCTCTCCAACCTGCTGCAGGTGCTGTTCAACATGTCGGACGTGGCCGTGGTGGGTCGGTTTGCAGGTTCCACGGCGCTGGGTGCGGTGGGTTCCACCAGCATCCTCGTCACCTTGTTCACCGGCTTCCTCATCGGGTTGAGCAACGGCATCAACGTGCTGGTGGCCCGCTTTTACGGTGCACGGCACGCCCGCGACGTGGAAAAGACGGTGCACTCGGCGGCCATCGTCAGCCTGATCGCAGGCGTGGTGTTGCTGGCCATCGGCCTGCTGGGTTCGCCCTTCATGCTGCGGCTGCTGAACACGAAAGACGACCTGCTGCCCGGTGCCATCCTCTACCTGCGGGTGTACTTCCTGGGTATGCCGGCGCTGGCGCTCTACAACTTCGGCAACGCGGTGTTCAGCGCCATCGGCGACACCAAAAAGCCGCTGCTGTATCTGTCCATCGCGGGTGCGCTGAACATCGCGCTGAACCTGTTCTTCGTCATCGTGTGCCAGCTGAGCGTGATGGGCGTGGCGCTGGCCAGCGCCATTTCCCAGTGCGTCTCGGCCGGGCTCATCCTGCGGGCGCTGACGAAGGTGCAGGACTGCTACCGGCTGGACCGCAAAAAGCTGCACCTTGATGCCGCCACCACCAAAAGCATTCTGGGTCTGGGCGTGCCCGCCGGGTTCCAGAACGCCATCTTCGCCATTGCGAATCTGTTCATTCAGGCGGGCGTCAACTCCTTCGACTCCCTCATGGTCAAGGGCAACAGTGCCGCCGCCAACGCCGACGCCATGATCTACGACTGCATGGCGGCCTTCTATATGGCCTGCGCCAGCTTTATGAGCCAGAACTACGGTGCGGGCAAGCCCGACCGTGTGAAGAAAAGCTACTTCATCAGCCTTGCCTATTCCTTCGGCGTGGGGCTGCTCTTAGGTGGCGGGCTGTTCTTCTTTGGCCGCACCTTCCTTGCCCTGTTCACCACCGAGAGCGCCGTCATCGACGCAGGCATGAAGCGCGTGGGCGTCATGGGCTTTGCCTACTGCATCTCGGCCTTCATGGACTGCACCATCGCGGCGTCCCGCGGGCTGGGCAAAACGGTGGTGCCCACCATCATCGTGATCCTGGGTTCCTGTGTGTTCCGGGTGATCTGGGTGTACACCATCTTCGCGCACTTCCACACCATCCCCTCGCTGTATGCGCTGTATCCCTGCAGCTGGGCACTGACGGCTCTGGCCGAAATTGCATACTTCGCCCACTGCTACAAAGAGTCCATGAAGATCTTTGAAAAACCGAAGGCCGCCGTATGATTTGAAATAGTCGCCGCGTGCGCTTTGGCTGTCTTAGCGGAAATTTTATTTTTTATCTCACGTTTGTCGCGGACTGCGGGCCGCGACAAACAAATTTTTACAAACAGCGATAACAAAAAGCTCCTGTCCGAACGGACAGGAGCTTTTTGCTTTATCCTTTCACTTCGCCCGCCAGCACCCGCTTGTAGTCCTCATAGTTGCGGGCCAGCAGGGCGGGCGTATCCAGCCCATAGGGGCACTTGGCTTTGCACTGGTTGCAGTGCAGGCAGCCCTCGATCTTTTTCATCTTGGCCTGCCCTGCGGGGCTGAGGTGCTCGGCCGAGGGCGAACGCCGCAGCAGCAGGCTCATGCGGGCACAGTTGTTGATCTCGATGCCCGCCGGGCAGGGCATGCAGTAGCCGCAGCCCCGGCAGAACTCGCCGCACAGCTCGGCGCGGTCGTGGTCGATGACGGCGCGGATGTCGTCGGTCATGCGGGGCGGGTTGTCAATGTAAGAGAGGAACTCGTCCAGCTCTTTTTCCCGCTGCACGCCCCAGATGGGCAGCACGCCGTCGTACTGGGCTTCAAAGGCGTAGGCGGCGGCGCTGTTGGTGATGAGTCCGCCGGAAAGGCCCTTCATGGCGATAAAGCCCATGTTGGCGGCCTTGCACTTATTCACCAGTTCCAGCTCCTGCTCGCCGGAGATATAGCTAAAGGGGAACTGCAGCGTCTCGTACAGGCCGCTGTCAATGGCCTCGTGGGCCACCGCCAGACGGTGGTTCGTGATGCCGATGTGCCGGATCATGCCTTTGGCTTTGGCCTCCTGTGCGGCCTCGTAGAGGCCGGAGCCGTCGCCGGGCTTCGGGCAGAAGGCCGGGTTGTGGAACTGGTAAAGGTCGATGTAGTCGGTGCGCAGGTTGGCAAGCGAAGTGTGCAGGTCTTTCCAGAAGTCCTCAGCGTTCTGCGCCGCCGTCTTGGTGGCGATGTACACCTCCGTGCGGATGCCGTCAAAGGCTTCGCCCAGCTTCACCTCACTATCGGTGTAGGCGCGGGCGGTGTCGAAAAAGCGGATGCCTGCCTTGTAGGCCTTGCGGGCCAAATAGACGGCGTCCTCCTGCGAGATGCGCTGGATGGGCAGTGCGCCGAAGCCATTTTTGTTCACCGTGATGCCGGTGCTGCCAAGGGTGACCATATCCATAGCTGTTTCCTCCACTCGTGGGTGCAAAATACTCTCTTTTTTCATTATAAAACGAACCTTTTCGCCGCGCAAGGCATTAGCTGCCGCAAACCCTCTCAGTCGCAGCGTTCGCTGCGCCTGCTCTCCCGAAGGGCGAGCTTTTCAAGCGGCGACGGGCGGCACATCATTTCCCGGTTTGAGCCCTTCTCGTGAAAAAACAACACCGGAAAATCCGCAGATTTTCCGGTGTTGTAAAAATAAAAATAATTTTTCCGCTGATATTGCCAAAGCGCACGCGTCGGCAATTCTAAATCATTTACTGATAATCATGGTTGAGGAACATGGCCTTGATGACCACCACTTCGTCGTACTCCTCCTGCTCCACCTGCACATCGGCGTTCAGGGACTGCAGGCGCTTTTCCACGGCGGCAAGGGCTTCCGGCACGGTGGCGGCACGGCCCTCCTCAATGGCGTCGGTCATCTGCTTGAGCACGATGGGGTGGGCGTAATAACTTGCCACCGGGAAGGCACCGCCCGGGTAGTGCTTGACATACTCGGCCATGGCGGCTTCGGCCTTGTCGGCCCGCTTCATGATGGCGCTGTGGTTGTTGCGGGCCGTGGGCAGCATGTTGTAGCTGGAGAACAGGAAGATGGCCGCGAAGCCGAACAGCGCAAAGTAGATGCCATAACTGCCGGTGTGGCTGGTGATGGCATACAGGCCATAGGCTGCCGACAAAATACCGAAGATGAAGATGGCCAGTGCCACATAGCGGTACACCGGCTTGCTCTGCAGCTGGGCGCGCTTGCGGCGCTCGGCGGCGCTGAGCTCGTCGGAAAGTTCGGGCTTTGCCTCCAGATACTCCTTCGCCTTGCGCAGCTGGGTGATGCTGTGGCGGGCTTCGTCGGTCAGCTCACTTTCCGGCAGCTTGCGGGCCGCCTTTTCGGCTGCCTTTTTCTCCAGCGCCTGCGCACCGGCCTCGCTCAGCAGCGGGATCTGCGGCTGTTCCTTTGCCAGCACTTCCAGCAGCTTGTCCACATCGCGCTCATCCTTGAAGTTGCACTGCTTCTGCTTGCCGCCGTCGTACTCTACCACCAGATAGGCCATGGAGGCAAACATACCTTTGCCGCTGAAGCCGCCGGAGCTCATGGCCACCCGCTTGAACACGCGGGAAATGCTGCCGTAGGGCAGGTAATACCGGCGGTCGATGTAGAAGCTGTTGAGGTACAGCGCCTTTTTGCCAACGCCGCAGGGGCCGATCTTGCGGCAGGACTTTTTGTCCGCTTCCAGCTCCTGTTTATCAAGCTTTGCCATGCCCAGCTGTGCAGGTTTGAAGATCATGGAAGTTCCCTTCTTTACTGTTATTTCTTTTGTGCCGCAGCGGCTGCCAAGGCAGCTGCAGCGGCGGGCCTGCGGGCGGTATTACCGCCGCCAGCCCTATAAAAATTGCCAGTTCTATTTTCGCACTGCCGGCACTGAAATGCAACCCCTTCTGCTGCTAAGATTTGCACAAAAGGTTTGTTGGTTATGCCAAAACACCCCCGTCACTGCGGGGTGCAGCGGCGGGGGTGTCAGAATTCAAGGCTTATGCGGTGCGGCGGACATCCTTATGCCTTCTGAGAAGCAGCATGCTTCTTGGTGGCGTGGATGAAGATGAACAGCATTGCAGCGGCAAAGATGATGCCGATGGGGTAAGCCACAGCGGTGTTGTAGGCCACCAGCTTGCCATCTGCGTAGGTGTTGATCATCTTGCCCAGGCACTCAGGTGCCAGCACGAAGTAGGTGCAGGACACAGCGCTCATAAAGGTTGCAGGCACTGCGGTGATCCAGTAGTTCTTCTTCTCCTTGAACAGGTACATGGAAGCAGCCCACAGGACGATCATGGCCAGAGTCTGGTTGGTCCAGCTGAAGTAACGCCAGATCACGGTGTAGTCGATCAGCTTCAGCGCATTGCCGATGCCCAGGAAAGCGCCCACGCCCAGAACGGGGATGCAGAGCTTCAGGCGGTTGACCCAGCTGTCCTGATCAATGTGGAGCCAGTCAGCCAGAGTCAGACGAGCGGAACGGAAGGCGGTATCACCCGAGGTGATGGGGCAGATGACGACGCCGATCATTGCCAGTGCAATGCCGATACCGCCCATGGTGTTCTTGCAGACATCGTAGATAGCAGCAGACTGGCCGCCCTTCAGGACTTCTGCCAGACCGGTCATCTTGCCGTCGGTGATGTTGTACAGTGCGCAGCCGGCAGCGGCCCAGATCAGAGCGATGACGCCCTCGCAGACCATTGCGCCGTAGAACACGAAGTGACCCTGCTTCTCACTCTTCATGCAGCGCGCCATCAGGGGCGACTGGGTGGAGTGGAAGCCGGAAATAGCGCCGCAGGCGACGGTGATGAACATGAAGCTCCAGATCGGGGTGCCCGACGGATGCATGCTGTGGAAGTTATTCCACAGTTCGGGGATGGTGTAGTTGGGGTTGGTGAAGATACCAAAGATAACGCCAACAGCCATAATGATCAGGCAGATGCCGAACACGGGGTAGATCTTGCCGATGATGGCATCAATGGAGATAAAGGTTGCAATGAAGTAGTACACCAGGATGATGATCAGCCAGAACAGCGTCTGGGTCATCACGCCGTCCAGACCGTTCTCGCTGCACAGGGTAACGATCAGGCCTGCAGGGCCCACTGCGAACACGGTACCGACCATGATCAGCAGCACCACAGAGAACACACGCATGATGTTCTGCATGACAGGTCCCAGGTATCTGCCGGTGACCTCAGCGATGGAAGCACCATCGTTGCGCTCGCTCATCATACCGGAGAAGTAGTCATGCACACCACCTGCGAAGATGGTGCCGAAGGTGATCCACAGGAACACCACGGGGCCCCACAGAGCACCCTGCAGTGCACCAAAGATGGGGCCCAGACCTGCAATGTTCAGCAGCTGGACCAGGAACAGCTTCCACTGGGGCATCACAACGTAGTCAACGCCGTCGTTGATGCGCACAGCAGGAGTTTCGCGGTCGTCCGGGCCGAACGTGTTGTCAACGATCTTGCCATAGACAAAGTAGCCGATGATCAAGAGCGCCAGACAGAGTAAGAAACTAATCATACCAGAAACCTCCTTTTTGATTTTCAGCCGCAGCCAGCATTTTGCGTGCCTGGCCGCCGCTTTGACCAATCTCTGGCTTCATGTTAACACTTTTTTCATAAGTGTGTTAATATTTTTCTGGTATGGTTCCCATATCAAAAAATATATAGCCTCATTCAGTTTTGGAATGGCAGCAAAGATTTTTTGGCGTCCTTTCGGCAAATTTCTTTATTCAGCTGGCAAAGGACCTTTTCCGGGAACCGTCAAAGTTGCCGTTGCCAAACTTTTTGGTCCGTTTTTGTGCAATTTGTTCAAAGGTTTTTGAATTTCTCCTGCAATCGTGGATTCTCTGCCCGAAATGCCGCAAAAACGCAAGGCGCCCTCCGCCAAGCTGTTTTTGCGGAGAGCGCCTTGTTCAGGAGATTATTGTATATATGTTTGTATATATCTTAGGCTTTCTGTGCCGCCTTCTTCGTGGCGTGGATGAAGATGGCCAGCATCGCAATGGCAAAGATGATGCCAACGGGGTATGCCACTGCGGTGTTGTAGATGGTGGCGCCCTCGGCGGTCTTGCTGTTCAGCATGCCGCCCAGGCACTCGGGTGCCAGCACGAAGTAGGTGCAGGACACTGCGCTCATGAAGGTGGCGGGCACAGCGGTGATCCAGTAGTTCTTCTTTTCCTTAAAGAGATACATGGAAGCCGCCCACAGAACGATCATGGCCAGGGTCTGGTTGGTCCAGCTGAAGTAGCGCCAGATGACCGTGTAGTTGATGAAGCCCAGCGCGTTGCCGATGCCAAGGAAAGCGCCCACGCCCAGAACGGGGATGCAGAGCTTCAGGCGGTTTGCGTAGCTGTCCTGGTCGATCTTGAACCAGTCGGCCAGGGTCAGGCGGGCGGAACGGAAGGCGGTATCGCCGGAGGTGATGGGGCAAACCACCACGCCGATCATGGCCAGCGCGATGCCCACGCCGCCCATGGTCTTGGAGCAGACGTCGTAAATGGCTTTGGACTGACCCATGGCCAGCGCTTCGGCCAGGCCGGTCATCTTGCCGTTGGTCACGGTGTACAGGCTGCAGCCCGCTGCGGCCCAGATCAGAGCGATGACGCCCTCACACACCATGGCACCGTAGAACACGAAGTGGCCCTGCTTCTCACTCTTCATGCAGCGGGCCATCAAAGGCGACTGGGTGGAGTGGAAGCCGGAGATCGCACCGCAGGCCACCGTGATGAACATGAAGCTCCAGATGGGGGTGCCCGACGGATGCATGCTGCCGAAGTGATCCCAGATCTCGGGGATGGTGTAGGCGGGGTTGGTGAAGATACCGAAGATAACGCCCACAGCCATGATGATCAGGCAGATGCCGAACACGGGGTAGATCTTGCCGATGACCGCATCAATGGAGATAAAGGTTGCAATAAAGTAGTACGCCAGAATGATGATGAGCCAGAACAGCAGCGAGGTGAGCACGCCGGAAGCACCGCTCTGATGGCACAGCTCCACGATCAGACCGGCGGGGCCCACCGCGAACACGGTGCCCACCATGATGAGCAGCACAACGGAGAACACGCGCATGACGTTCTGCATCACAGGACCTAAGTATTTGCCGGTGATCTCAGCGATGGAAGCACCGTCGTTGCGCTCACTCATCATGCCGGAGAAGTAGTCGTGCACGCCGCCCGCAAAGATGGTGCCGAAGGTGATCCACAAAAAGACCACCGGGCCCCACAATGCGCCCTGCATGGCACCAAAAATGGGGCCAAGGCCGGCGATGTTCAGCAGCTGAACGAGGAACAGCTTCCACTGGGGCATCACAACGTAATCCACACCGTCATTGATGCGCACAGCAGGCGTTTCACGGTCGTCCGGGCCGAAGGTGTTGTCCACGATCTTACCATAGACAAAGTAGCCCACGATCAGGATCGCCAGACAGAGTAAGAAACTGATCATACCAGAAACCTCCTTTTTCTCTTTGCTGGAGTCAAATGGAAACAATCTCCAGAATTTCCATTTATCCCAGCCAACTTTCTGCCTTCATGTTAACATATTTTTCATAAAAGTGATAATATGGTTCTGATATGGGGGCATATCAAAAAGCATCTGGCCGCAAAGATTTTTAGCCGCTTCTGCGTGTATTTTTCAGTCGAACGTGCGCAAAAAAGCAGACCCGCGTGTCAAAGGCGCACGGGTCTGCGGTGAAGTTTCTTTGCTTTTTCCGTTTTTTCGCAGGCGAATGTTTTGCCAGTTCTTTGCCAGTGCAGAGCCCCGAAGGGCCGCTTTTCCGCTCACTTCACGGTGAGGGCGGCCTGCTTATGCAGCAGCTGCACAAAGGTCTGTTCCTCCGGGCGCAGGGTCCCCCTGTCCGGATAGACCAGAACATCCTTCATGCGCTGGCGCTGGGCAGGGCATTTTTTCAGCACCAGATGGTATTGTTCCAGCGCACGCCTGGGCATGGGCGAAGCCCACATATAGGCGCTGGGCAAGTTCTGCAGAATGGAGAACTGGCTGCACCGCTCGTAGACATGGATGCGGCGGTTCGGGTTCGTGTGCCAGCGCAGGCCGCTGTCCTCGCCGCCGGGCAGCTGGAAATCACCGTGCAGGACCTCCATATAGCTGTTCAGCTGGGTGATGTCGGTCACTTCGCACTTTGCCAGCGGGCCTTCGCGGTTGGTCAGCAGCCGGTATTCAAATTCCATCACCGGCTCCCGGTGCAGGCCGTGACGGTCGCAGTAGCGGTGGTAGTAATCCTCGTCCTCCTCCGCGTAGCGCAGCAGGGCCAGATGGTAGCCCCGCCGCAGCACGAAGTCCAGCGCTTCCATGGCACCGGTCTCCCGGATGTGCACCCGCAGCTGTTCGCTTTCCGCCGCCTGCTGCAGGAAATCCACTGTCGCGTAGGAAGCATAGGTGGCGTGGGGCAGCACCACCCGCAGCTCGGCGCAGCTGTCCTGCCGGTGGCGGGCATCCAGATTCAGCCGGTCCACCTCGTCCAGCACCCGCTCTGCCTGCCGGATAAAATGCCGTCCCTGCTCGGTGGGGATCATGCCGGTGGAGGAGCGCTCAAAGATGCGGATGCCGTATTCTTCCTCCAGATTTTTCAGTGCCTTGCTGACGTTGGGCTGCGCCGCATAAAGCTGCTTTGCCGCCGCCGACACCGACCCCCACTTGCGGATGGCCACCAGATAACGCAGTTCCGTGATATTCATGTGCATCCTCCATTTTCCAAATTACAACCATTTTATCAATTCCGTCGGCCGGCTGTCAAGCCGAATGCGGTTGACGCGCCCACCAGCGGGCTTTATAATAAAAATGATGTATTTGTCCTTCGGCCAAACATGATGCTTCCGCTTACGCGGTAATGATGCAGCCGCCTGCGGCGGCCATGATGTGTTCGGGGCAAGCCCCTCGCAATTCTTCATGTGCCCGCAGGCACACATCATTTTGCCGTGAAGCGGCAAAACATCATTTGTCCGCAGGACAACATCATATTTGCAAAGCAAATACATCATTTCCAAAAGGGAGTTTAGCTGCTATGGAGACTACCTACCGCGTTCTGCGCATCGACGAGCAGATGTACGGCTGCGAAGAACTGCCTGCCGGGCAGCCGGTGCTGTGTGACGTCACACTGGCCGATGCCGCCGGGAACACCCGCATCCTGCCCTACCCGGACAAGGAGCTCACCCGCCTTGGCATCGACGAGGGCGACACCGTTGCCCTTGCCGCAGACGGAGCCTTGCAGAAGCGCTGAACTGTACGGAGAACTGCCGGGCTTTTTTCACACCGCCGCGCCTTCTCAGGCGCTGCGCGCCAGCTTGTTCCCCTTTTGGCACTTCGTGCCATCTCCCCCGACCGGGGGAGTCTGTCAAAGGGAGAGCCAGGATTTTACAGGAGGAACACATGAAAAAGATCGAAACTTCTGCCTTGATCGGGCTGGGCGCCCTGGGCATCCTGTTCGGGCGCAAAATGCCCGGCGTGCAGGTCATCGCCGACGAAGGCCGCATTGCCCGCTACGCCGCCGAGCCGGTGGTGTGCAACGGCGAGGAATGCAAATTTTCCTACGTCACCCCCGCCGAGGGCAAACCGGTGGACCTGCTTCTCGTCGCCGTCAAGGCCACCGTGCTGGAGCAGGCCATCCAGGATATGGCAAACTTCGTGGGCCCGGATACGGTCATCCTCAGCGTGCTGAACGGCATCACCAGCGAGGAGCACATTGAAGCCGCCTACCCCGGCCACACCCTGTGGAGCGTGGCCATCGGCATGGATGCCACCCGCACCGGGCGCACGCTGGTGTTCAATCAGGCGGGCAAAATTCAGTTTGGCGAGCGCAGCGGCGAAATGACGCCCCGCGTGCAGGCCGTAGCCGCCTATCTGGACGCCTGCGGCATTGCCAACGAGCCCTGCAGTGATATCCTTTATAAGCAGTGGAACAAGCTGATGGTGAACGACGGCCTGAATCAGGCCGCTGCTGCCTTCGACCTGCCTTACGGCGGCCTGCGCCAGAGCGGCGAAGCACAGGACATGATGCGCAAAGCCATGCAGGAAGTGATAAAACTTGCCAACCTCGAGGGCGTGCCCCTGCCGCCGGACAACGACGTGAAGTTCCTCGACGCCATGATGCCCACCTTTAACCCCGAGGGAATGCCCAGTATGCGGCAGGATGTGCTGGCAAAGCGCCCCACCGAAGTGGACGAGTTCGCAGGCGTAGTGCGCCAGCGGGCCAAGAAATACGGCCTGCCCACCCCTGCCAACGACTTTTTCTACACCCGCATCCGGGAGATCGAAGCAGGCTACAGCAAGTAAGGAGTGCCCATGCATAAAATTTATTTCACCCGCCACGGCGAGACCGTGTGGAACGTGGAGAACAAGATCTGCGGCATGACCGACAGCCCCCTCACCGAGCGGGGCCGCCAGCAGGCGCGCCAACTGGGCGAGAGAGTGAAGGCCAGCGGGGTGCACATCGACGAAATTTTGTACTCTCCCCTGTCCCGCGCCGCCGACACCGCCAAGGCTATCGCGGACGCCACCGGACTGCCCGCCCGGTGTGAGCCCCGCCTGCGGGAGCAGTGCTTTGGCAAATACGAGGGCACGCCCCGCAACGGCGGAGAGTTCCGCGTTTCCAAGACCCACTTTGCCGACCGGTATGACGGCGGCGAGAGCATGATGCAGCTGGCCCAGCGCATCTATAACCTGCTGGACGAGCTGAAGGCTGACACCGATAAGACCTACCTGCTGGTGGCCCACAACGGCATCGCCCGGGTGGTGCAGTCCTATTTCTACGACATGACGAATGAAGAATACGCCATGGCCGGCATCAAGAATTGCGAGCTGGTGGAATATCATTTTGAATAACAAAAGAAGCCGTGCAGTGCACGGCTTCTTTTTGCTTATTATCCCTTATACAGCCCAAACAACTTGAGCAGCTTCTGCCAGAAGTTCAGCACCATGGGCTCCGCTTCCGGCTCGGCAGCCGGTTCCGGAGCGGTGATGGCAGTAGTCTGCAATGCAAACTGCACCGCGCTCACGTCGGTGTTCTCCGCCGAAGTGAAGCTCACTGCTTCCCCGCTGCCGGAAAGGCTTGCCAGCAGGCTGTCCAGCTCATCGCCCATGTCGATGCCGGAGACGTTGTCCCGCAGCTCGCCGGTGCCGCCGGTCAGCTGTGTAGCGCCTTCGGCCAGCTGAGCAACACCTGCTTTCAGCTGGGCCACGCCATCGGTGTAGGCGTTCAGGCCGTCGTCCAGCTGGGCATACTGGCTGGCAAGCTGGTTCACGCCGTCGGTGAGAACCGAGAGATTGCCCAGCATCCCGGTGAGCACACCGGCCAGCTGCTGCACGCCCGCGTCAAATTCGCCGTAGCTGCTGTTCAGGGTGCTGCTGCCCTCGTGCAGCTGGGCAATGCCTCCGTTGACCGTGTCGAGGTAGGTCTGCATCGCGTCGATGTTGGCCGTGGAGCCCTGCAGCAGCAGAATGACATCTTTCAGCTGCGGCATCAGCTTGGAGAGCTGTTCCAGCTGGGCGATGGCTTTGGCATTGCCGTCCTTCACCACGTCAAGGTCGAGGCCGTTCTCCTTGAGGATGGCTTTGTAAGCTTCAAAGCTCACCTGCTGTTCCAGCTGAGCCGCGCCCTCGTCCAATTGTGCAATGCCGTTTTTGATCTGGGTGGATGCGTCCAGCAGGGTGTTCAGCTCGTCGGTGGAAGCCGAGATGCCGTTCAGCGCGGTCTGCATCTGGGTGAGGGCGGCGCGCACCTGCGCGGAACCGCCGGTCAAGGCACCGGAATTGCCGTTCAGGGTATCAATGCCCGCCTGCACCTGTGCAATACCGTCGGCCAGTGCGTTGGCACCGTCGTCCAGCTGCACCGAGCCGTTCTGCAGCTGGTCCAGCATGCCGGTCAGGTCCACGTCCCCGAGGTCGAGGTTCAGGTTCAGCCGCACGCCGTTCAGCGAAACGGCATCCATGACAAAATCGGTCACGTCGGCGGTGACGGTCACATCGCTGTCCGCGCCCGGCAGCAGGATGTAGGACAGCTGCTTTTTGCTGCCCACATTCGCCACAGTAGCCCCCGGGGCGCTGATGTTCCGGGCAAGGTCGGTGTCCAGACTCATGGTCACCTGCAGGGCGTATTTGTCAAAAAAATCTCCGGTGCAGTCCGGGTCACGGCTCACCTGCAGGCGGATGGCAAGTGCACCGCTTTTGCCGCCCAGCTCGTCGGGCGAAATTTCCTGCCCGTCCAGCGTATAGGTCAGCTTGACGACCCAGGGCAGCGCCGTGGCGGCGTCCATGGTGCCCTCATAATAGAGCTTGCCGTCCTCGGTCACGTTCACCGTGACGGTGTCGCCGCTCTGGCTGACGGCATCGTTCGTGGTCATGTTGCGCACGGCGGTGTAGCTGCCGTGGTCGGTGACGGTGTCGCCCGCCTGCACCGCAAAGCTGTTGACGGCATACACACCGGTCACCTCACCGGAGGCCGTCAGATTTGCATAGATCACTTCTTCTTTCGCGGTGGATGCCGCGGCAAAGGCCGGCAGGCTGCTGCCCACCAGCAGGCACCCGGCCAGCGCCAGCGCCGACACCCGGCGCACAAATTGCTGTTTCATATGGTTCAAGCCTCCTTCGGCTGTTTTTTCTCCTTGATAATGAGCGGGTCGGCCAGGTACAAAAAGCCCGGCAGGGCCAGCAGCACGATGGCCAGCGAGACCAGACTGCCCACGCCCAAAAAGTTGCCCAGCTGGCCCAGCAATTGGTTCGTGGAGATGGCCCCCATCAAAAATCCCACCACGGCCATGGCGCTGCCGGTGGTGCTCACCGAGGTGGTCACGGCCGACACGGTGGCCGCAACGGCTTCTTTGCGGCCCAAGATCTCCCGGAACTCCTGATAGCGGTCCGAGAACAAAATTGCGTAGTCCACCGTCGCGCCCAGCTGCACCGAACTGATGATGAGGTACGCAATATAGAACACATACTGGCCTCGGAAATACGGGATGGCCAGATTGATCCAGATGGCCGTCTCGATGCTCAGCACCAGAATGATGGGCAGAAGCAGCTGCCGCTTCATGAGCAGCAGGATGAGGAACACCGCACCAATGGCCAGCAGATTCACCTTGACCATGTCGGCGGTGATGGTGTCCATCAGGTCGTAGGTGCTCACGCCCTGCCCGGCCAGATAATAATTGTCCGGGTAATACTGCTGCACCGTGGCACGCACGGTCTCCACCAGCGCAAAGGCCGCGTCACCCTCGGTGTCGGCGTCCACGGTAAGCACAAGGCGGGTGTAGCCGCCGGAGACCAGCAGCTTGAGGGTATCGGCGGGCACGAACTCCGGCGGGATGGAAGCGCCCGCGTTGTCCACATAAGAAAGGATGCCGGTCACCTCCGGGATGGCGTGCAGCGCATCTGAAAGCTCGGCCTGCGTGGCAGTGTCGCCCTCCGGCACGAGGACTACATAGGTGTCGCTCTTGCCGAAAATTTCCTCGATGGCGGCGGTGTCCGCGCCCAGACGGGTGTTGGTGCCGAACATATGGGCCGCACCGTAGTGGTACTGGTTCGAGTTGGAAGCCAGATAGCTGGGCACCATCAGGATGGCCAGCACCAGCGCCATGGGCAGCATCACCCGGGAGACAAAGCGGCCGAACTTATCAAAGCTGGGCAGCAGCGGCTTGTGGTGGGTCTTATCCATCCACTTGTAGCACGCCAGCGTCAGCGCAGGCATGAAGGTGAACACGGTGACAAGGCTCAGCACCACGCCCTTTGCCAGCGCAAGGCCGAGGTCCGGGCCGATCTGGAACTGCATGAGCACCAGCGCCAGAAAGCCGATGACCGTGGTCAGGCCGCTGGACAAAATGGAGCCGGTGGATCTGCACAGGGCATCCACCATGCAGTCCTCGGGGCTGGCCGACGGGTCTGCCGCCCGGCACTCGGCAAAGCGGTGGATGAGGAACACCGAGTAATCCAGCGACACCGCCAGCTGCAAAATGCTGCCTGCCGCGTTGGTGACGAAGGAGATGGTGCCGAAGATGAGGTTCGTGCCGTTGTTGAGCAGGATGGCCGTCCCAAGGCCTGCCAGCACCAGAACGGGCTCGGCCCAGGAGTCGGTGGTCAGGATCAGGATGAACAGCACGTACACCACCGCGATGGCGGCAATTTTTGCCACCTCCGTCACGGTGGAGTTGGTGGCAACGGCGGTGGATACCGCCGTGCCCGCCAGCGCATTGTCCTCGCCGATGAGCTCACGCACTGCATCCACAGCTTCCAGACGCTTGGCGTCCTCCACCGTCACGGTGAACAGGGCGCAGCTGTCTTTGTAATAGGTCTCCACGGTGTCGGTGTCCTGCATCTGCAGGGGCACCGTCACGTCCAGACTGTCGTCCAGCCAGGTGACGGACGCCACGCCGTCGATGGCGGCGATCTGTTTCTTGTACGCCAGCGCCTCAGGGATGGTCACATCCCGCACCATGACGCGCATGTTCGGGATGCCGCCGGTGAAGGCGCTGTTCATCACCTCGATGGCGGTGGTGGAGGGGGAATCCGGCGGCAGATAGTCGTTGATGTCGTAGTCCACCTGCACCGCGCGGGAGGCAAACACGCTGAGTACGGCGGCCAACGCAAACACCACCAGCACCAGCCTGCGCCGGCGCACGATGGCGGTATAGAATCGTTTCAGCAAAACAGGAAAGCTCCTTCCTTCAAATTTGAACATTTATCATTTTATCAGGTTTGATGCATTTAGAAAATAGACAAATCTTAAACTTTGGCCCAATAACTTTATTTTTTGCCGCAGATCAGCCTTGACAAAGTCCAATTTTGGATTTATACTGTCCCAGCTGGCAAAATCCAATCTTGGACTATAGGAAGGAGTGAGGGAATGGACTCTGAAGTAAAGGCGCAGAATATCGCGCTGAACCAGTTCTGCAAGCGCATGAACGAGCAATACCACGCCTATGCTGTGCACTGCGGTCTGTCCGACCCGGCGCTGTGGGTACTCTACTCCCTGTGGGAGGCCGACACCATTCTCACGCAGAACGATATCTGCTCGCTGTGGATGTACCCCAAGCAGACCATCAATTTTACCATCTCCGGTCTTGTGAAAAAGGGCCTTGTGCAGCTGGAGCAGCGGCCCGGAGCCCGCAGCGGCAAAGCTGTGCGGCTGACGGCAGCGGGCGAGGCCTTCTGCCACAAGGCGATCACCCCGCTGCTGATGGCAGAGGAGCGCAGCCTTTTGCAGCTGGCCGATTCCGACCGCAGGACGCTGGTTGCTCTGAGCGAAAAACAGTGCATCTTTTTTGAACGGGAGCTGCAAGGCCTTTTGCAGTGCCCCGAAGAATGACCAAAGTTTTATTGAAAGGACTTTTCATGGCAAAGCAAAGAATCCAATTATCTGACCATTTCACCTACTCCCGCCTGCTGCGGTTCGTGCTGCCCTGCATCGGCACCATGCTGTTCACCTCCATCTACGGCATCGTGGATGGGTTGTGCGTGTCGAACTTCGTGGGCAAAACGGCCTTTGCGGCGGTCAACCTCATCATGCCGCTGCCCATGCTGCTGGGCACCATCGGCTTTATGCTGGGCACCGGCGGCAGTGCCATCGTGGGCATCACCCTGGGCGAGGGCGACCAGAAAAAGGCCGACCGCTATTTTACCATGTTCCTGCTGGCAGCCCTTGTCTCGGTCAGCGTGCTGGCCGTTTTGGGCATCGTGTTCCTGCGACCCATCGCCGTGCTGCTGGGTGCCAAAGGAGAACTGCTGGATTACGCCCTGCGCTATGGCCGCATTTTGATGGTGTCGCTGCCCACCTTCGCGCTGCAGAACATGTTCCAGAGCTTTTTCGTCACCGCCGAAAAGCCGCATCTCGGCTTCTACTTCACCGTTGGTGCAGGCTGTACCAACATGGTGCTGGACGTGCTGATGGTGGGCGTCTGGGGCTGGGGCGTCGAGGGTGCTGCCATCGCCACCTTTATCAGCCAGCTGGTGGGCGGCGTGCTGCCGGTGTTCTACTTCATCGACCACAGCAACACGAGCCGCCTGCACCTGTGCAAGACCAGTTTTTACAGCAAAGTACTGCGGGATGCCTGCATTAACGGCTCTTCCGAGCTGATGACCAACCTTTCCATGTCGCTGGTCAATATCCTGTACAACTACCAGCTGCTGCGTCTGGCCGGTGAGAACGGCGTGGCCGCCTACGGTGTCATCATGTACGCAGCCTTCCTGTTCGTGGCGGTGTTCGTGGGCTATGCCGTGGGCAGTGCGCCCATCGTCAGCTTCCACTACGGTGCCCGCAACCACGCCGAGGTGCACAATCTCTACCGCAAGAGCCTGCGGCTCATCGGCGTGGTGGCTGTGGTCATGACCGGCATTTCCATGGTGTTCATCCCCTATGTTTCCCGCATCTTCGTGGGCTACGACGCCAGCCTTCTGGCGCTGACCAACCGGGCCTTCCGGCTGTATGCGCTGAGTTTCCTCATCATGGGCTTCAACGTGTACGCGTCCTCCTTCTTCACGGCGCTGGGCGACGGCGTGACCAGTGCGCTGATCTCCTTTTTGCGCACGCTGGCGTTTCAGGTGATCGCCATTCTCCTGCTGCCGATGCTGCTGGGCATCGACGGCATCTGGCTGGCCGTCACCGCCGCCGAGCTGGCGGCTCTGGCCGTGAGCGCCGCCATGCTCCTTACCAAGGACAAGGTGTTCCATTACCGCAAGGCATAAGTTTCTCCCCTGCTTTTTGCGAAACGGCGAAAAGCGGGGGATTTTTTTGGTAATTCTGGCTCTGCCGCCGGACGGCAAATCGTGCTAGAATGGACACAGCTTTGATGCACACCATTTATGAGGAACCATTATGACATTGTTTTTGACCAGCAGCCCCAGCGGCTGCCCCTTTGAGCCGGGGCCGGACATCCCGGTGCTGGATACCCGCAACCACCTTGTGGCAAACCTGCGGGCCGTCTGGCCGGACCACGCGGTGCTGGGCCTTGCCATTGCGGCAGACCCCCACGCCTATGAAGAAAACGACGAAATGTGCCGGGTGTTTTTGCAGAGCTTCGCCCACGCTCACCTGCCGCTGACCGACCTTATCCCCTGCGACGCCCGCAATCAGGACGAGATCGGCACCCTTTTGCCCCAGAGCGGCTTTGTGATGCTGTGCGGCGGGCATGTGCCCACCCAGAACCACTTCTTTGCCCGCATCGGGCTGGCCGGGCTGTTCCACAGCTACCATGGCATCGTGATGGGCGTGAGCGCCGGCAGCATGAACGCGGCCCGCATCGTCTATGCCGCACCGGAAGAACCGGGCGAAGCCGCCGACCCGCACTATTCCCGCTGGCTGAACGGTCTGGGCCTCACCGAGACCCGCATCCTGCCGCATTATCAGTTCATCCGGGAGCATGTGCTCGACGGGCAGAAGGTGGAGGATATTGCCCTTGCCGACAGCAAAAAGCGGCACTTCCTCGCCCTGCCGGACGGCTCCTATATCCTGTGCGCCGACGGCAGCGAGGCGCTGTACGGCAAAGCATGGTACTTTGCCGATGGCACCATGGAAGAAATCAATGAGGATGAAGATGTTCTGCCGCTGAGATAACAAAAAAGAAGCACGCAAAAGCGTGCTTCTTTTTTGTTACATGATGTTTCTGCTGCGCAGAAATGAGGTTGCTGCGCAATGATGTTTGCGCTGCGCGCAAAATGATGTGTGCTGGCGCACATTCAAAGTACGGTCAACTATGCGGCTTCTGTTTGGCGGTTCTGCAGGATGCGATCAGCAGCACTCGCAGCTCCGCGCACTGTGCCCGCAGCTGCCGGAACTGCTGGTCAGGCAGATAGCCGGTACGAAATAACAGCTCCAGCCAATAATCTGTTTCATTTGCTTCTTTCAGTGCGATCTCCAGTTTGGAAACAAAATCGTCGCGGCTTTGCGCATAATGTACCTCACGGATATTTGCACCGATGGATGTACCGGAACGTCCGATCTGGTTTGCCATGATAAATTCTTTTCTCATGCGCAGCGTCTTTGTCAATTCAATGATCTGTACCGCAAATTCCATGGAGCGTTCTGCCAGTTTATCTTCCCGCATCGGTACTCCTTTTCTATACCCCGCAGGGCACATCATTTCCGGCGCAGCCGGAACATCATTGCGCATACAATGCGCACATCATTCCGCCGCAAGGCGGATAAACGGTGCAATGGCATTGGCATCGCCATGTCTCACAATAGAATAGGTGATATCGCAGTAGGGCTGGATGGCGGTGCTCTTTTCCACAGTGGAGATGAGCAGCACCTGCAGCTGCAGACGGCGGAACAGCTCCATCATGGGGCGGATGCGGTCGCTGGTCATCTTGCTGAAGGCCTCGTCCAGCAGCACCAGACGGATGCTGTTTTCGCTCTTTTCGTAGATCTGCAGCAGAGACGCGCAGATGGCCACATAGAAGGGGGCCTGATTCTCGCCGCCGGAGGAGTCGCGGCTGACGCGGGAGAGGTATGCCTGCTGGCCGGTGACGCGGTTGGTCACTTTGATGTCGTAATCCAGATAGGTGCGGTAATCCACATAATCCGAGAGGGTGGCACCGCCGGTGCGGCCCTCCTGCCGGGCGCGGGTGTTCTCGTCCACATCGGCCATGATCTTT
>ERZ1026866.504-NODE-504-length-23293-cov-29.898012_pt1 | contig 23293 bp, 20 predicted proteins | sample MGYA00380163_ERZ1026866 | MGnify/ENA primary metagenome ERZ1026866 (study PRJEB33269, sample SAMEA4719799) | human gut metagenome | biome: human-associated habitat; feature: organic feature; material: feces | place: Cameroon | collected 2013-10 ...
AGGGCTTACTCGGGACTTGCACCCGTTAGACAATGCTCGTGCCGAGCATACTACAGTAGAGGGTTAGCAAGTTCGACTTGCTAACCTTATATTGATTACAATAAAAATTATCTTCGTTTTGTGTGTTTCCTGAATCAGACTGTCCCTTTATCTTTACAATTACATCTTGTTTCCTCGGCTATTTTCACATATTATTGAGTAACAAGGTGACAATTGCCCCAAGAACTATACCAATAATAGCACCTATCCAAATGTTTTATTGAATTCCGCATCTATATCTGAAACAACCTGTCCCATAGAAAGAAGCATATTACCTCTATAAGACAACCCATCATTGGGACTACTCAATTTGAGGGAAACATGCTTGTTCTCCTCTATATGCCGAGTAATCTCGTCAGAACACATTCGTCTTATGGAAGCAATGGGTAACCCCACTTTTTTCTCTATCAACGAATTAAATCGTGTTGTAATGGTCTTATTCATAATTTCCTTCTAAATTAAATATTTGGCGAATATACGATATTTTTTAGAAACGCACAAACAAATTCTATATTTTAACGTTTGAAATGTTTATTATTACTATTTGAATACCATTTTTCGTACTATTAATGTTATTTTCGGCACTAACATCTTAAAGAAAGCACTCACCCCTACACAAACGATAGAGAACAACAACAAGTCCAACCATAATGGAATTGCAAACTTAAAGGCTGTCTTTAACAGTACATATAACGGAATTATGATTCTTCCATGATACACCAACATTTGCCAAGAGTACCCCCCCCAGAATAGCCCAATATTTATTACCAAACAACTTGTTAAAAAGAGATTTCTCAACAAAGCAAGCCAACAGCAAAAATGGCACAATAATAAGCAGATACCTATCGTAGCTTTGTGAAGTTGGGAATATAGCAAAGACCAAGAACAAACAAAGAGAAATCAGGCCCAAGGCATCTATTACCCATGTCTTTACACGCAGAACACACTGCTTTTTCAAGACAAAGATGTAACCTAAGACTACACCAAGACTCATTCCACAAACACCCCTAAGCATAGGAGTATAAATACCTCCATGTAAATCAAAGCTATCAATCCTACCCCTCTTATCCATACTAAAAATATAGGTATAGCCAACCAACACTATCATTGGCAATATGATGGAAACTGTCAATCTTTTATCAAATCGAAGCAAGGCATACACAAACGCACCTCCAAAAAGAAGCACACTCACATACCACATCGGGAAATTGACACCTCCGGTGTAAATACCAATGTTTTGCAAGAACAAGCTTTCTGGCAGAGCTTGCAAAAGCCATGATACATCCAACTCTTTCCTGCCCAAAAGTGCAGGAAGAATCATGTGTCTAAGATTTACATACACTATCAACAACAAGCAATCAGGAGCGAAACGTTTTACTTTCTTCATCGTATATTCAAACGTTCCCAATGCTTCTTCCTTATTGGCAGAGAAGAACATTAACACACCCGAGAGCATAAAGAAGAACTCAACAGCCATGTAACCATGCGCCAAAGCTTCTGTACTTTGATAATGCCAAATACAAATTATCAGCATGAAGATGAAGCGAAAAGCTTCGATACTATTCATTTTTTTCTGCATAAGAAATCTAATTATTTACACCCGAAAACACGCCACTTTTTTATACACATAACAATATCAAGCAATACTGGAGATATTATTAACAGATATACTTTGATGATTTTGCCTCTACTCAAATGCAAACCATACATCTTTATTTCCGAATAAAAAGACAAAGCCTCTTTCTTTTTTCTATAATCCAATGCTACATCTAACTTTTGTAAGAGCAACTTATTCAAGCAACATAACTTATATTCATGTAGCTCATCCTTAGGCAAACTCATTCCTTCAAGCGTTTTATTATGAATTTCCACATAACTATCAATCGTTGCAATTTGTTGGCTATAGTCCTTCTCTCTTCGAGAATGCGATCCCGTTCTTAGTACTATTGCATGGAGAGGCTCTTTGATGGTATAACATTTATACTTATATGCCATCGGCAATAACAATTGACAATTTTGAGGTCTAAATTTATCAAAAATGGTACGTGTTGGATTTACAGCTTCAAATGCACTCATCTTGAACATATATGTTCCTGCGGCAGCATGAGATTCCGTTCCATCCAAAAAAGATTGAAACAAACATTCAGAATCAACCTTATTTCTACTAATACATACTTGTTGCAAGTTTTTTTCATTAACCATTTTTGCCCAACAACGAATATATCCATAAGAAGAATCTAACCCATCAAAAGTTTTTACCATCTTAGAAATTATCTGTGTAGAGCAAAAGTAATCATCAGCGTCTGGCCAAATAAAGAATTCTCCATTTGCCTTTTGAAGGGCGGCATTTATAGCTGCAGCTTGACCTTTATTCTTCTGATAAACATATTCCAAGCGATATTGTTTATTAACAAACTTCTGTTTATAATTTGTAATAATGTCACCAGTTGAATCTATTGAACCATCATCTACAAATATAAATTCTATTTTACGATAATCCTGCAAAAGAATAGAATCCAACAATCTATCAATAAACTTTTCACCATTAAAGCATGGTGTCAAAACACTAACAAGTCCTTTTTCTATCATATTGCCATTTAGAAATCTTAAAGATTTTTAATCTTTGATATTACATTTCTTATTTTTCTTTTAGCAAGCAATTGCTTATCAACTATGACATTTCTTGAAGCTTTTAATGCAGTATTCTCACCATTCTCTGAAGTAAACACTTCAAATAGTATTGGCTTACCATCCATATTGGCACGCAAGAATTTTTGATAAACACCGTCAAACTCTTCACAAGTTTTGGCTGAAAGATACTCAAAACCTAAATCTATAGCATAGTGCTTCACCAAATCGAAAGATTTACAACCGAAATGCCCTGCTGCAGCTACGTACTTATTGACATCATCACCAAGATAAGAAGCTGCATGATTATAGTTTTCAAACTCCTGTCCATGACCATTATTGACAACCAAGACACGCAGATTTCCCTTTATCTCCCTATTACCAATGGAATTCATATCATAGAAAAAGGACAAATCACCCACGAAAGCAAAACACAATTGGCTCGGATTAGCCAAAGAAGCACCTATACATGAGGATACAATTCCTTCAATTCCAAATCCTCCAACATTGCATTGCGCTCTCACTTCTTTTGGCAATTCAAAGTAATTCCAACTACGTAATGTGTTGAGAATGCCCAAATACACCAATGAGTTGGTTGGAATATCTCCAGACAATTTCTTTGCTACATAGATATTGGAAAGAGGTACTACAGGAAAAGCATCCAACAATTTATGATACTCTTCAGCACATTCCTTATAATAATTGCATTGAGATTTATTCTTCCCTTGAGTATATCGTTGGAAAAAAGACAATTCATCCATAGCAAATACAGCAGCAAGTTTACCCAAGGTTGGATCACGAAACTCCCCATCAGGACTTACTCGCCACATTTTGCTTGGAATCAAAGTACAAAGAGTATCATAATCCCCTGACACTTCACCTATATATATCAACAAGGACAACTGTGAGCAAGAAGACCACCACGATTCCTGAGCACCCATCAAAGCATACTGTATCTTATACTTTCCATAATAGTTGCTTGTATGGTCACAAAATACCACCGCATCATACATCTCGCAAAAAGTCTCGATACACTTAGTCTCAGTTTCTGTAAATCGAACATGGCTTCCGATGAAAATTCCTGTTCGACCATTAGATGGCAACTGAGGCAAATCATCTTTATCGGTAAACAACTTAATTTGCTTACAGCTTGGTAATTCTTGAACACTGTGATTACGGCTCGAAGTTGTAACTAAATTGATGTGTACAGGACCAGGAGCTATTTTGTGCAACTGTAAAGCCTGATTCAACTTAATGGCACAATCCCATTCGTCATTTCCATCCTTAACAGGATTAATCTGATAACTTTTAACAACCGTATCACGTGGAGGGTCTGACCTGTCTGTAACTTGCGCTATCAAATGTCCTATTCTATTACTATTTTGCGATGAAGTCACAGCTATCACAGGCAACTTGCGATAATAAGCCTCCGTCAAAGCCGGCAAATAATTTCTCGAAGAAGTCGCTCCTGTACAAGATAGCACAACAGGCTCACCAGTTTCCTCAGCCATACCTACCGCCATATAAGCAGCACTTCTTTCATCCACACAAGAATACATCTCAAAAAATGGGTCTTGCTGCATGGAAGATACCACATTTACATTAGTAGCACCAGGAGATGCTATTACTCGTTTGATGCCATACTGTTTCATCAAGTAAAGCAACATTTGAACATTGCGTTCATCTGTATATAGTTTGTCCATATACTATCAATATTTTATATCATCATAGGTTATCGTTCCCGCTCCACCTGTCATACACACAACATCTCCAACTATCTGACGAGCCATGTCAGAAATGAGAAATACTGCCAAACTTGCAACTTCCCCTGGAGTAGTATATCGACCAGAAGGATTAGTTGGATGAAACAGGTTATGTTCACCATCTTTCATCAACATAGGCGTAGCCGTTGGTCCAGGTGCAATTCCATTCACAACAATCCCATACGGAATCAGTTTTTTGGCCAAACCTGCAGTAAAGCCCCTTAGCCCCCATTTGGAAATCTCATAAGCAGAAACAGCAGGGCGTAAGCCAGAAGAAGAAACCATGTTCAAGATGTTTCCCTTAATATCATTTTGTCTTAGGTACTCAGAAAAGTACTTACTCAGAAATACCGTACCTTTGATATTGGTATCTAACACTTTATCGAACTCCTCTTCTTCCAAATGGTCAAAAGAGCCAAAGGCAATACCTGCATTATTAATTAAGGTTGTAAGTTTTGCACCAGCCAACCTTTCCGCTTCCCAAATAGCATCTTTCATTTTCTTGACATCACTATTATCCAAAATCATTGGATAAATGGCCGTAGCAACTTCTCGTAATTCATCAACTGCATGATGAAGTTTTTCTTCATTTCTTCCAGTGATGACAACCTTTGCCCCGCTTTCAAGGCAAGCCTTGGCAATAGCCTTACCAATACCAGAAGAGCCACCTGTGATTAAAACTACACGATTTTCAAGAAGTCCCGAAACATGTACTTGAAGTATTTTAGCCTCAACTGTAACATGAGACACCCCATGAAGTATGTAATGGACTCCACGATGCAATATACCTTTTATCTTTCCTATCATTCCTTAGTAAACTTTGCTAAAACATAATCCTCATCTTGCTTTACAATAACAGGATGCTGTTTAATCCCATAAAAGATGTTATTTTATTGTACATAACAACTAAGCATATGTTTCCAACTCACATTTTTTATCAACCCAATATGGTTTTTGGTATTAGGTTTACTCCCATATGCACTGTAATACAACCAAAGTTGCCCTTCCACAACTGCGACAGTTGGGCGATAGGTAACCCTATCGTCCCATTGATTTCGTTTTCCCTTTGTTAAAACAACTCCTTCATATTTATAAACGCAGTCATTGGGAGAATCGAATGAATATAGTTTTAATGGGTTCCCTTCAACAATAGCATCATTACCAATCAGCCAATATTTCCCATTATCATGAATAACATCCAAATGAGAAATCGTACCTTTTTTCAATTGGACTTTTGACTTCAAAACCATCGCTGCACCCTCTACCATTTCATAATAATTTATCGTGCGATGCTTGCCCTCAAAATCCTCTGCGGAAGAGCTCCACATACGATAAATTCCAATCTCATAAATCAGTGCTGGGCTGATACACATTCGTGTTTCATCGAAAGGATTCTTCAAGTTGAGCATCACTTCTTTTTCAGACCAAGTTTTTCCATCGTATGTATATCGACGATATATTATCTCTCGGTTCTTACCTTCCTCTGTCGGATATTTATCTCTTTGGACTCTTCGCCACCAACATTCAATGCGATTCAAATCAGAATTATACACCAGTTCTGGGTCTGAATTGTACTCCTGTTCTTTTGGTAGAAGTATATCGTCCAAAGGGTTAGCACCAGCTAACGATTCAAAATGCTCTCCATCTTGCGAAACATAAACACATGGATTCTCTATGGCATCATTCATATCTTTATAAGGAGTGAACACAAACCAAAATTTATATCCATTCCAACCATTAGAAAAGTAAAGGCAAGAGGGATGCAAGCCTTCATTTCCTCCATCATAAGTCTTTAGCTCTAAAGGCTCTTCCGCATTCAATTTACGCAAGCATATCTTTTTATCTTTAAGCCTTTGAATCTTTCTTACTAACTTACTAATTACTTTTGCAATTTGCATTATTATTTTTTTATTAATGAGACCATTTTGTTAATCCAAGCTTCCAAACGTAGTTCTATCTGTTGGCTTTTAGAGAATCCCCAGACCTTATATAGTTCTTGTTTAAGTTTCTTCTCACCTGCCATCTCAAATATTCGGGAACGAACATAGTCTTTCACAAACTCGCGAATTTCCTTTTTAGAAGGATGAAACTTACTTATCATATAATCTACAATTATCTTTTCTTCTTTCTGATTAATTCCTTTTGAGATAAATTTGTTTGTACTATTATTTATATGACGACGAAAATGATTAATACCATCTTTCGAATATATGATAGCTCCAACTTGCGACAATTCCATCCACATCATTGTATCACCAGTTCCTATAAAACTCAAAAAATGTTTTTCTATTCTGTCCAAACAACTTTTTCTTATCAAAGCACAACTCGCATTAGCAATACTAACTATATGATGAAAGTTTTTTGCCATATAATCGTAAAAGACGACATCTTTGTCATTGCTATATCCTGCATATCCCATATCCCCTTTTTCTTTGACAAAAGCTAAACTTTGACAGAATGCTACACTTGCTACGGGATGCATGACTAACCGCGTTACCAATGACTCCAAAAGAACTTCATTACAACTATCATCACTCTCAGCAATCCAAATGAAATCGCCTTTTGCCAATGAGAAGCCTTTGTTCCATTGTCTAAACGTGGAGCCACTATTTTGCTCATTATATTCTATATGAGACACATGTGGATTATCTCTATACTTCTCTATAACAGCTTTGCTTGCGCCATTATCAGGCGAGCAATCATCAAGGATAATAATCTCAAAGTTCTGATAAGTTTGATGCAAGATTGACTCAATTCGTTCATCCAAGAATTTTGAATGACAATAATTTGGTATTATTACCGACACCAATGGATTATTTTTCATATTTTACGTTTTTTTAACTTTCCAAATTTGTTTTCAAGAATTTCCACAAAAGCTTTTACACTATCTTGATTAGACTTCGAATAGTCAAGAGAGGCTATTCTCTTTTCTCTTGTTTTTACTGCATATTCAATCTGTTCTGGACTATCACCATAAGCCACTCCATAATGCACTTGTTCGTTATTCCCTAAATAATCCTCTACCGTTTTACCTGGCTCCATCACAACAATTGGCTTACAACCACAAACAGCAGCCACTGTCGTATAAAACGTTTGGGTATCATAGCTATAACAATACTCATGCTCATTAAACATTTTCACCACTTCCTCTTGTGTCATATTGTTGTCAAACACGGGACCATCAAAGGACTTTGGCAAATCCTTGCGATTTCGTCCTTTTCGCAAAATATAACACTTTCCCGAGCGAGGACCAAAATTATACTGCCGATAAAGTTGCCTATCAAAATAATTTATCTTTAGCTCCAACCCAAAAGGATTTAATTTGGGACTATTAAATATCTGACGATAACACACGAACAAGTCGTCTTTACCATACGCTTCTGGTACATTTTCAAATTTATAATGATACAGCAACCATCTTACAACATACTTTGCCCCCAAAGGATTTCCGTAAAGATACTCAGGATATATCACAATCGTATTCTTTCGGCAGAAAAATGGATTACGTTGAATCTTTATCCCAGGCATTTTAGTCAAAGGAGATTCTTTCAAAAGATAATTATTCTTGAAATGTATCCTTTTAAACAGTTTGTGTACATAATACGAAATACATTGGCGAAGCAAATAGTCCTTGGTCTCTCTCTCATAATCTTTCTTCTGTTGCGGTTCTACATTGAAAGCATAATTAAACAACACCCTTGCATCATAGCCCAACTCACGTAAAGTTTTACAAAGCGCAGATAAAACCAAAGGACCACCAAAATAGCTATTTACATTATATATTATTATTTTCTTTGCCATTTCTCTATTTCTTTTTACTGAACAAATACATCACTTCTTTCAACTCCGAGAACTTAAACAGAAAAGAACTACCCAAATAAAACAATCCACCAGTCAATGCTCCAACAAAAATTTGCAGCCACAAATTGGACACCTCTTGTAATACACACCATATCACTGCATACATCAAAAAAGAAAGTAATAGGATATGACCTAAGTCCCTCATCTGTCGTATATATCCAACATGAATCAATTTGCCCGTATAATAGGTGTTGATAAATAATGAAAACATTGAACCAACAACACCTCCCCAGCAGAATGCTTCCAATCCCATAGGAAGAGAACAACACAAAACGCATATTCCAACACCTCTTTTCAAGATTTCCAACCTAAAGAACAAGTCACTTCTTCCTTTTACTTCTAACAAATTTAAATTGATTGCATGGATTGGATACCACATCATACTAAGACACATGATTTGAAGCAATATAATACACGGCTCCCATTTCTCTGTTATAAATACAAGTATCAATGGGCGTGCCAAAGCGGCCAACATCATCATCAAAGGGAAGACGATGAAAGCTGATACCCGAAGCATTTTTCGATATGACCTTGCCAACCGTTCATCATCATTCTGTATTTTACTCAACACAGGAAAAGTTACACTTTTAAGGGTACCCGTCACATTTTGAGATGGCATTTGGGCATAACCTTGAGCACGATTATAAATACCTAATTGTGTCGGACTGAAATATTTACCAATGATAACTGGAGCGATATTCTCATAGATTGTACTTATCAAAAAAGACCCCATCATTTTATTGCCATAGCCCCAAAGATACCTAAAAGATTCCTTAGACCAACCTGCCTTCGGATACCACTGAACCACCCAGAATGTTATCACTTGTCCGACGATACCAGAGATGAATCCAGAGATAACCAAAGCCCACACACCATATCCTGTGTAAGCCATCACGATTCCGATAACTCCCGACAAGATGCGGCATACCACAGATACTTTCGTTGGTGTCTTGAAGTCCAATCTTCTTTGCAGGATGACACTTTGGCCTGTCCCCAAAGGAGAATACAAAAAGCTCAAAGCAGTAACCCTCATCAAAGGAACCAAAACTGGAGCATTATAGAAATCCGCTATCCAAGGAGAGGCTATAAACAATAGAATGTAACATACTATTCCAACACCCATACTATAATAGAAAGCCGTAGATAAGTCTTTTTCTGTCAATTCGGGCTTGCGAACCAAAGCCGTTCCAAACCCACCACTAACGAATATTCCTGAAATCGCCATGAACACAGCTGGCAATGCCGTCAATCCATAATCCTCTGGCGACAACATTCGTGCCATGAAAATTCCAATGGCAAACTGTATTCCATAATTGGAAAATTGCTCCGCAAATTTCCAATATAATCCTTTCTTTGTTTGATATTTTAAATTATCTTGTGACATAAAAACTTAATGTTCATATTTTTCAACGAAAATCTTCATTCTTTTGGGCATTGAAACTTTTCTGCAAACCCAACATACGACAGAACATGGTATATACATAACTATCGTTAGCATTAATGAATATAGCACAACACCCAAATAAGAAGCCTTTTCAAAAGCCATCATTCCCATATTTCCGATATGCAATTGCCCAAATTCCTTCGTACTTACAAGATAAACAGCAAAGGTTCCACCTGCTATAAAATTGACTATCTTATTCTTAAAATTCATAGTCGAAAACCAACAGAAAAACCCGATACTCGAAAGAACGACTAAAGGATTGTTATAACCAAAATAAGAATTACTGTCATAAACATGCCCCCCTAAAATACGCCAAGTATGGAATACACCTAATAAAATAGAACAGCCTATCCATATTGACAATCCATTCTTGAAAAGATATTTTGCATAAGTTTTCTCCTTCTGCAACTTTAAATAGCGAGCTAAATAATAGAGATATATAAAGTTCAAAAAATTATAACCATCAACATTCATATACTTCCAATGATAGCCAAACAAAAAAGTTACAATAGTTAGCAGAGTCATATACCATGTGAATTTTCTACTTGTTATTCCTCTGATTGAACTTTCTATCAGAGGAGAACATAATACCAACATACAGTAATGCGGCACATACCACCATCCCGTCATACTCCAAGTATCTCTACTGACATTCTGTCTTTGCATCATCACAAACAATACGACACAAGCATAAACAGGCAACAAGCGATACAAGCTTCTCACTACTGACTTGACTCCAAACCATCCTGTAATCAGAATAAATAAGTTTACACCAATGATACACAAACTGTTCAAAATATCATTTACCCAAGGATTAGTTCCTTCACAATGAGTAGATGTGTCATAATTACAACCACCAAGTCCAAATACAACCACATGATGAATCATTATAAAAATAATAGCTATGATTCTCAAAAGTTCAAACGTGGAATTTCTCTCTTTCATCTTTTATGAATTTATCTTATTGCAATTGATGTTTTAACAAATACTTGTCTATCACCTTAAACGTCCATTTCTCTACCGTATGGATTCGTATATAATCTATCATGATGCAGATGACGAATACACCCAATACTGCAAGCAATGCATACAGGCAAGCATCTGGCGTATAATATTTTTCCGCATTATGCAAAGTATCTTTCCAAAGCCATTGGCGCATTGTGTCACTATTGGCATGTATCAACAACACACCGAATGTACTCGCCGCAATCGTATTGACCCACTTATGATGTTTCATCTTCAAATCCTTGAAGAACATAAAGGAAGCTACGGCGGTCAACACAGCCAGCAACGTGTTAGAATCCGTCACATAGCTATAAGCCCAATGTGGCTGTCCAATGCTTTGCTTGTATGCCATATACAAAACGCTTAGAATCGAGAGAATTACCATTAAGCAAGTGATACCCCCCCCATTTTAGGGTATTGAACCTTGGATAAAATCCATAAAGACGAATATAAGAAGCAATGAAGTATAACACACAGAACCACGATACATAGTTCATCGTAACTTGGAAGCAATGAATCGTCCCCATCAACGTATATGTGAAAAGGCACAAGAGCATCAACCTGCCATGCATTTTCTTATCCAAATGCGAAATCAAGACATTCAAGAAGGGGATGAACATATAGAACACCAAGAAACAACTTGTGAATCCTGTCGCTATCGACTTGATTGGCCATAGCATCAGCACAGCTTCCTTCAGGCTAAACGGTTGATAACTTGTTGCTGTAAAAATCACATAAATGACGACATTATAAAACTCCACCTCCAGGAACAGTTTCAAGAATTTACGTATTGTGATTTGTGACTTGCACATGAAATAACCTGTTATCAGCACAAAGCAGTTGATACCAGTCTTTCCCCACATGCCAAATAGGTAGAAGTAAATGCTCTTGGCACTCAAAGGGTCTTTCTCCAACTCTGGCATCATGCCTGAATTAACTACATAGTGATGGGCTACGATGAGTAGCATCACGATGATTCTGTACAACTCCAGATTAGAGTTGCGTGGTTTCTTTTGAATCTGCATCATTATTTTAATTTGTTTTTATACTTGAAACATTGTCCATAATAGCTAAAAGGACAACCATGGTACATGAAACGTTCACGCTGATTTTCCCTTGGATTGCCTTCTTTCTTCTTGTTTGTACATTTAATTGAAAGGAGTTTCTTGTTAGCTCGTGCTATTACTACTTGTCGATGTCTATCCAATGCCTTCAATTGTTTTGCAGACCAAGGATTTTCATCAAGAATAGAGAAAGTACTCATCCAACTATGAACATTCGGATTATCTTGATAATCCCATAATTTCACACGACCTACACTCATACCTATAAGACGGCTTACCAAACTTGCCTTTATTGTTCCTGCACAATAACGAGGCATTTTATTTCGAGCATAAGGAACAAGAAGTTCATTTGCTATTTTGTTTTGCTTGGCAATCTGCCTTTTAAAAGAAGCTTTTCTTATCCTCAAATTTCCTTTCCAGTTTATATCAAACCCAACAAAGGTTATCCAAGGATAGACATTATCTCCTTTTTCATTCCATTCATAAGGACCTCTTGTTTTGCCATTCCAAAATTCACTCATGTGCTCGACATCTATATCTTTATTGGGATGAGGAATCAGTTGACTTTTCTTAATGGCACGATTATAAGTTTTAAAAACTTTATCAACCACAGTATTATCTGTACCTATTAGTATCATGTCATCACAAAACCTACAATAAAGGACATCTTCACCACCAATTTCTTCATAAACAGCCTTATCTACGTGATGCATCACTAAATTGGCAATTACTCCTGATAAAGCACCTCCTTGCGGAACACCAACATATCCCTTTCGCTTCCTTGCTCGTCGCAAGAATGCAGAATATCCATTTCCATAATCTTCTTTGTCTATCCATTTGATTTTACAGTCATATCCATTAGAATTTTTAATTCCATGACAAAAGTTATCGGTATGAGGTTTCTTGTTGTTACGATAGATATGCTCCAAGAAATTAAAGCAATCCACATACCGAAAGAACCATTTCCTAACAAGTTTGGCTTCTGTTGATGTTATTTTACCATCCTTCTTAGCCCGATGAAGCAACAAAGAAAAACGAGTCTTGATAACTCCATGACTTATTGTATCATAAAACTTTTGCATATCACATTCTGCAACATACAAAGATTTCCCAAAATGTGCAATCCTATAGTCTCGAACCTTGGATACAGCATTTAGATGTTGCAAATGATAACCTTTGTTATTTGGCAGTCTAAACGCATACGAGCACTCATAGAAATAAAAATCAAATAACTTTGTCAAATATTTATTCAAAAGAGAAAAGATGATTTTTACCTTTATATCAAATGAACAAATTGGGCGGCATTCTATCAAGCATTTCTCTTGCTTTACTTTTTTCTCTATCACAGATATACGAGGAGGAGGGATTTCACCTTCCGTATTATCCACCATTCGAACTATACCATCGGCGTAATCGCACAACTCTTTATACCAAGTTGCCGTTGAGCCATTCTTCTTTGCCTTTAGGTAAGTTTTTTTCAAGCGTAATTGATTTCTTGAACCTGTATCCAAACATCTCCGTTTCTTCCCAATACCACACCATTGTTTTCTCGGTGGAAACATCGCTCGAATACTTTCCTCATATTCGGAACGCTTGGTATTAGCATTCAAATTCCAACGATCAATGAATTCATTTTTTTGATCTTTGACAGCTTGCGCATCTGCTAATTTACAGCGTTCCTTAATAAGTTTCATAACAACTAAATCGCGAGTAATGAAAGAACTTGGCATAGGCAAAAAAGGTATTGCTAAGACAAACGTTGCGTGCAATCCTTATTAATTGGATGTAACACTAAAATATTAAGATTCAGAGATATGTCTCACCTCATTGCGACATGATAGATAGTGTCTTCTATTCATTATTTCATGCCAATATTTACCGCAACGAGTGCGGTCTCATCTATCCAGCACGACACCTTTTTGCCTTGCCAAGTATATGATTGTATTCAAGCTACATTTTCCTTGATTTTTGGAATACGCATCCCAAATTAAATGTTCGCTTTTTGCTTCATCATGATTTGCACCATCAAGTTGACAGAAGTCCAAGAATATCTTACGTCCGATGACAGGATGGACACTTGAAGCTATGGCAAAAGCTACCTTCACCCAATTCTCCCAATTATCAGTGATTGAGATATTTTTCTTCCGCAACTTCTTATATATATAGGTAAGCATACTTCTATTTTGTCCATTATAAGCATAATTGGTTGCCTTGCCATATATTTCATTCCAACTTTTGGGGTCTATCGCCTTTATAACTGTTGTTTTCTTCTTGGATTCCATGGGATTTTCGCAACCATCCTCCTTAGGTGTTTCATCTTTCACCAAGAATATCTCTGCTCTTTCTTTTACTACGATATTTTTGTCAGCAGACATATAGCATAGCCTACAAATATCCTTGCCACTTGCATCAAGTTCGATATTATAGTTAGCCAACAAATAAGCAAAGAAACTTCTAAATGCTGCTTTATGTCTATCTTTTAGATTCAATTCCATTAAGTCGTTGCTGTATTTCAGCATAACCAACCCTTTAAAGCCTTTACCAGAAGGAGAAACCCAAAAAGCAACCACATAAGGGTCTTGCATCAAACACTCCCTTGTGCTTTCAAACTGAAATTCATCCAACTTGTCAATATCAATCACAAGTATGTTATTATAATGAGTACATTCGTCAGCCTTATGTCCTTTTGCGAATGTTCCACAAAATGTCACGGCAGGCAATCCTGACTTGATTTTATCATACCCGACCTTGTCGCCGTTGAATAAGCAAGCACGTGCGGCATTCACTTCATTTCCATATGCACAAATACGAATGCCATGCAATACACGTCCAAGGGACAAGTCCTTGTATTTTTCTCCCCAAACATTTCTATAGAAAGAAACTTGAAGTCTTCCTATAGAAGATGCTGAAATTAGCATATCATTCATACTCTATAAACATTACCACAAGAGTTCATTTTTCTTAATCCTTGGACAACCCTCTCTAATTTTTCCAGCAAATAGAAACAATACTCTATTTCTTTTGCAGAGAAAGATGATATTTGGTCTTGGTCGTGAGACAATTGATGAAGTGTGAGTTTTTGAAACAATGTCATGTCTTGCAATACAGGGACAAGAGGATTGAAGAACGTTGAACTATCATAATCCAAAAACTGTTTGTTGATTTTTTCACGGATTAATTCCTGCGGTGTGGTCTCTACAATGCCCTTTATTGCACGAAGCAAGTCGCTTTCAGAATAAACCCTATCTCCATTTATCTGCAAGAATACCTTCTCAGTATCAGTATTTATGATTTTTTCCAAGATTTTATTAATTTCCATATAATCACCCATTTGCATCAAACGAGCATATTCATGGAGCAAATGTTCAAATAGCTTACGAATTCTATTTCCTATAGGTTCATAATTTCCATTTTGTGGATTAAAGTCCGCTTTTATATCTGCTACAGTTTCAGGACTTTCATCCTTTACCAAGACATGAGTTTCACCAATCTCATATAGTAAATGCTTCTGCCATGTATCTGTCCTATTATTGTAGTTAGAAATTGCATAGCTAAACAAATTGTAAAAGCTAACATTATGGGTGAACAACAAAATTTGGCTATCTTGAAAGTGAGTCATAATAAATTTAGCTACCAATCCCCTATTTGCCATATCCAAGCTGTTGATTATATCGTCCATAATCAAAAGTTTGTGGTGTTCTTCAGGAATTTGAGCAAAAATAATTATTTGAAAATATATTGCAAGAAATATAACATCAAGCTTTGCCTCATTATAACTTTCGCCTAAGCGATTGGACTCTCTGATACCATTTGCCTCATCTATAACCTTAAAACAATGTCCCTCTCCTTGCTGAATTTCCAAACGTACCTTTTCAAAGAAGTCATCATGTAAACTATCATTTACATATTGCAAGAACTCATCAGACCAAAACTCATTCTTTCGTGCAATTACCACTGCTGGGAAATACAAGGTTGAAAAGATTTCATCTAAAGATATTTTATCATGCTTCTTCAAATCTTCACAGGAAATAAAGAAAGCATCAGTTTCAGAAACGTTATAATTTTCATAATCTTCGCCATCAACTTGAATTTCAAAGGGAGTTTGGGGATTCCTCTTATTGAAATATTTACGTTTCTGTGCTTGTTGCCCTCCAATTGGAGCTGCAGGTCCTGCTATTCCCAACACATTCGGAAGCATTTTATCCCGATAGAAAACTAATTTAATAGCCTCAAATAGGGAGCTTTTACCTGCGCCGTTTTCACCACACAGCAAAAGATTACTATTATCTGGCAAATTAAGTTCTACTTGAGATTCAAAGCATTTGAAATGATTAATTTTCAAACTGTTCATACGCAATTATTGTTTATCTGCTAAAAAATCATACAAGATAGGCAACAATTTTTGCGTTCGTTCCTTCACCATCGACAACAATTCGTCACCACTCTTTATATTTTTATATTTAAAATCAAAAAAGAGACGATTGTAATCATTTTCTACAGAATCATTAATTCTGTCAATAATGAAGAAATTCCCCAATTGAAACACCAAATTTCTGATAGTTTCATCTACATTAGTTGTCTTACTCGGTCGTAAAATTCTCTCAACACTTGGTGCACCTATCACAGGTTGTTTTACTACAATATAATAGGTAAGTAAAATAAGTCCTTTTTTCAAATGATACCTTGTGTTCAAGCTCTCCAAGTTTGGCATACAGTAATCAACACTTCTTTTTTCCTTGATAACTTCCGAAAATATATCCGCAATAATATTATAGATAGTAAACTTTACAGTAGTACTTGGTCCATAAGAATAGCATACCCTTGTTAGCAACTTCAAAAAATCAATATATCCTTCGTCTTTTCCATATTTATACAGATACGACACGATTGCAAACATCGGGAACTTATTGGAATACATTTTCAAGATTTTAAGCCACATCCCTAAATCCGAAATTTCTTCAGAATCCCCTTCACTCATTTGCAAAACATCCAACACATGTGACAACTCATCTGTCACTTGCTCATAGTCAGAAATAATGATTGGGGCATTAGGACCTTTTGTAAAAAAATCCCTCAGACTCGCTTCGAATGTCGTTATTCCTTTCTTACCACGAAGTATATGGGAATAGTATTTGAATAAGTCCTCTATGGATATATCCAAGCTTTCACATTCGTCTTTTATACGAATCCATCTATCCAAAAAATCAGTTTTTCGTCCAACACTAACTGCTTTATTGTATAACTTTGCCTTGAAAATATCAGCATCCTCCAAGTTTTGACCACGATTATTAATCGTTTCAAAAATCATTAAGGCACGATCATTGGCTTCTTCTTCCGTTTTTCCTTTCAATTCGATAGGAAGCAGATACACTTTATAGATGAAAAACTTTACGAACTTTCGTTTTTCTTCTTCCGAAACATCTGTAAAAGTATTTTTCAACCAAGAATAAATATCCAAAAAATTACGCAACACTTGCGAATCGGACTTCTTCCGATTCCGAGACAAAAGTTCTTCCGCCTGTGCTGAATTCATTTTCCAAATATATTCCAATTGTTTCGGGTCCGAAGAATCGATTACATTAGATTTTACCTTAGAGACTGCATGCTCGTCTTCATCCCAAGTTTGTAAACTAACCCCTTCTTTTAGTTTTCCCATAGTAGGAACCAACAATGTGAGGGACTTCATCCACAACCAAAGAGTTATCATACGTTGTTGACCGTCAACCACCTGTGGTTTATTTTGATGCTCATCACTTCTTGCCATAACAATATTTCCCACGAAAAAATCTTCCTGAGCATAATAATAGGTCATAATATCTGTATATAATTGATAAGAAGTATCATACGTCCAACAATATGGACGCTGAAACTCTGGGATTATATACTGATCCTCATTATAGAACAAAGAACTGATATTCTTTTGTTCAGCTGTTAATGATAAAGCCATAAGTAACTATTTACATTTTATTTTGTAACCATTAATCATTCCATAAACATTAGAATCGCCTCTATTAAAAGTCGTTTCAAGAGATGTTAGACATAAGAAATAATTGGATTTAACATATATCATTGTAAAACTATATAAAAGAGACATTTTTCGAAATCACGACATAGCCTGGCGCTGACGATAACGAGCCTGTGCTTGTTCCTTTATCTACAGCAGATAGAACTCTTACATGTTGTCCTGCTGAGCCTTAAAGAACTGACGTTCCCCTCTCACGCCGACATTCAAATTCGGCACGCTATGTCTGATAGTGAGTAACAAGATTATTTGTTCACGATTCGCTGTTGCCATCTCTTCTTGAGACGAGCTATCTCAGCATAAGCTATCGTTTGATTCACTTTCTGTTTTGTTACAGAACCAGGATGACAGAAAGACATTATTTTCACTTGCGTGATTTCTTTATCACCCTCGCAGGATTCCCTACAGCAACAACATTAGCTGGAAGTTCTTTGGTCAGTACAGCACCAGCACCCAACAAAGAATTAGCTCCCATCGTTCCTACTTTGCCAGAAACCAATAAAGAATCCTGTCCAATAAAAGCAAAGTCTTGTACTTCTATATGCGCACCAACCAAAGCTTTTGGACCAATAAAACAATAGTTGCCTATTATTGTCTGATGACATACTAATGCCATATCCCTGAGAACGGAATTCGACTTAATAACCGAATCTGCTTGAACGATACAATTAGCTCCAATGATAACACCTTCATTGGAGATTTTGGCATATTTCGATATGACAGATGTTGGATGAACCAAGGTAGGAATCAAACCACCAAGTTGTTTAATTTTATTGGTAACCTCCTCCCTTATTTTCATATCACCTTGTGATAGGAGAAACATCTTTCCTTTTATATCAGATTGATACAAATCTTCAAAAGAACCTAATATCGGATAGCCATGATCATTCTCTCCGGTTCTTTCATCATTATAATGGTATAAGCCAGCTATCTTATAGTTACAAGCTTCTGCTATATCGATGAAAACAGGTGTTGATCCACCTATGCCCAAAACGAAGATTTCCTTCATATACTTGCTTTCTTCTTATTTCAAAATACAATTCAATGTTCTCTGAATATCCTCATCACTCAATGCATGGTGCATAGGCAAGCAGATTACGCTATTCGCCATCTTATGCGCATTTGGAAGGTTGTCCGGTGCTGCACTTTCCAATCCACGATAGGTTGAGAATTCACTGATTAATGGATAGAAATAGCGACGGCCAAGGACGTTGGCTGACTTCATCTTGAAATAAAGTTCGTCACGACTCATGCCGTATTTCTCTGCATCAATGAAGATGGGGAAGTAGCTGTAGTTATGTTTCACGCCTGGCATATCATCAAAGAAGGTGATGCCCTCTACTGGACGCAATGCCTCACGATACTTGATGGCTACCTGATGGCGAGCCTCAATAGCGGCATCTACCTGCTTCAAATTGAGCAAGCCGTATGCGCTTCTGATTTCATCCATCTTGCTGTTGATACCTGGACCCACTACTGTCACCTCATCAGCGATACCGAAGTTCTTCAGGTAGTCAATACGCTTCTTGGTCTTCTCATCGTGCATCACAAGTGCTCCACCCTCAATGGTGTTATATACCTTTGTGGCATGGAAACTGAGCGTACTCATATCGCCTGCATTCAAAAGTCCTTCGCCATTCACTTCTACTCCAAAGGCATGAGCTGCATCGTAAATAACTTTCAGACCATACTTGTCTGCGATGTCCTGGATTGCCTTGGTATCGCATGGTTTGCCATAGACATGAACAGGCATAATGGCAGTGGTACGGGGTGTGATGGCAGCCTCAATCTTGTTAGGATCCATATCGCCTGTTGCAGGGTCTATATCTACAAAGACTGGCTTGCATCCGTTCCACCAGATACTATGGGTTGTTGCCACGAAGCTATAAGGGGTTGTGATGACTTCGCCCGTAATACGGAGAGCTTGCAATGCCGTCATCAGTGGCAGGGTGCCATTGGTGAACAGGCTTACGTATGGCACTTTGAGATATTCTGCCAATGCCTTCTCCAACTCCTTGTGGTAGCTTCCATTATTGGTAATCCACTTACTATCCCAAATCTTCTTCAACTCTGCAGTAAAATCGTCAAGATTTGGAAGAAGTGGCGATGTTACTGTTATTAATTTATTATCCATAAGCAGGAATTTATATTCTTCTTTTTTATTTAAATTTCTTTTATATGTGGTTTCTCATCAGGTTTCAAAACCGCTTAGGCTACTGCTACTTTTATACCTTAAAAGTTATTCATATCGTAGCCATGATTATGTTTAAGTCATGATGTTTGTTCGAAAACCTACCCGTCCTTCCTTACCGTTAAGGAAGGCTCCACCTCTCTTCTCGGTCTTCTTCAATAGTCTTTACGACCCCTTCGGTTCCCCTTGTAGGGGACAGAAACCTCAGGGAAGAAGAGGAAACCGCTCCTCCCCGTCGCTCTTAACCGCTTCGCTCTAAGGTTGGCGGACCATCAAAGGTCTTCGCCATGTTGTGCGGGATGGGACCGCTTGGAGAAAAACTAAGTACTTACGGCAAGTCATCGATGGAAAATCACCTTATTTATTATTTAGAAACTTACACATCCTCTGAAATAATTGCGCAAACTACGACCTTTACGGTTTGAATTGTAGTCTTGCATCACTTTTTCAAAATATTCCTTGTTTTCCATTTCTATGAATTTAAAAACGGAGGCAAAGGTAATATTTCTATTTCAGCCTACCTTACGTTGTATTGGTGGTTTACTAAATATTAAGCGGGTCATCATTTGATCGACAACAAGCAAATTCTACAACTTTTTGAGCAATATCCTTACACTCTTGAACAAAAAGAGTCATTGGATATTTTATCTTATCTAATTCCTTTAAAGAAACAAATTTGTCTAGCAAATCACCTCTAATAATAGGGAATACTTTTTTCTTTTTCTTAGATAGTTTCAGTTGAGCCAAATATTTTTCAAAAGACTGCTTAGTGCCATAAACTTCCTTGTAGAGTTTCTCTGCAAATGAATAATAATCAGCTGAAGATTCAATTTCAGAGATACAGATACCCTCTTTAATGTCATAATACCTCCAATAAAATTTTAAATTCTCACTCTGCAACAATTTTGACAAGAAATTTCTAGCTTCTTTGTTTGTTTTAGACTTCTCCTTAACAAATCCTACAGGAAGTAAATTTTCAACCTCATGAACTGCAATTGTATATACGCCTATTTGAGTGAGATTTCGATTCCATACTTTACCGACAGATTCTGCTGTACCACCCATAGGCGCATTAGGATAACGCTTGTCTGAATCAACAACAGCTAAGCAAAAACGCTCATTTTGTTTTTGGATTTCAACTAATACATCACTAGTTGTGCTTCCCCCACCACCGGCTTTTTTATAAGATAAACATACATTGGGATAATAAATGTGAGCCAGATATCCATAGAATGATGCATCATTAGCATTTTCTCCCAATATAATTGCTTTTTGTACCGAAATCGTTTTCTCAAAAAAGAAAATAGACATTTCTCGTTGCGAGGTTTTTACTTTTTTCGGTTCCTTATTAACCACATTAAAAGGCTCTATATCATAAGCATAAGAATTATTCGCCTTTAAATAAGCCAAAGCTCTTTTCGCTCTATTATCCGTTACAAATGGTTCATAGAAGTCATATAATTCATCAGAAGCTTGAACTAATATATTAGCTTCATAAAAACCTAAAAGGATATTGGATATACAATCTGCAATTTTATCCCTTCTTTCGAGGTCTTCATTTTCCAATAAACCATCATCAAGATTTAACAACATATTATTTTTATTCTAAGAATCTAAGAATCCAATAGGCCATTTTTTTATTCGGCCATCACTACCGTACGAAGTTGTCTGAATACTTGAAATTCCTTTTTCTTTATTAAAAAGAAAAACAGATAAATCCTTCGACTCAAGTTCTCCTGTGCGTATCATTTTCCCTAGTCTATTCACTATTATAGGACTATGTGTCTCTATTATCAACCGAATAGAATTATTTTTCTTTTTTGATAGCTTCAATGCATTCAAAAACAACTTTGCCATATCAGCCTGCATTGACGGATGTAAATGCACTTCTGGCTGTTCTACTACAATAGTATCCGAAAACTCGCATTTATGCTGCTTGTTAGCAATGTCCCATAACATAACAGCAATAGGAAGTACTTGTGAATAACCTTGACCCACATCTACAATATTGTCCTTTTCTCCATCTACCACAACATAAATGCTCTGATTATCTGTATATGACTTGTTGTCATCATTAGAAAGCTGTATCTCAATACCTAAAGAATCCTTAATAAATGCATCAAACTCTTTTTTCTTCTTTCTGCTCAAAGACTGAATATAATCAACAACATTATTTCCTGAAGACGTGATTTCATCCACAGCAAAATCTTTATTTCTTATATAGCGTTCAAAACCAAACCTTATCGGCTCGATATAACTGGATTTTTGGAAATCCGCACGAATCAATTGGTCTATAAAAAACATGAGTTTATTTATAGCGAAAAGATTCAGATTTCCACATAAAAGAGAAAAATCTTTTGTATTTGGCTTGTAAGTGTCAATTAGTACTTTTGCTAATGAATTTTGCTGCAAACCTTTCAAATATTTATATATATCCTCTTCCTGAAAAGAAGCATAATTGATAAGTTCTTCTAAATCTGAAGATTTAATTGTATCCAACTTACTCAATCTGAATAGCTTTGAAAGAAGAAATCTACGCCCTGTTGGAATTTTTGAAATCATATCTGGCAATAATCCCTTAGTCTTATATTTCCATTTTACTGGGCTTGTATTTAGTTTTATGCCATCTATGAATATTTCTACATATCCTGTCCTTTGTTTTGAGGATAAAGATATAACATGATTGTCTAAATGAAATGTTAATTCTTGAAGGAATGTACCTTTACTATCTCCATCAACCACCATTTCCAACAAACAAGACATTGAATCTTTTAAGAAAGGAATATTTTTTTCTTCATATATAAAGCATTCTTCACATCCTGTATCCGGACAATTATTCTTTGGCAATTCTAACTCTATTAAGAATTTCAGTTTACCATCACCACTAGGATGACGACTTAAAACATTAGAAAAACTTCCAAAATCATATGTCTCGTCATACCACATAAAAGGACCTCTGAGTTCATGCAAAATTGATTGCTTAAACAAAGGAAATAAACGCAGAATAGAACTTTTACCAGAAGAATTCTTACCCAAGAACAAATTGACATTATTGAATTCAATTTTTCCAGAATCTTGAAAACTTCTAAAGTTCTTTACTTGTATTGATTTCATAACTCAATATTTATGAATGTTTGTACTCAAATTGTAAATCACCGTTAGAACGTAACTACTGATTTTCAGTAGTTCGCACATCCAACATTTTTCAAAAAAACATATTATTAACTAAAGTTTCGCAAGTGAATAAATATCAACTTGCTTGTTTATAAATATACA
>ERZ1026866.516-NODE-516-length-22951-cov-9.152516_pt1 | contig 22951 bp, 15 predicted proteins | sample MGYA00380163_ERZ1026866 | MGnify/ENA primary metagenome ERZ1026866 (study PRJEB33269, sample SAMEA4719799) | human gut metagenome | biome: human-associated habitat; feature: organic feature; material: feces | place: Cameroon | collected 2013-10 ...
CGCTCGTCTGGCCAAGGCCGTCGCCACCCGCGAAGAGGCTGTTGCCGCCAAGGAACTCATCGAGGGTTCCGTCGTCGAAATCGCCGCCAAGGTCTCCGAGTCCGGCAAGCTGTTCGGTGGCATCTCCGCCGACAAGATCGCCATCGCGCTGTCTTCCAAGGCTGCCGTCAACCCGAAGAACATCACCGTGGATCCGATCAAGACCACCGGCGAGTTCGCTGCGACCGTCGCTCTGCACCCGGAAATCTCCGCTTCCTTCACCGTGAAGGTTGTCGCTGAGTGATTCGGCCCCATTCGCTATGGCTGCATTCATTGCGGTTACGGCGAATGACTTCAGACTGAGATACGTCTGAGCTTAAGCATGGAAAATCCCCCTGCACCAGCTGAAAACAGCTATGCAGGGGGATTTTCATACTTTATTTAATAGCTGTAGCCACCGTCATCAAGCGTGACCGTGACCTTACAATCCTTGATAGCGAACGATCCGCTCGCATTGAACGTCGTACTATCATCATCCGGATCCCAAGAATCGCCGTCTTTCACCTCGTATGTGCACTTTGCCTTACCGGTTTTAATATCAAAAGCGCCATAATCAAGGTCGACTTCGTCGATTTTCGGATAGATGCTGATCGACCACGCGAAATTACGGTAATTATCCTCATCCCATACGCGGAAGCCGAACGGGCAGTTTTCCGGCGCATAGTCGGTGGATTCCGCGCACTTGTCGAGCGCGTTGTTCACAGCGGTGCTTAATGCATCCTTGAACTTGCTGGTGGTCGTCACCTTCAGCGTGGTCGGCGAATCACTGTCTTCGTTCGTGCGGAATACCACCGTTTCGCTGACGATATAATCCGTGCTCGTAACGGAAATGTTGTACGTGCCCGGGTATACGCGCAACTGCCATTCGCCGGAATCCGTCTTCTCCGCGTTTTTGGCTGTGACCGCAACCTTGTTGACCGTCAACGATTCCACACTGCTTGGCACGGAAACATTGATGGACTTGATCAATGGCGTGGTGATTTGCCAGTTCGGGAAAATCAGGAATTTGTTGCCGGATTTGCGCATCGTGAGTTCCTCATCGACGGTTTCGCCGTTCAACGAGTAGCTGATTGATGCGGTGGTTGTGCCATTGCCGGATTTCACGCCATTGACATGCGCATTCGAAATGGTCGCGTTATCGGTCTTGGCGACGCTGTTGGAAAGCAGCTTTCGTTGGTTTTTACCCACTTGAGGATCGGCAATGTCGTTAGCCTTGTCGTAATCGCCGCTGGCGATTGCCGACACATAGCTTTCCGCCATGGATTTCGCGCTGAAGACGGTCGAATTGAGCACACCATAGACAATGCCCAGTACGATCAGTGCACCGGCGACGATGCAGCCGATCAGGATCGTCTTCTTAGTTTTTGGGTCGAGTGGCTTTCCTTCACCCTGTGGAACGGCTGGCATCGGAATGTCGGCCGGAGATTGTGGCATGGGAGGAACCGAAGCCGTTGACTGCGGTACTGGTGGAACCGAAGCGGCTGGCGCTGGGATTGGCGTGGTTGGCATTGGAACAGCGGGCAGCGCTTGCGTAGGAGCGGTCTGCGCGGCTGGTGACGTTGCCGGCGCGGACGGATTGGCATACTGCGCGTTGTATCGCGCGGTCTGCGTGGTCTGTGCGGAAGCTGCGGTCCTGGCTGCCTTCGGTTGGCCGAAATGCGGATCGCAAGCCTTGACGTAATCGACGACGTTCTGCGGAGTCTGCTGTACGGTACCGCCAACAAGAATCTTCCACAATCCCGGCGTCGACGCAACCAACGTCGGACCAAACGTCATCGCAATCACTTCGACGAGGAAAGCCCAGACGCCGGCGACGATGAAATACCACATTGGCACCATCGCCGAAACCGTATTCGAGCTGTATCCGGCAAGGAAATTCGTGCACAGGAATTCCGCGACAAGCCAGAACACCATCACAGCGACAGGAGCCTTCCATGTGTTCTCCCACTTCGCATAATACGGGTCATACATGTTGCGGGCCGTTTCACGAAGCGCAATGTAAATCGTTGCAATGATGAAAAGCACAAAGCAAATCCACAGTGCCCAAGCGTATTGGGTGACGCTGGCGACATTGAACAGGGAAAGCGTGTAGGAGGATTGCCCGGAAACCGAAGCCGTGACACCACCGAACGAAGAGACGGAAAACAGTACGAACGGTAAGGCAGGCAATAGCAGCGGAATCAGCAGTATGCCGGCCAGTGCGCTTCCGGAAGCGGCCGTCGTCACAATCAGTGCAACGAGACCGAGCGCCAGGAACAATACGCCGTAAATCGCAGCAGATTCAACAAGCGTGCGTACGAAACCGCGCGTGCGATGAGCCCAACGCCAAGTGGCGGAGAACATGTTATTGGAATCGGGAGCAAATTGCGCCAGAGCGTAGCCGGCCAATGCGCCGAGTCCAGCCAGCAGGAACGCCATGAAGAACGTGCGGAACGATGCTCCGGAAAGCGATGCGGACGCGGAGTAATACGCGTACGATCCTCCGATTTTCGCAGGGAAAATGGCGGCGAGAATAACAACCACCAAACCGGAAAGCACACCGACGATAGCGGAACTGATCGCACCGGTCCACTTGAAACGCAGTGCGGACTTACGCGCCAGCATATAAGCGCCAAACGCGGCGCCGCGCAATTGCAGGATGGCCATGCGGCTGCGGGAATTCCTTCCGTGTGTCCGCAGTGCGGCGTCGCCGTCACCGCAGATATGCGATTCTGTGGTTCCTGCGGTTTTCCGTTGGGGACACAAGGTGCTCAGCCGACTGAGACCACTCAAATCGATGTTTCGCCGGCAACGGCCGCATATCCTCCGGTTCCCATGCCCGCGCCATCAAGCCTGCAGCTAGACATGCAGTCCGGAACGCAATCTGATCCGCAAGCCAATGATTGCAAGAACCGCAAGAAGCCAATCATCATCGCAATTATTGTAATTATTGCGGTGATAGCGTTAATCGCGGGATTTGTTGTATGGAAATCAACCAATCGTAATAGCGGTGACGATTCGGCGCAAAACGGTTCTTCGACGGCGCAAAACGCGGATGAGCAATCCAACAAAACCAAGCAGAACGATGCGGCCAAGCAAACCAAGGATTGCGCGACAACGCCCGACGCGGGCTTGGAGAGTGTCGAGAAAAACGGAACCACGATGATTGCGACCGTCGCGTTCTCTGCACACGCCTGCGGTGACACCGCGTGGAAAGGCGAGGACGTCAAAATCTCCATCAAGGATTCCAGCAATGAGGTGATCGCGTCCGCGGTGTACGACTTCGCATCCGATCCGATGCAGTTCACAAGCGGCAAAGCGACGCTCGAGCTGGCGTACGCGATAGGGCAGTACTGGCGTGCGTCCGACCAGATCGAAACCAAGTCGACCAGCATGGTGGTGCAGAAGGGTGCGACGCCGAACGGTAATGCGGTTGCGAGTGTGGGAGACGCAAGGGGTGGTGCGAACATTGCCGACTCCGATGCGGAACGCTATGCGCAGCTGGCGTTGAGCTGGCAGCTGTCTCATGACCGGTCGGCGGTTTCCGGACTGTACGACATTCCGACAACGCAGCTGTTCAGTCGTAAATACGGTATGGAAGTCGACGGCAAAACCCAGCAATACCGCGATATTTACGCGCAGTATCTTACATTGCGCGCTTCATGGCCGAAGGCGGTGTTGGCGTGGGCCGCGGACTACAGCTACTACACGCGGTATGGGCATGAGGCCGATTATTACGTGCTTCTTTCCGGGGAGGAGTTCGGTTCGGTGGCTGATGCGCGTGCATGGTGTTCGGACAATGGATTCGGGGAGAATGATTGCATGGCCGTGCAAATAAATTAGCGAAATGAATTGGCGGAAGTGTTTGGGGCGATTGGGTTACGCGGAACGACAGTTGTGAAGAAATTGTGATTTCCTGCCTTGATTATGCTGTTTAGATAGGGAACATGATGGCTGGATCGCATTTTTCTGTGATTTATGCAATATGCTGAAATCGTTGAAAAATAGCGGTTCTACAATCGCGACACGCCGAGAGTTGCGTTCTTCTCGATTCTGAGTATATTTACTTCTCGTGCTCAGCGAGAACAAAACCTCGCAAGACCAACGCCCCTTTAGCTCAGTTGGTTAGAGCAGCTGACTCTTAATCAGCGTGTCCAGGGTTCGAATCCCTGAGGGGGCACAGACAAAACCTTGGAACTCCGGTTCCAAGGTTTTTTTGTTTTCTGATTCTCGCATGTCTACTCCCACATCCACTGCAGTTTGCGTAGAAACTGTTTCTCGGGCCTATCCTCCTCGTACTCCGCATCCGTACTATCGGCAAGGTTCTCCAGCGTCCTGATTCCTCCATTCAGTGGAGGAATCTTCCCGTTTGTAAGCATCCCAGAGTCCGAAAACATCCAATCGGTGGAGGGATCTTCCCGGAAGTGGGCCTTTCAGCGGGCAAAACATCCAGTCGGTGGGGGAATCTTCCCGCTGGCGCACGCTTCGGAGTCCTGATTCCTCCAGTGACTGGGGGAATTTACCCGGAAGCAAGCCTTCCAGCGGGGCGAAACATCCAGTCAGTGGAGGAATCCACCCATCGACTGGCGTCTCAGCGTCCTGATTCTTCCAGTCGGTGGGGGAATCTACCCGCTGGCGCACGCTTCGGAGTCCTGATTCCTCCAGTGACTGGGGAAATCTACCCGGAAGCAAGCCTTCCAGCGGGCAAAACATTCAGCGGGTGGAGGAAATGGGATGCTAAGGAAAAGGCTTTGCGATGAATTCCCGTGGATGGACTTACGCACCGGCCCTACTGGCTTCCCGCGACGGACTCACTATGGCTCCCGTACGTCGGCCGACGTCTCATCACTCCATGAAGACACGCGTTCCAGGTTCAATCCCCCCCCCCGGCGCGTTCACCCTGGTAATGGCTTCCGAATCAAACTACGAGTGCAATATCCAACATATGAAACCAGCGCTATGACGTCATACCTAGTGGCATACTGACTTCCAGTGTGGGGAGTAGTGTTGGACGCTGTTGTCCGCCGAGAGCGGAATCGACATCAATCTGATTCTTATTGAGAAGAAGCAATAGAGGAAACAGCAGTGGAATACTCGACTTTTGTCAAACTTGCGGCCGAATTCTTCGGTACCGCCATTCTGATGATCTTCGGCAACGGCGCTGTCGCGAACGTTGAACTGAAGAACACTAAGGGCCACCATGCGGGCTGGCTGAACATCGCCATGGGCTACGGCTTCGGCGTGATGTTCCCGGTGCTCATGTTCGGTGGCGTTTCCGGCGCGCACATCAACCCGGCCATGACCATCGCCCAGGCAGTGAACGGCCTGTTCGACTGGAACCTAGTGCTGCCGTACATCATTGCCCAGCTGCTCGGTGCCGCAGCCGGTCAGCTCGTGGTGTACATCACCTACTATCCGCACTATAAGGACACCGAAGACGCCAACGCCATCCTTGGCACTTTCTGCACCACCGACGCTCACAACGATCGCGTGAACTACTTCGTCAACGAGTTCTTCGGCACCCTCGTGCTTGTGGTCGGCGCACTGTGCTGCCTGTCCCTGCCGTGGGGCGAGGAAGACCATGCTGCCGCATCCATCGTGGTTGGTTTCATCGTGTGGGGTCTCGTGACCTCCATGGGTGGTCCGACCGGTCCTGGCCTGAACCCGGCCCGCGATCTCATGCCGCGACTGCTGCACGCCATCCTGCCGATTCCATCCAAGGGCTCCTCCCGCTGGGACGAGGCTTGGATTCCGGTCGTCGCCCCGATTCTGGGCGCCATCGTGGGTGCGTTCATGTTCAAGCTGTTCGCCTGATCGCATTCGATCATTCGTGACTTGTTTGCCTGACTGTCGCATAAGTTGCGTTTGACGTATAAGAACTGATGCATAAAGCCTGTTTTCCTCGGAAAAATTCCGGTACGGGGGAAGCGGGCTTTTTGCGTGCCTACCATTGGCTGGTAGTGTTGCCGTGGAAGAGATATGCTGCCACCTGCGTGACGGCAGGATTATAAGGAGGCCGGATTGAAGCGGATTCGTACCATTCTGCGTGCGCTCGATCCGAAGGCGGCCGCCACCATGAGCCGTCGGGAGAGGACGGAAGCGTTCCGCATCCGCAGAAGCGTCGTGGCTTGGGTCCTCGCATTGTGCGTCATCGTGTCATGCACGTCGTGCAGCGTGCATGCCGTGCTGAACGGACATGCGGCAGCGGCGCAGGTCGGCAATACCGGAACAACTTCGAAAAAAGCGGATCGATCTGCGAAAGATGCGAAAACCGCGAAATCTGAGAAGCAATCGCAGCAATTATCGGAAACAAAAGACGCAGAGGTCTCGACGGAGAAAACGGCGGAACCGCAGGAAGACGCCGTCACCAAAGCTCTTCGTGAACAATCGGCCGCGCTGACGGACGAACAGAAAAGCGAAATACTTGCGAAAGCGCAGCAAACAGCGCAAAACAGCGGCAATGGTGTGGTGCAATACCATTACTGCGTGGTCACCAAAGGCGAAGTCGGCTCGGTTGACGATTTTTCGAACACAGTATTCCGTATTCTGAACGGCGAACGTGGATGGGCGCGCGCCGGCGCGATTTTCGAACCTTCCACGGACGGCAATTGCGATTTCAATATAGTGCTCGCCCAAGCGTCGAGTATGCCGACGTTCTCGTCGATATGTTCGGAACAATACAGCTGCCGTGTGGGCGACAATGTGATCATCAACGACGATCGTTGGAATTCCGGCACGGACGTGTGGATGTCGGGAGGTGGCGACCTGGCGCGATATCGCACGATGGTGATCAATCACGAGGTCGGCCACCGGTTGGGGCACGTCGACAACGAGATGACGTGCGCCGGAGCTGGTCAGGCGGCGCCGCTTATGCAGGAGCAGTCCATATTTTTGGACGGTTGCGTGGTCAACGAGTATCCGCTCGATTCGGAATTATGGATCGGCTGAACGCGACTGCGAAATAAAACTGCAGAATAGGCAGAAATAGGCAGAAATAGGAACTGCGGAACATGCGGAAAACCGCAGAACGCGGCTATAGCTCGAAATACGCGTTGAATTCGGCTTGGTCAAGCATGCGATCCGAGGTATTGGCTCGAACGGCGTCCCAGCTGAATTCGCCGAGGGCTTCGGTCGCGCTCATAGGCTGCGGTTTGGTGTGTTCCGGATCGCCCTGTAATCCGAGCAGCCATGCGCAATAGCCGATGATCTGTTGCGCTGTGGCGCCATGCGCTGTGAGAATGCCGAGATCGAGCGAGCGCTCGCGTTTGGCAAGGCGTTGGCCGGCTGCGTTGTCGATGAGGGGCAGATGCGCGTATGAGATGGTTGCGTCTGCGGAGTCGACAGTGTTGGTGGATTGGGAGGATTTGGCGGATTGGACTGGTTCGGAAGGCTGGAATCCCGCCGCGATAAGGGCTTTGCGGATATAAATCTGCAAGGCGTTGGAACGAAGCAGGTCGCGGCCGCGCACGATGTCGGTGATGCCCATGTCGAGGTCGTCCACGGTGACGGCCAGCTGGTAGGAGTAGATGCCGTCCGAACGGCGGACGATGGTGTCGCCGATGTCTTGGGCGAGGTTGTAATGCTGGCTGCCGAACACTTCGTCGTGGAAGGAGATGGTGGTGTCGTCGGTGGCGATGCGCAGCGAATGGCGGTCGCCTTTGGCGAGGCGTTGTTTTACGTGCTGCGGGTCGTTGGCGATGTGGTGGCGGCATGTTCCCGGGTATACGGTGAAACGGTCGCCTTCCTGCGGTGCCGATGCGGCGCGGATATCGGCGCGAGAGCAGAAGCAAGGGTATATGAGCGGTGTCATGCCGGGGGAGTTTATGGTGTCGCTGGCAGCGGTGCCGTAGGAATCGGAATTGTCGGAATCGATGCCGATAGTGCTGACTTTATCGCTGATTTCGTCAATACTGAGGTTGCCGAGCAGATCGAGCGCTTCCTGATATAGGGTGTGTCGCGCCGACTGGAACACCGGCTTGCCGTCCCAGTCGAGACCAAGCCAGTCGAGGTCATGCATCATGGTTTCGGCGGCGCCGGGAACCACTCGCGGCTCGTCGATGTCTTCGATGCGCAAGCGTATGGAATCGCCTGATTTGCGGGCGGAAAGCCACGCTCCGAGCATGGCGTAGACGTTGCCTATGTGCATGCGGCCTGATGGTGTTGGGGCGAATCGGCCGGTCATGGGGGCTCCTTTGATACTCGATGGTGGCAGTATGTAACTGTACCTGTTTAAGGCTCGCTCAAGTTTAGCGTAGGGCGATTCGGGTGGCGGCTACCCCATAATATGGCGTGTAAGGTGGTAGTATGTGCCGTTCGTATATGTTCGTTTGCGATGGCAGTTTGCGAGCGTGGAAAGGTATTCCGTTTTGTCGGGTGAATGGGGTCGATATGACGAAAAAGCAGTTTAGCAATACGGAGGTCGAGTATCTTCGCGCGTTGCCGGCGGTTGAGTCGGTTACGCAGAACCGGATCACGTATTCGCGTGATTTTCAGATCAGTTGCATGCGTAGATATTTGGATGGCGAGAGGCCGAGCTCGATTTTCACGTCGGCTGGGTTGAGTCCCGCCATTGTTGGGCGTAAGCGTGTGGAGCGTAATATCGCGCGTTGGAAGGTGGATCCGGATATCATGGCCGCCGCGAAAGGCGAGGGGACGGAAGGCCCGTTGTCTTCCGAGACGCGCGAGCGACTGGTGTCCGTTCAGTTGGGGCAGATTCGGTCGCTGACGTGTCAGGTGCTTGAGCTGAAGGATCGCGTCGACATTTTGGAACGTCAATTACGCGAAATACAGGGATGAATGTACGTTCGCCGAAAAAATTAAGGAAAAAACTGTTTTTTCGGCGCGTGTTTAGTAAATCTTGCATATAGTTGCTGTCGGACGGAGTCTTTGAAGTTCCCCCTTCTACTGCCGTCTGTTTTATTAGCCCGTACGGATATCGGTCGCTTTATCGCTTCACTTCAGACCGTCGTACGGGCTTCTTCTTACTCTGGTAGAGGTAGTTGGGATTGAACGCAAGAGGCTGAACATGACTGCATATATGGACCATAAGAATCTTGCCAATGAGGTGATCGACGGTGTGCGTGCCGTGCAGATCGCCGATGGCGTGCACCGTGTGCTGGACCGCATCGCATCGGCGGAGCAGCATGCCGGGCGTGACGCAGGTTCCGTACGCCTGCTTGCCGCCACGAAAACGCGCGACGTGGGTGAGATCATGGCTGCGATCGACGCTGGCGTGCGTATGATCGGCGAGAATCGTCCGCAGGAAGTGATGGCGAAGGCCGAAGGATTGATGGCACGTTGCGGGGAGCGCGGATTCGCGTTGGGCGTTGCCGACGATGCCGGCGCTTCCACTATTGCGGGTGAGCATATTCCGTTCCATCTGATCGGCCAGCTGCAAAGCAATAAGATCGGCAAAGTGCTGCCGGTCGTCAACACCATCGAATCGGTTGATTCCCTTGACTTGGCGGAGAAAATCTCACGCAGGGCCGTGGCGCGCGGCATCACCGTGGGCGTGCTGCTGGAGGTCAACGAATCGGGTGAGGCGTCGAAATCCGGCTGCGATCCCTCGCATGCCATCCGCATCGCGCAAAAAATCGGTACATTGGACGGACTTGAATTGCAGGGGCTGATGACCATCGGCGCGCATGTCGACGACGAAACCGCCATCCGCAAGGGATTCGAGCACCTGCGCAAAACCCGCGACCATATTCTCGAATCCGGCGAGCCGGGCACGCAATCCTGCCGCGAACTGTCGATGGGCATGACCGGCGACATGGAACTTGCGGTTGCGGAAGGATCCACCATCGTGCGCGTCGGCACCGCGATTTTCGGCGAGCGCGCGTTCATCTGACTTATTTGACTTTTTAACTTACTTTTGGTGGCGGGCCTTCACATGTGTGATGGCCCGTTTTTTTTTTTGATTTTTAGGCGTTTTATGTGGTTTTTGATTGAGCGTGTGACCTGTTGCTGCGATTAGGGTGATGTCGTTGCGTTTCGTGCCGGGAAATGCGGTTTCGTGCCTGCAATCGTTGTCTTGATAAGGGTTACCCCCTTGATGGAGGGTATGGGTGTTGGCGTTGTGCGTGTGAACATGGGTGTGATCGAAGGAGAAACCCATGGTGAGTGGTCGCGATGAGCTGAATGGTGTGTGGGAAGCGTCTTTTGCTGACGTGATTGATATTTCGGATGAGATCCGTGCTGGCAGGCGGGTGCGGCGTCGTCGTGTGATGATGCGTGTGGCTGCGCTGTTGTTGTTGGCTGGTGCGGTTTGTGTTGCGCTGTTTCCATTGGTGCTACAGTCGTGGACGGCCCGGAGCATGGGGGATGTTTCCGATGTTTCGGCCCGGACGGTTGCTGGATGGCCGTATTCGCGAACCGCTGACATGTTGGCCGAATCCCGCGCGTATAACGTGAGGCTTGCTGAGGAGGGGCAGCCGGTTTTGGGCGAAGCCGCGGATCCGTTTGCGGATGGCGGTAGCGGATCTCGGGATTCGGTGGCCAGTGATGATGGGGATTACCGGACGACGATGCAGAGGCTCGATACTGGCGAAACTCACGGCTGTATTGGGAACGCTCGCCATGATGACAGGCCTGGCTGGAGCCGGATCCACGGCGCTCGCTGACGAAACCGGCACTGGGGCCGATATTCCGGAACATGCGAAAAGCATCACCTACCAAGGCAACGGCAAATACACGTTGCATTTGGACGTGACCGGCAAGGACACGCAGGAAACCCACCAGTCCGTCACCAAAGTGGACGTGGTGATGGTGTTGGACACCTCTGGATCGATGGCCTTCTGCATGAGCGGAAGCCAACAAAACTGCACACGGGAAAATCCTCGTCGAATCGAAGCGTTGAAAACCGCTGCGAACAGTTTCATCGACGCGACCGCGGTAACCAACGCGACCATTACGGACGATGCCGACAAAGTGCGAATCGCGGTAACGCGATTCGCGTCCAATGCCAGCGTCGTACGCAATCTGACCAGTGACGCCGCATCATTGAAAACCGCCGTGAATTCCCTGTCGGCCACCGGCGCGACCGCAGCCGACAAAGGCATGGCGTCAGCGCAGGCCGCCCTGCAGGGTGCGCGCCAGGATGCCAAGAAAATCGTCATATTCTTCACCGACGGCGTGCCGACCACAATCGACAGATTCGACGTTGGCGTCGCCAATGGTGCCGTCGGCACCGCAAAAACGTTGAAAGCGGGCGGAACGCAAATCTACAGCATCGGCATCTTCTCGGGAGCGAATCCGGCGCAAACCAGCTTCGGCGGCGACGAAACCAGCAGCGCCAACCGCTTCATGCACGCCGTCTCCAGCAACTATCCAAACGCCACGGCATACAACAACTGGGGCAACGGAAGCAATCGCGGATACTACAAAGCCACCAACAACGCGACGGATCTGACGAGAATCTTCGACGACATCCAACAGGAAATCATCACGGAAAGCGCCTACACCGGCGTGAGCATCACCGACACGCTCTCGCAATACGCGCGACAAAGCGGCATCGCGTACAACACGGCAATCGTGAAAAACGTTGACGGCATGACCTTCTACGAAGCGACCGGAGGCGTGAACCTCACCGCAACAAATCTGCCGGATGACGCGGAAACGCCGATACTCAACCGCGATTACACGTTGCGGTACAGCGGCGACGGCAACGGTGCGGTCCGCGTGGAATTCGCCAACGACTACGCGCTCGCCCACATGGCGACGTACACGGTCTCATACGATATCGAGCCCACGGATCTCGCCTACACGCAGTATGCGGAATACGGTTACGGAGCGACGGTCGGCGACGCGGGAACGGGCGAGACCTCGGAGGGAAAGCACGGACTGCGCTCCAACGAGAACGCCCAGGTCTGCTACACCTTCGACGGACAATCCGGCTGCGCCGCCTACCAGCATCCGGTATTGCAGGTGCCGGCCGCGAACATTGCCGTCGCCAAACAGTGGCTTGTGGAACAGCCGGCCGAAGGCACGAAACTGACGATCCATCTTGCCGGTGGCAACGTTGCAAAAACGGCGACGCTGGAAGCCGGAAACGAGTGGAACGGCGGATTCGAATCGCTCGCGCCAGGCGCATACCAGCTGTATGAGGATGCGGTGTCCGGATACAGTCCGGCAGACGGTACGGGGCTGATCGGCATCAACGTCAACAAAGACGAACTGTGGCAGGCCTTCGACGCTGGGCAGGTGAAAACCTACGAAGCCGTTTTCCGCAACGAACGCAACATCGTGCAGCTTTCGGAAGGCGTGAACGTCAGCAAAACCGTGCAAGGCAACGACCACGACGGCGCGTTCGCGTTCACCCTGACCGACATCACCACCGACGAACAGAAAGCCCGCAACACCGGAACCCTGCTCAGAGGCATGGAAGGCGGCAAACAGACCGTCTCCATCGGTGGGCTGAAGGACGGCGAAGCTAAAACGGCAACGTTCACGGCCGACGCCAACGGCGATCCGCTCACCTTCACCACGCCACTCACCGCAGACGGAGACACCTACACGTTCGCGGTTACGGAAACGCAACCCGACGCCGCATGTCGATGATATGGACGATTCGACGATTGTTGCGGGTAGACTGGCAAACATGAGAATCGCACGTTTTTCGCATAATGATGTACCGCAATACGCTTTCGTGCAGACCGACGAAAGCGACGGCAAGGACTATCTCGTGGCGCTTGAGGGGCACCCTCTGGCCGGTGCCGGCGTGAAGCCGACCGGCGAGCGTTTTCCGGTGGACGGCGACGGCATCCGTCTGCTCTCTCCGGTGATTCCGTCGAAGGTGTATGGCCTGGCCAAGAATTATGAGGCGCACGCGCAGTTCATGCATGAAGCCGGCCATTCCGACGTCAAGCACGCCCCGGAAGATATGGTGATCTTCTCCAAGCCGAGCACGTCGGTGATCGGCCCGGACGATCCGATCGTGATCCCGTCGTACTCGAACGATATGAATTTCGAGCCGGAAGTGGCCGTGGTGATGGGGCGCATCGCCAAGAACGTGACGGTCGAGCAGGCCATGGATTACGTGCTCGGCTTCACTTGCGTGAACGATGTGACATTGCGTGACCTGCAGGGACTTGACCCGATGTGGACGCGTGCGAAAGGCTTCGACACCTCCTGCCCGCTCGGCCCGTGGATCGTGACCCGCGACGATTTGGATTGGAAGGACGCGAAGATCTCCTTCACGCTGAACGGTGAGGATGTCGAGCTGGCTTCCGGCACCACGGCGAATCTGATTCACGGCATTCCGGAGCAGATCGCGGCGATTTCCAGCTTCACGACGCTGCTGCCGGGCGACGTGATTCTGACGGGCACGCCGAACGCTTCCGGCCATCTTGATCCGGGCGACGAGGCGATCGTGCACGTCGAAGGCATCGGCAGCCTGCGCAACGTGGTGGTGCGCGGCTGATTGCCGATTGCTGATTGACATATTGAAGATATGAAGGCCGTCACCTTTCGTGGGTGACGGCCTTTGTGCTGCGTTGTTCGCGATTTCCCGTTTAGTGAACAAAAGTTGAGTGTTGCAGGCTCAACTTTTGGGAATAGAATGGTGGTGAAGTCGGTTGAGCATATCAGACAACGACATATGCGTCGACGCGACCGTGCGAAAAACGGACGATCGGCGCGAACCATGGAGGATGATATGGAACAGAAGTTCACTACAATGGCGCAGGAAGCCATTTCCGACGCCGTACAGAACGCGTCGGCAGCAGGCAACGCGCAAGTCGAAACCCTGCACTTGCTTGACGCGCTGCTGCGCCAGGAAAACGGCGTGATCCGCGGTCTGATCGAAGCCGCGGGCGGCAACGCGCAAAACATCAGCGCCGCCGTGCACCAAGCGCAGGACGCGCTGCCAAGCGCCAGCGGATCGACCACCGCGCAACCGCAAGTCAGCAGGCAACTATCCGCAGTACTTGCGCAAGCCGGCAAAGAAATGCAGCAGATGGGCGACGAATACGTATCCACCGAACATCTGCTCATCGCCATCGCGGCGGCAAAGCCGAATCAGAGCGCGCAAATCATGGAACAATACGGCGTGACCGCTGACGCGCTACGCAAAGCCGTGCCAACGATCCGAGGAGGCGCGAAAGTGACCAGTCCCGACGCCGAAGGCTCCTACAAAGCCCTCGAAAAGTATTCGACCGACTTGACGGCAGCCGCGAAAGAAGGCAAGCTCGATCCCGTGATCGGCCGCGATCAGGAAATCCGCCGAGTCATCCAGATCCTGAGCCGCCGCACCAAGAACAATCCGGTGCTGATCGGCGAGCCTGGCGTGGGCAAAACCGCCGTGGTGGAAGGCCTCGCGCAGCGTATCGTCGCCGGCGATGTGCCGACCACCCTGCAAAACAAGAAGCTCATCTCGCTTGATCTGGGCTCCATGGTGGCAGGTTCGAAATACCGTGGCGAGTTCGAGGAACGCCTAAAGAGCGTGCTGCAGGAAATCAAGAACGCAGACGGGCAGATCATCACGTTCATCGATGAGATCCATACCATCGTCGGCGCGGGCGCGGCCGAAGGATCCATGGACGCGGGCAACATGCTCAAACCCATGCTCGCGCGAGGCGAACTGCGCCTGATCGGTGCCACCACACTCGACGAATACCGTGAGAACATCGAAAAGGATCCGGCATTGGAACGCCGTTTCCAGCAGGTGTTCGTAGGAGAGCCGAGCGTGGAAGACACCATCGCCATCCTGCGTGGCATCGCACCGAAATACGAAGCCCACCACAAGGTGACCATCGGAGACGATGCGCTCGTGGCCGCGGCGACGCTGTCGAACCGGTATATTTCCGGCCGTCAGCTGCCGGACAAAGCCATCGATCTGGTTGACGAGGCCGCATCGCACCTGCGCATGGAACTCGACTCCTCGCCTGAGGAAATCGACGAACTGCAGCGTCAGGTCGACCGTCTCAAGATGGAAAAATCGTACCTGCTTGGCAACCCGAAAGACGATGCCGCCGCGCAGAAAGCGGAAAACGAGCTTGATGAAAGCGCCAAGGAACGTCTCGACGACCTCAACAAGGAAATCGCCGACAAAAGCGAGAAACTCAACGGTCTGAAAGCACGCTGGGACGCCGAAAAGAACGGACACAACCGCATCGGCGACCTGCGCAAGAAGCTCGACGAACTACGCACCCAAGCCGAACGGTATGAACGCGAAGGCGATTTGGCGAAATCCTCCGCCATCAACTATGGCGAAATTCCGGCCATCCAGAAGGAGATCGCGCAAGCCGAACAAAACGAGGCGGCGGCCAAGAACGGTGCGGCAGGCGGTGCTGACGGTGGCTTGGGTGGCGATATTCCGATGGTGCCGGACCGCGTTGACGCCGACTCCGTGGCCGAAATCGTGTCCGACTGGACGGGCATTCCCGTCGGACGCCTCATGCAAGGCGAAAACGAGAAGCTGCTGACCATGGAAGACTATCTCGGCAAGCGTGTGATCGGCCAGAAGGAAGCCATTCAAGCGGTTTCCGATGCGGTACGTCGTTCGCGTGCAGGCATTTCCGACCCGAACCGCCCGACCGGCTCGTTCCTGTTCCTCGGCCCGACCGGCGTGGGCAAGACCGAGCTCGCCAAGGCGCTCGCCGACTTCCTGTTCGACGATGAAAAGGCCATGGTGCGCATTGACATGAGCGAGTACATGGAGAAGGCCTCCGTGTCTCGTCTGATCGGTGCTGCTCCGGGCTACATCGGCTATGAGGAGGGTGGTCAGCTGACTGAGGCCGTGCGTCGCCGCCCATATTCGGTGGTGCTGTTCGATGAGGTTGAAAAGGCCAATCTTGAAGTATTCGACGTGCTGTTGCAGGTGCTCGACGACGGCCGTTTGACCGACGGGCAGGGCAGGACCGTGGACTTCAAGAACACGATTCTGATCATGACCTCCAACCTTGGCTCGCAGTTCCTGGTGAACACCGAACTGGATGACGAAGCCAAGAAGAAGGCCGTGATGGACGCCGTGCATATGCAGTTCAAGCCGGAATTCATCAACCGCTTGGATGAACTGGTTATGTTCCACCCGCTTACGCGCGAAGAGCTCGGCGGCATCGTGGACATTCAGGTGGCGCAGGTTTCGGCCCGCTTGGCGGATCGCCGCATCAAGCTGGATGTTACCGATTCGGCGCGCGATTGGCTCGCCAACACCGGTTACGATCCGGCGTATGGCGCTCGCCCGCTGCGTCGTTTGGTGCAAACCGAAGTGGGCGACCAGCTGGCGCGCATGCTGCTGGCCGGCGAAGTGCACGACGGCGACACCGTGCTTGTGGACCAGATCGGAGGCGACCATTTGGAGCTCTCCTCGTGGGCGCCGGGGCAGATTGACGGTGACCTCACTGCGGAAGTCGAGTGACGTGCTGGTCGGCTGATTGATCGGCTGGGGTTAGTTGGCTGATTCCGGTCTGGCTTTGTTGGCTTGGTTTGATTGCTGATGATGGGCGGGCTGTGTGCAAGCATGGTCCGCCTTTTTCGTGCGATTGCGCGATTAGAAAATTCCTATAGCGATGTTTGACGTTCGTATGCCTGCAAAACCAGGCCTGCGACCGCTAAAACCGTTGAACTGATCAACACGGCGATCGCAAGTTTCGGCTGAAGTCCGAAAACCAGCCATAAAGCGAACGTCCAGACCGCAACCACCATCGTTACGGTTGCGGTGATCTGCATTACTCGCATGCGGATCTCACGTTTGATGCTGGCTTGAACGAGCGTTTCCGCACTTTGTTGAGCTTCCTGCGATTGCATTCCTTGAGATTCTTGCATCTCTTGCGGTTGTGCTTGTGCTTGCGGTTGCGCGGTCGGGATATCGCTTTGTGATGCTTGCTTTGCCTCGGAACGCTGCTCGATCGGTGAAATCGCCAGCGACAGCACGGCGACCATGCTTGCGAAAGCGAAATATTGATTGCGCGATCCTGCGGGGAAGATCCACGACACCACGCACACCAGCAGACTGTAGACGTACACGATGGTCATGGCGAGCGACAGCAGCGAAGCCGCATTGGGCGTGCGCTTTTTCAGGGCGGCCGTGCCGTGATTGTGCGCCGGGGCAGCGCAGTAGAACATAACCGGCGTGGCGATGATGGCATGCAGCCATGGATTGGTCAGCCAGTGGGGGAGCGCGATGCCGGCGAGCGTCACCATGGTCGTGATGAATGTGGGGATGGTGAGTATGACGGCGATGATAAGACGCTTGATGTGATTCCGGTGCGTTTCGTTGATTGCCCTGCCTGGGTTTTCGACGTGGTCTTCGGTGGGATTTTCGATTGATTCGTTGTTGGGAGAGTGCTGTAGCGGAGCAGCTGCGTCGTCTTCGCTGAGAAACAGCCTGAGGATGGCCCAAGTGGCCACAGCGGCCGCCACGATCGAGGCCACTGCCATGAACAAGTCAAGTCCCATGTGTTCGAACCCCCGGTTCGTCTGCTGAATATCTCTCGAATATTTCTCGAATGGCTCTCAAATGTTCGGCGCGCTTGCGTTTCCTGCCGCATTGACGAGTGCACGTTCGGCTCCAAGCATAATGCAGCCCGGTGCGAATGTCTTGCGAGTGCTGGACTTCTGGAATGTCCGGGGCATGCCGTTATATAGAACATATGTTCGATAATCCTGTATTTGTGGTGATTCTTCTGGTGATCATGGCCGCGCTTGGGGCCGCGGCTGGATTCTTCGCGGGCCGCTCCAAAGGGCAGGAGATGGCTCGCGATGTGCGAGCTGCTGACTTGAACGAGGCGAAAGCGCAGATCGAGGGCGATCGACAGGAGATTAGCGAGCTATCCACGTCGGTAGCCCAATACCGCACGCAGGCGGAAGGGCTAGCCCAGCAGCTGACCTATCTCAAATCGCAACTCGCGCAAGCCCAACGGGCCGAACAGGAACGAGTGGAGCGAGAGCGTGAGCGGGCCGCGGCCGAAGCGGAACGCAAGCAGGCTGAAAACGAGCGGAAACTGCAGGAACAAAGCAAGGTATTGTCTGCGCTAGCGCCCGTGCAGAAGAATCTTGACGCCTTGCAGCAGAAGGTCTCGCAAATCGAAGAAGGGCGCAAACGGGAGATGGGTGCGCTTGGCGAGCAGCTCAAGGGGCTTGGCGAGCAGCAGGCCCGTCTTGACCGCGAAACCAACGCTTTGTCGTCGGCGTTGCGCAACAACAAGGTGCGTGGCGCGTGGGGCGAGGCGCAGCTGAGGAACATCGTGGAATCCGCGGGGCTTCTGGAGCATGTGGATTTCGACACCCAGGTGGTCGTCACCGACGTGGATGGGCATACGCAGCGTCCGGATATGGTCATCCACATGCCGGGTGGCAAAACCATTCCAATCGATGCCAAGGCTCCGTACGCCGATTATCAGAAGGCGTGCGAGATTCCCGATACCGCCACACCCGAGGAGTTGGCGCACAAGTCGGAATTGCTGCACGCGCATGCCAAAGCGGTACGCGAGCATGTGAAAACCTTGGGGGACAAGGCCTACTGGAATGCGTTCGATGACGCTCCGGATTTTGTGATCGCCTTCATCCCCAACGAATCCCTGCTGCAGGCGGCTTTGGAAACTGACCCGACGCTGATGGATGACGCGTTTGCGCGCAAGGTGGCTTTGACTTCGCCGATCACCCTATGGGCGGTGCTCAAATCCGTGGCGTACGCATGGCAGCAGCAAAGTCTGACTGACGATGCGAAAATGCTTTTCGACTTGTCTCGTGAATTGTATGAGCGTTTTGCCGTGTTGGGTGATCGTGCCACCAAACTCGGGTCCGCCATCACCAAAACTGTGGGAGCCTACAATGCGTTCGCATCGTCGCTGGAGTCGCGCGTGCTCGTCACCGCACGCAAGCTGCAGCGCGTCGACCAGAGCAGAATCATCGAACCCGTAAACATGATCGCGCCCGAAAAAGCCGACATCCGCGAACTCACCGCCCCTGAAACCAGTGAACAGTGATATCTGACTAAATACGTGTCGGCATAAGTAAGGTTTGACGAGTAGAAACGGTAGGCTGGGAATATGACCGAAGAGAAGACTTTCCGTAAGACCAATCCGGTTGCTGTGCCTGCCGATGCTCCTGAGCATAGCGACATCGATTTCGCCATGCTTGAGCCGCGTGACCAGCTGAAGTCGCTGTTGCAGGCAGAGATGGCCGACAAGCCGTTCTCGGAGCTTTCCTCTGTATTGTTCGATCATCGTGGCGCTTCGATTGTCGGGCATATTCTGCTGGACGCGTTGGAAGAATCCGGCTATTCCGTGGATGATTTCGACGCCGTGGGCGCGTTGACCGCGGCCGCGGTTCCGCTGGTGTCCGCCATGATTCAGGCGGCCGCTTCGCGCGGTGAGAATCTCAACGGTTTTGTGATGGATTTCGTGTATCCGTCCATTAAGGGACCGTCGATCGCGGGTAAGCGCGTGGTGTTGCTGGATTCCTGGTTGTCTGAAAAGTCGTATGTACAGACGTCCTCTTTGGTTACCTTGCGCAATGGCAATGAGTTGAGCCTTGATTTCTCCGTGGTGAAGAACGAGGGCGCCGAGGTGCTTGCCGTCGCTTCGCTGATCGGCGGCGTTGACATGACCGAGCCGACGATCAAGGTCATCAATCCGGTGGATGGGTCTGAATCCGAGCTGCCGTTCGTTGAAGTGTTCAAGGAATCGGAGCTTCACTAGGTATCCTGTTGACCAGCCATTGGCGATACGAGGTTCGTAAGGAGGAATCGCGTGCATCAGCCTAATCCCATTGATATTGCAGCGAAAGCGTCTGGCGAGCCGGTCTTTCGCGAGGTGGGTGTAGGGCCGTGGGCCGAAACACATCCGGGTGAGCCTCGTCCGGATGATCCGCAATCTGTAAATTATGATCGCCGATTCGACTCGTCTTTGCTTGACGAGGGCGATCGTCGCAACGTGCTTGACCAGTATCGCTACTGGGCGGTCGCGGCCATCAAAGCCGATCTTGACGCTCGCGGTCGCCATGATTTCGAAGTCGCCGTGGAAAACTGGACGCACGATTTCAACATCGGATCCATGGTGCGCACGGCGAACGCGTTCCAAGCGAAACGTGTGCATATCGTCGGACCGCACAAGTGGAATCGCAAGGGGTCGCTGATGACGGAGCTGTACCAGCACGTCGAAAACCACCCTTCCATAACCGAACTTGTCGAATGCTGGAAGCTGCGCATTGCCGGAGAAATCGCGGCGGCGCAATCGCAGGCGGCCGCAATCGCATTTCGTATGCATGAAAGCGCGGGAAAAAATGTGGAAGCTGGAAACGATACCGGCGTAAGCGATGCTTTGTTGGCTGAAGGCCGTGTTGCTGGATGCGCTCCATCTGGCATTTCGACGGATGCTTCGGATGCAAGCGGCGTTGGGAATGGATTCGAGCCTACCTGCATGGCGCAATTGGCTGCGATTGATCAGCGTATTGCCGAGTTGAAGGCGGCGCGGGTTATTGCGCTTGATATTATTCCGGGTGCGGTGCCGATGGAAACGTACCGTTTTCCGAAGCGTTGCCTCATGCTGTTTGGCGCGGAAGGCCCGGGATTGTCCGAAAAAGCGCTTGAGTTGGCCGACGATGTGGTTTACATCTCCCAGTTCGGTTCGGTGCGTTCCATCAATGCCGGAGCCGCGGCCGCCGTTTCCATGCACGCATGGATCTCCCAGCACGCCGCTCCCCAGCTCTAACCTCCATCTCCCATCGTCCAAAATCCTCCAGTGACTGGAAGAATCGGGACGATTGGAGTTCTGTCAGCGGGGTGATTGTTCCAGTGGGTGGAGGTTTTGGGTCTCCTGTGGGGCGTCTGGCGGGGTGAGTCCTTCAGTGACTGGAGAGGTTGGGACTTTAGTACGGTGTTCTGCGGGAAGATTCCTCCACTTACTGGAGCAATCTTCCCGCTAACAAGCCCGTCAGAGTCCTGATTCTTCCAGTCGCTGGAGGAATCTTCCCTCTGAAAGCCTCACCAGAGACCCAAATCCTCCACCTACTGGAGCAATCTTTCCGCTGAGTGTCCTGCTAGAGTCTAGATTTCTCCACCCTCTGGAGGAATCTTCCCGGTGGCGAGCTTCTCAACGTTCCGATTCCTCCACTTACTGGAGGAATCTTCCCGCAGATGATTACCCTATGAAACGCAAGGAACCCCAGCACGCCGCAGTTTCGCAATCAGCGGTTTTTGCTGGACTGCATCGTCAAAAGTTAATCTGACAATTTCCGTAACTCCTGCGCGAAAAAGCGCTTGCTCGCGTTCTCGCTCGGCCTGAACGGTCTCCTGGATGCTCCTACGATCAGTCATTTTCGGATCAACGTATTTTGCTGTGCCGTCAAGTTCTCCGACAATAATACGTCCATCGGTTGTGCGCCATAAAAAATCGACCCTAAATTGTTTTCCCGTAAGCGAGTCGGCGAAGGAGACTTGCAATTGAGGAACCGCAAAACCGTTTTCAATCATGACTGCCCGAGCAAAAGATTCACCGCCATTTTCACTTCCTGCGTCGGTATATCTCAACAATTTGAAGACGTCCGAGCAATCGAGGGTTGTCTGCGCGCATTCTTGCAATATCTGCTTTTCTTCGATTCCGTCTGCTGCAGCAGCATCGAAAATAGGCAGGGAATGGGCGAAATCTAAGGTGCGTCCGCAATCCAGTAGCGTGCGAGAAGGATTCGTGACAGGAATTCCATTTGCCATTACAGCATTTTCTTTGGGATATGGACTGTAGATAATATTGAGTTTGCTGTGTGGTCGGTATGATCCGTGATTGGGCAATGCTATGGTCAGTCCTTGCCGGTGCAGGAATCGCGGGTGGTCGAATCCGTGGGCTGCGGCGGCTGTTATTCCCGCGAAAACCCAGTTGGGGTGGAGCCTGCTGAGGGTTCGGGCCGCGTGCAACGATTGTTCGGGCTCGTTCAGCTGATTCCAATATTCGGCACGGGCGAATAGCCCTGGGTATGGGCGCGCCAAATCTCCCGCGCGGTATCTGCGATATAGTCCCTTCTGGATGAGAGGGTCACTGCTGTGTGCGCATCGTTGCGCATTTTCTGTTTGATCGAGCAGCGCATCGATTTGAGGATATGCTTTCATGATTTGACGCTATCTTGTTGTGGCTCTGCTATGGAAGTGCGGTCGGCAAATGTGGATAGAGGATGCTGTTTCGGGCGTGTCTGTGGATAACTTACGGGTTTTGTGGATAACTGGGTGGTTGTTTTGCAGATAAGTGCTTGTATCCGCTTGTTTTGTGTGAATTTTTGTTGTTTTCTTCTATTGGTTGGATATTTTTAAGTATTGGGATGCCGTTCAGAGTCCAGATTCCTCCATTGGGTGGAGGTATTGGGACTGTGGATGGCTGGCTTGCGGGAGAATTCTTCCATTGGGTGGAGGAATAGGGGCTCTGACGAAGCGCTAGTGGGAGGATTCATCCAGTGACTGGAGGTTTTTAGACGGTTGTATTGCTTTTAGTGTCCGTTTTGTTCCAATGACTGGAGGATTTTGGCCTCTAGTGGGGCCTTCCGCGGGAGGATTCCTCCATCCGCTGGAACAATCAGGTCACAACCGACCCTCCTGGAGTCTCGATCCTTCCATCTTCTGGAGGAATCCGGACTCCAGCAGAGCGTTCAGCGGGAAGATTCTTCCAGCGGGTGGACGAATCGGGACGATGAGAGGCTGGTTTGAGCCCGGATTGTTCCAGTTAGTGGAGGTTTTGGGACTGTGGATGGAGGTTTTGGGACTGTGGATGGAGGTTTTGGGACTGTGGATGGCTTGTTGGCGGGAAGAATCCTCCAGTGTCTGGAGGGATTTGCCCGGTGAAACAGCGTTTGGCGTCCTTTTGTTCCAGTGGGTGGGGGATTTGGGACTCTGACAGAGCTGGGGTGTTGGTGCGGCGGGCTGTTGCGGTTAGCGTGTGGGGCTGCCGGGCGGCATGCAGTGTGGGGCTGCCGGGGGAATTGGGACTTTGGCGGGGTGATAGGGCGGGAG
>ERZ1026866.518-NODE-518-length-22925-cov-16.942807_pt1 | contig 22925 bp, 19 predicted proteins | sample MGYA00380163_ERZ1026866 | MGnify/ENA primary metagenome ERZ1026866 (study PRJEB33269, sample SAMEA4719799) | human gut metagenome | biome: human-associated habitat; feature: organic feature; material: feces | place: Cameroon | collected 2013-10 ...
GGCGGCATTCCGGCGGCCTGCTGTGCGGGGGTGGATTCCAGCCCCACAATCACGCCGTACCCGGCGCGCACCTCACTGCGCAGCAGGGCAAGGTCGCCCCAGCAGGCCCAGCAGGGAAACCCCCAGCACCCGGCGGCGGCTGCGGCAAAGCTTAAATTACGCTCAGCGTCAGTACTGCGGCAGTCCCGCATGGCAAGGGCAAATTCTTCGGGCAGGATATCCGCCCCCCAGCGGTTGGTCAGGCTGGCCAGGCAGATGGCAAGGTCCATAACGGGCTGCAGCGCCGGGGCGCGCCGCGCAACGGCATAGGGCATCAGGTGCAGGCGTGCGTTGATGGGCCGCCCGCCCGCGGGGATCACATCTACCGCTCGCACGCTGACCCCCACCAGGCTGACGGAAGGGGTGGTGTGTTCGTCTTTGGTATACAGGTAGATGCGCAGCTGGGCCTGGGTGGCGGTTTTGCTGTCCAGCACAAGGCTGTCCGGCAGCAGGTTTACAGCACCTTTGGTCACGGGGGCTGCGCCTTCGCGCTCCAGATAGGGGCTCCAGCGGCCAAAGCTGGACCAGCTGGTCCAGTTGCCGTCCACCATCACACGGGCCTGGGCTTCCACGGCAGTTCCCGGCGGGGTGCCGGCGTTCCAGCTCACGCGCAGGGCGTCAAAGGTGGGCAGCGGTACGGCGGGGCTGGTGTAGCACCCATAGGGCACATGCCCGCCGGAGACAAGGTCCAACACAATGCGCCCGTGGGCAACGGTAACGTTATCCAGCTCGCCCCGCATAAACGCTTCGGTTTCATGCAGGATAAAAGTGTTCTTACTTTCCATAGGTTTGCCGCCTTATCTGGTTGGTATCAAACGGAAGTGTGCCCGTGCTGCTCCATCAGGTCGTTGATCTCATCCTCGCGCCGGGCGGTGATGGTCTTTTCCAGGTGGAACGCTTTATCCAGTGCCGGATAGATGATCTGCAAAGCGAGGGTGCAGGGCAGCCAGAAACCCAGAATCAACACCACCGGGATGGTGTAGGGCATCCAGGCAAGCATCACGCCCCAATAGATGCAGAGCACTGCCCCGGCTGCCAGGGTGCGCGGCAAAAATCCGATCATGAACAGCGCGGCGTTTTTCAGCCGCTCCGCCTGGGACACGCTGACCAGAACCACCTGCGCAAACAGATACAGGCAGAACACCAGCAAAAAGAAGATGCCAAGCACCATGCAGATCCATACCGAGATAGGCACGTTTTCCAGATCAGGCAGGGCGTACAGCAAAAAGGCCCATAGCCCAAGGCAAAACCCCGCCCCGGCACCGGGCAGCAGACTTTCGCGCCAGTTCTGTTTCCAGGCCATGCGGTAAGTGTGCCACCAGTAGCCGGGTTCATCGCGCAGAGCGCGCAGGATGGTATCCAGCATGCCGCAAAAAACAGGTGCGGCAATCAGCCCGCCTACAGCGCCGGACAGCAGGCACAGCGGCAGGCTGGCGGCCATAGTGCTGAACAAAACAGCGGCATAGCCGGGGGCGAAGCCCAGCACGCACAAAATACTGGCTTTATAAAACGGCCACAAATCGCGCCCCAGCAGCTCAAAAAAGCGGGCCGCGCCAACTTTGCGCCCGCGGGTTTCGGTCGCCTCCACAGCATCGGGCTGCACGGGGGTGTTTTTGTCTTCCATTGCCATATTCAAAAATGACCTTTCTGCGTTTTTAATTGGGGGTAAGCGGACTGGGCGGCGGCGCGCTGCCGCAGCTTTTGCAGCCCTGCTTACAATATTACAAGTTTATCATAGCGTTTTTTAGCGGGTTATGCAAGGCAGCGGGTACGGGATGGTCAAAATAATTTTACAATTCCAACATGAATTTATGGTATAATACCACTTACGTTAAAAAGATTAGGAGAATTTTTAAGATGGCATGGGTCACAAAAGACAGCGTTGAACAGTATAAAACGCCCGAATCGAAAAAAGAATATACCAAACAGGAAAAAGCTGCCAACTGGTGGCATTACCACAAGCTGCACGTTGGCATTGCGGTCATCGCCGTGGTGCTGGTGGTGTGGATGGCGCACGATGTTGTTACCCAGGTGCGGCCGGACTACCGCGTTGGCTATGTGGGCAGCAGCAACTTGCCGACAGATACGGTAACGGCCCTGGAAAACACGCTGGCCGCCTACTGTGATGACCGCAATGGCGACGGCAAGGTGGTAGTGGAGTTGGTGCAGTATAACCTGGATTTTGATTCCGAGAGCGAAAACACCGATGCATACACCCAGATGGCTGGTGTGACCCGGCTTTCGGCGGATTTGTCCAGTGAGGACGGGCCTTACATCTTTATCATGCAGGATACCGATTACGCGCAGCAGTTTGCGGAAACCACCGGCGCTTTGCAGTACCTGGACGGCACCATGCCCGACACGGAGAATGTGGATGAAAATGATAATGTGATCGTGGACTGGACCAAGATGATTTACCGCTGGACGGACTGCCCAGCTCTGACCGGTCTGGATTTGGGCACCTACACAGGCCTGACGATGGTGGATGACCTCCAGGGCGAAAACCAGGACATCATGAAAAATACCTACATTGGCCGCCGCGCGCATTATACCGACAAAACCGCGCTGGAAAGCGGAACCTATGATGCCCTGTGGAACATTTTGACCGCGGGTGCCGTTTCCACCGTGGGGCAGCAGTGATGCGCTACCGCCCGGTAAAAAAGCCGGCCCCCATGCCGGAAAACCCCTACCACCGCATCTTTACCCCCATGCCAAGCTTTGAGGATCTGGTGCGGAAGGCGAGGGAAGAGGAAAAGAAATTAAAAAGTAATAAAGAATAAAGAAAAATGAAGGTGTGCCTGCGGCACGGATTGAGATATCAGGCTGCGGGCACGCATAAAAGAATGGCAGGAAGTTTATGTTTTCTGAGCGGTGCTGCGCGCCGCGGTCCACCAAAATTATTCATTATTCTTTATTCACTATTCTTTCAATCAAAAAGCAGGGCTTCGGCCCTGCTTTTTTGCTTTTTTTGATGGTGCCCTATTGCGATACAGACCGTTTTATAGTATAGTAAAATATGAATAACCATGGAATGTGAGGAACCTGTCTATGGATCAGTTGCAGCAGGCCCGTGCGCAGATTGACGAGATCGACGCAAAGATGGCCGCATTGTTTGAACAGCGTATGCAGGCAGTGGGCCAGGTGGCACAGTACAAGGCGCGCACCGGCAAACAGGTGTTTGACCCGGCCCGTGAAGCCCTTGTGCTGGAAAAGAACACCGCCCGCGTGCAGAACCCGGAACTTCAGCCCTATTACCGCGAGTTCTTGAAGGAAGCGCTGGCGGTTTCCCGCGCGTACCAGCATGTTCTGATCGGGCAGGATGTCGCCGCGTATCAGGGGGTGGAGGGCGCATGGTCCCACATTGCGCTGCGCCAGCTGTTCCCCTTTGCCAAGGCGCGGGCCTACTCCACCTGGAACGAGGTGGTGGAGGCGGTGGAGCTGGGCGATGCCTACTGCGGTGTTCTGCCGTTTGAAAATTCCAACGCGGGCGATGTTTCCGCTGTGCTGGACCTGCTGTATGCCCACCCCGGCCTGAAAGTAGCCCGCATGTGCGACCTGCCCATCCGGCAGGACCTGCTGGCGCTGCCGGGCGCGCAGCTGAGCGAGATCAAGACCGTTGTCAGCCACCAGCAGGCGCTGGCGCAGAGCGGGCCGTTCTTAAAGCTGCACCACTTTGCCACCAAAGCCTGGGGCAACACGGCAGACGCTGCCCGCCATGTGGCGGAACAGGGGGATAAGACCCTGGCGGCCATCGCTTCTGCCGAGACAGCCAAGCTGTACGGGCTGCAGATTTTGGCCGAGGGCGTGAATGAGGACGGCGACAACACCACCCGCTTTATCGTGATTGAAAAAGAGGGCGCCCAGCGGCAGCCGATCGCCGCCGCACCGGGGCAGCGGCTTTCGATGCTGTTTACGGTGGACCACAAGCCGGGGCGGCTGGCGCGGGTGATCCAGATCATCGGCGAGCGCGGCTTTAACATGGAAACCATCAAAAGCCGTCCGCTGCCCCATGTTCCGTTTGAATATTATTTTTATGTTCAGCTTGTCTGCCCGGCAAACGCCGCGGCGGACGATTGCGCCAAGCTGGTGCATGAGCTGGAAAACGTGTGCCGCACGGTGCGGATACTGGGTGTATTTGACCTGTAAATGACGGAAAAACACGGGAGGAATTGTTATGAAATTGACCATGCAGCTTGGCAGCCGCAGCTATGATATCATCCTGAAAAGCGGGTGCCTGGCCAACCTGTACCAGTTTGCCAATGTTGCCAACCGCAAGGTGTTTATCCTGACGGATTCCGGCGTACCGGAGCAGTATGCCCAGACCGTGCTGGCCCAGTGCCCCAATGGAATGGTGTACACTGTGCCCCAGGGCGAAGCCAGCAAAAGCCTGAAAGTGTATGGCCAGGTGCTGCAGGCTATGCTGGAGTTCAACATGACCCGCAAGGACCTGCTGGTGGCCGTCGGCGGCGGCGTTGTGGGGGATCTGGGCGGGTTCTGCGCGGCGTCTTATATGCGCGGCATTGATTTTGTCAACTGCCCCACTACCACCCTTTCCCAGATCGATTCCTCCATTGGCGGCAAAACCGCCATTGACCTGGGCGAAACCAAAAACATTGTTGGCGCTTTCTGGCAGCCCAAGGTGGTGCTGGTGGATTTTGATACCCTGGCAACGCTGCCCCGCCGCCACTTTGTCAACGGCCTGGCGGAGGCCATCAAGGCGGGTCTGATTGCTGACCCGGAGCTGTTTGCCCTGTTTGAGTGTGAACACCCCGAAGAAAACATTGAGCGCATCATCTACCGTTCCCTGCGCGTGAAGAAGAACGTGGTGGAAAACGATGAGCGCGAACAGGGCCAGCGCGCCTGCCTGAACTTTGGCCATACCATCGGCCATGGCATTGAGGCTGTCAAGGGGGTGCGCGGCCGCCGCACCAACGGCCTGTTCCACGGCGAGTGCGTGGCGCTTGGCATGCTGCCTATGATCGAGGATAAATCCCTTGTGCGCCGCACCCGCGCGATCTACCGCACTTTGGGCCTGCCCACCCGCACGGGTGTGGACAAAAATAAGGTGCTGAGCTATATGCAGCACGACAAAAAGAGTGCCGGCAGCACCATTACCGTCATCAAGGTGCCCGGCCTGGGCTGCTGGCGCGCCGATAAGATCCCCATGACCGAACTGCCCGCCCTGCTTGGCATCAAGGAAAACGAGGACTGAGCCGATGAAAAATACCTTTGGCAATGCATTGGGCCTGACCATCTTTGGCGAAAGCCACGGTGCCGCCGTCGGCGCTGTGCTGGACGGCCTGGCCGCGGGTCTGCCGGTGGATGAAGCGTACATCGCCGAGCGGATGGACCGCCGCCGCGCCCGCGGAGATGGGCTTTCCACCGCCCGCACCGAGCCGGATGTGGTGGAGTTTTTGAGCGGTGTGGTCAATGGCCATACCACCGGCACCCCCATTACCATGATGATCCGCAACACCAACACCCGCAGCGGAGATTATGCAAAAACGGCGGATCTGCTGCGCCCCGGCCACGCGGATTACACGGCATATGCCAAATATGAAGGCTGGCAGGATGCCCGCGGCGGCGGCCACTTTTCCGGCCGCATCACCGCAGCCAGCGTGGCTGCGGGTTCGATCTGTGAGCACATTCTGGCCCAGCGCGGTATTAAGGTGTATACCCACATTGCCCGCTGTGCCGGGGTGGAGGATGCTCCGCTTTCCAGTTCGGCTGGTTTGATTATGGCGGAACCACAGCCGGGCCATTTTGCCCTGCTGGACCCCGAAAAAGAAGCCCCCATGCAGGCAGCCATCCGCGCAGCCGGGGCCGAGGGCGACAGCGTGGGCGGTATTCTGGAAACCGTCATCACCGGGGTGCCCGCGGGCATCGGCGAACCGTTCTTTGACAGTGTGGAAAGTGAGATCGCCCACCTGGCGTTTGCCATCCCCGCCGTTAAGGGAATTGAGTTTGGTGCGGGCTTTGCCTTTGCGGACCTGCGCGGCTCCCAGGCAAACGACCCGTTTACCATGCGGGACGGCAAAGTGGTAACGGCCACCAACAAAAACGGCGGCATCAACGGCGGCATTGCCAACGGCATGCCCATCGTGTTCCGCACGGTGGTCAAGCCCACCCCCAGCATTTATAAAGAGCAGGACACCGTGGATTATATTGCCAAGGCAGATGCAAAACTGCAGATCAAGGGCCGGCACGACCCCTGCATTGTGCCCCGTGCTGCTGTGGTGCAGAACACCCTGGCAGCATTTGCCGTGCTGGACCTGCTGACCGTGCGTTACGGTACGCTGGGGCAGAAGTAATACAGCCGAAGCAAACAGAAAGGAAGCGCAACATGGAATACGGTCTGATCGGAGCCAAACTGGGCCACAGCTATTCCAAAATCATCCATGAGGCCGTGTGCGGCTATTCCTATGAGCTGCATCCGCTGCCCACGGAGGAAGAAGCCCATGCCTTTATGCAGGCAAAGGCGTTCAAAGCCATCAATGTTACCATCCCGTACAAAAAGCTGGTCATCCCATATTGCGATGAGGTGGAACCCCGTGCGGCGGCCATCGGTGCGGTGAACACCGTGGTCAACCGGGATGGCAAGCTGTACGGCTATAATACGGATTATACCGGCTTTGCCTACCTGGCCCGCTGCCATGGGGTAAAATTTGCCGGGGCTGTGGTGCTGGTGCTGGGCACCGGCGGCACCCACAACACCGTCACGGCTGTCTGCCAGGACACCGGAGCCAAACAGGTGCTGACCGCCAGCCGCACCGGCAAGGACGGTGCCCTGACCTATGAGGAAGCCCAGCAGCACCCGGAAATCAATATCATTATCAACACCACCCCGGCGGGCATGTACCCCAACAACGGCAGCTGCCTGCTGGACCTGCATGCCTTCCCCAAGCTGGAAGCCGTGCTGGACTGCGTTTATAACCCCTTCCGCACTGAGCTGCTGCTGCGCGCGGAGGAGCTGGGCGTGCCCGCTTACTGCGGGTTCGAAATGCTGGTGGCGCAGGCCGTGTATGCGGCGGAGCACTTTACCGGCCAAAAGCTGCCGGAAGCTGTGATCGCTGACACCCACCGCAAGCTCAAGCGGGACCTTTCCAACGTAGCAATCATCGGCATGCCGGGCAGCGGCAAATCCACCGTCGGGCGCGCCCTGGCCAAAACGCTGGGCAAGACCTATGTGGACCTGGACGAAGTGATCGAGAAAAACGCCGGGATGCCCATCCCGGATATCTTTGCCCGTGAAGGCGAGGCACCGTTCCGCAAGTACGAATCTCAGGCTGTGGCGGAGATCAGCAAGCAGACACGGCAGGTCATCGCCTGCGGCGGCGGGGTGATCAAAACACCGGGCAACGCCCGCGCCCTGCGCCAGAACGGCCCTGTGCTGTGGGTGCAGCGCCCGGTCGAACGGCTGGCAACCGGCGGGCGGCCACTTTCCACCGGGCTGGACGCCCTGCGCAAGATGGAAGCCGAGCGGATGCCGCTTTACCGCGCAGCGTCCGATGCCGCGGTGGATAACACCGGCCGCCTGGAAAACACAGTAGAAACCGCCGTGCAGGCGTTTGAAACAACATTTGATGCCTGAACGGCACGAAAGAGGGGAACACCGTGGAAGCAACCGTTGCAGCCATTGAACCGGGCCGCCTGGCCGGAACCGCTGCCGTGCCGCCCAGCAAAAGCGCGGCACACCGCGCTGTGGTGTGCGCGGCTCTGGCCGCCGGTACCAGCCACATTGGCAATGTGGAATTTTCGCAGGATATTCTGGCCACGTTGGGGGCTGCCCAGCAGCTGGGGGCCAAGGTGGAGCGGGGCGAGCATGAGCTGACCATTACCGGCCGCGGCAATGCGGACGGTTTTGCCACCATTACCCGCCCGGTGTTCTGCAACGAAAGCGGCAGCACACTGCGGTTTATCCTGCCGCTGTTCAGCCTGACGGCCCAAAAAGTGCGCTTTACCGGCGCGGGCCGCCTGATGCAGCGCCCGCAGGAAATTTACGCCCAGCTGTTTGAGCGCCAGGGGCTGCGCTTTGAGCAGAACGACCAGGGCATCACGATTTTTGGCCGCCTGTGCCCCGGTACCTTTACGCTGCCGGGCAATGTGTCCAGCCAGTTCATCAGCGGGCTGCTGTTTGCCACCCCGTTGATGGAAGCCCCCAGCACCATTGAGGTGCGCGCTCCCTTTGAAAGCCGCAGCTATGTGGACCTGACCACAGACGCGATGCAGAAATTTGGCGTTAAAGTTTCGGTCCGCGCCCGCAAGGATGGCTCCGCCACCTACAAAGTGGCAGCGCCGCAGCATTATGCGGCAGCAGACATGGATGTTGAAGGCGATTACAGCCAGGCGGCGTTTTTGGCCGTGCTGGGCAGCATTGTGGGCGGCATTACGGTAACGGGTCTGCCCTCCGGTTCCCACCAGGGAGACCGGGTGATCCTGGATATCTTAAAGCAGTGCGGCGCAAAGTTTGAGCGCAGCGGCAGCCAGGTGACCTTCCATCGCAGCCTGCTGAAGGCGGTGGAGATCGACCTGGCCGATTGCCCAGACCTTGGCCCGGTGCTCATCGCACTGGGGTGCTTCTGCAGCGGCACCACCATCATCCGCAACGCCGGGCGGCTGCGCATTAAAGAGTGTGACCGCATTGCCGCTATGCAGGAAGAGCTTGCCAAGATGGGCGGCACGGTAAAAGCGGACGGCGATACCCTGACAATTGAGGGCGGCGCCCTGCACAAGCCCACGGCGCCGCTGAACGGCCATAACGACCACCGCATTGTAATGGCAATGGCCGTTGCTGCCCTGGCCGCAGGCCAGCCGGCGGTCATCGAGGGGGCCAACGCGGTCAACAAAAGCTGGCCGGATTTCTTTGAGGTCATCAAGGGCCTGGGGGCCCATGTAACAAATCAGGGGTGAAAGCAAAATGGACGGGATGGATAAAAACAAAACGTTTTTAATTGTGGGCCTGGGCCTGCTGGGCGGCAAATATGCCCAGGTGCTCAGCCAGAAAGGCTACCGCGTGACCGGCATTACCCACAGCCAGAGCACGCTGGATTATGCGCTGGAACACGCCTATATCTGCGAGGGCCGCAACGAAAACTTTGACGACCTGGTGCAGAACGCGGATTACATCATCTTTGGCCTGTACCCCACTGTGCTGCTGGAATGGGTCAAGCAGTACGGCCACCTGGTCCGCCCCGGCACGCTGGTAACCGATGTTTCCGGCGTAAAGCGCGGCGTGGTGGAGCCGGTGCAGCAGATGCTGCCGGAGGGCGTGGAGTTCATTGCCAGCCACCCCATGGCCGGCCGTGAGACCAGCGGCGTGGCCCACAGTGCCGAGGTCAACTTTGCCCCGGCAAACTTTATCATTACCCCCACCGAGAAAAACACCCCGGAAGCCATTGAATGGTGCCGTACCCTGGCCCGCACACTGGGGTTTGCCCGCATTAGTGTGCTCAGCCCGGCGGAGCATGACCACATGATCGGCTATGTCAGCCAGCTGTGCCATGCCATTGCCGTCAGCCTGATGTGCGCCAGCGATAACACCGAGCTTGCCAAGTATACCGGGGACTCGTTCCGCGACCTGACCCGCATTGCGCGCATCAACGATAAAATGTGGGCGGAGCTGTTCTTGTGGAACAAGGATAACCTGATCAGTGAGATCGATATGTTCAGTGATGCACTTGCCACCATGCGCCAGAAACTGGTGGATGACGACCGCGAAGGGCTGGAAAAAATGTTCCGCCTTTCCACCGAGCGCCGCAAGGCATTTGATAAAAAATAACCGGGAAGCCGGTCTGTTTTGCCGGAAGGGAGGCGGCCTTTATGCCCCGTAAAGAAGGACAGAAATTAAAGCTGCTTACGTTGTTGGAAATTTTTGTGCGGGAAACCGACGAAAAGCACCCCATCAGTGTGCCGCGCATGGTAGAACTGCTGAAAGAGCGCGGCATTGTGGCAGAGCGCAAAAGCGTGTATGACGATATCCAGACCCTGAACGAAATGCCGGATACCCCCTTTGAGATCGTGCAGCAGCGCGGCCGCGGGGGCGGGTATTATATGGTGGATACCCCGTTTGAACTGGCGGAGCTGAAACTGCTGGTGGACGCTGTGTATGCCAGCAAGTTCATCACCGCGCGCAAAAGCAAGGTGCTGATCGAAAAGCTGGGGCGGTTCACCTCCCGCTACCGCCAGGAGGAGCTGGACCGCAAGGTGCTGGTTTCCGGCCGGGTGAAAAGCCAGGAGGAAAAGATCCTTTACAGCGTGGATACCCTGCACAGCGCCATCACCGCGGGCAACCAGGTGCGGTTCAAATACTGTGACTGGGACCTGCAAAAGCAGATGGTGCCCCGTCATGAAGGCCAGCTGTACACCGTCAGCCCCTGGGTGATGGTGTGGGAAAACGGAAACTATTATATGATCGCCTATACCGAAGGCCGTTTGAAACACTACCGCGTGGATAAAATGCGCAAGGTGGAGCTGCTGCCGGATACCGAACGTGAAGGCGCTGAGGAATACGCCGAATTTGACGTAAACCAGTATATGCAGCAGATGTTTGATATGTTCAACGGCCCGGTGCGCAAAGTGACCATGCGGTGCGAAAACCGCCTGGCCGGGGCGATGATCGACCGGTTTGGCACGGGGGTTACCCTGGTGCGCAACCCGGATGGCGACCATTTTAATGTGGTGGTAAATGTGCAGGTCAGCCCCCGGTTTTACGGCTGGGTGGCCGGCTTTGGCACAGGGATCGAAATTCTGGACCCACCCAGCGTGCGTGCAGAAATGAAGAAAAAGCTGGATGAGCTGGAGGGCCTTTACCGCTGATGCAGACAGCAAAACAAAAGCTCAAATGCGCAGCACCGTGGCTGTTTTTGCTGCTGGTGCTGGCCGGGCTTGCCGCAGTGCGCGGTCTTGCCGCCAATTATGAGATCGGGTACGAGATCATGAACGGCGACTTCCAGAATTATAACCCGGTGCGCCACCTGCTGGCCGGGCAGGTACCTTATCGTGATTTTACCGTCTACCTTGGTGCGGGCGAGCTGTACAGCGTGGGCAGTTTGCTGCTGGTGCTGGGCAACAGCTTTGGCCGCAGCATGTTTGCCACAAACTTTTGCACCTGGTTCTATTTTGAGCTGCTGGTGCTGGCGGTCTGCCTGGTGGTCATCGGCACTGCCCGTGCGGCCCGCGCGGCAGCGCTGGCGCTGTGCAGCATGTTTTTTGCCTATGTGCAGGGGGCAAACCTGCCGTTTGCCGGTCAGGTGAACACCCTGCTGAGCTATGCCGCCGCCAACGGCAACAGCGCCCGCATGATGCGCTCCGCCGCTTTAACACTGGCGGTACTGGTCATCCTGCTGGGACTGCATTTCTGGCAGCAGGATACAAGCAGGCGGCTGTTAGCCCCGGCGGTGCTGGTGCCCTTTGCCGCGGGCTTTTTTGTGCCCTGGAGCAATGATATGGGCGGCGCTGCCTATATTTCCATTGCGCTGGGGTATGGGCTGTATCTCATCCGGCTGTATCGCAGTTCCATCGGTAAAATTGTGGTGCAGACACTGCGTTACATCGTTACCAGCGTGGTGGGGCTTGGCGTTTCGGTGCTGCTCATCAGCTGGGGGCACCCGCTGGCCTGGCTGCGCCAGACCCGCGGAACCAGCGCTTACCAGACCTGGTATTACGGCAATACCCTCAGCGACCGGGTGTGCAGCGTGGCAGACCTGCACTGGCCGGGCGCGGCAGTGTTCTGCCTTGCGGCGGCACTGGCGTTTGCCATCGGTATTTTTGCCTGCCGCAGCAAACGCTCCGCCGTGCTGGCGGCCGGGGGCTTTGCCCTGACACTGGGTATGGTGCTGTGGAACCTGCTGTACGGCATGGTCAGTGCCTCCAACAATGGGCCCACGGGCGGCGCGGCGGCACTGGCTGCCGTACTGGCCCCGGCGTGTATCATCAAAGCGGTGCTGCTGGTTTGCCAAAAGGCAAAACTCCCGCAGGTCACAGCGCGCATTGTGCCCGCAGGCTGTGCGGTGCTGGGTGCCGCTATGCTGGCCGTCGGCATGGCCGGGCAGGTGCAGACCCGCATTGGCGGGCACGAGGGCTATACCTTTGTGCCGGAGCTGGGCGGCTGGATCGGCGACCAGGCCGAAAAGCTGGCAGCCGAAAAGGAGCTGACCGCAGGCAAGCAGCTGTTTGGCACCTATTCCAGCGCGCTGGAAGCCATGACTGGCCAGCTGCAGCCTACCGGCACGGATTACATCATCCATGCCCTGGGGGATCGCCAACGCCTGGCGTACCTGCAAACCTTCCAGCAGGGGAATTTTGACATGGTCGTGACCCCCAGCCCCAAGGTGGCCCCGCCGGAGCGGTGGAGCCGCAACGCCAACTGGTGGTTCTACCGGGAGCTGTACCGTTACTGGCAGCCGGTGGCAAACACCTTCCAGTCCGGCGGCATGCACCTTTTCTGGGAGCGCACCGGAACCGATAACAACCTGAACGAGGAAACCGCGACAACCATCGCCCCGCAGGGGGACGGCACCGTGCTGGTGACTGTGACCGCGGCGGACACGGATTTTTGCGGTGTGGCGGATGTAACGCTGCACTATGGGCTGGTCAGCTCTGACAGCATGGACCACCCGTTTGACCGGCAGTTCCTGCATGTGACCTGTGTGACGGAAAACGAACTCTGCGCCGCCGCGGAACGCGACACCAACCAGGGCGATTTCTACCTGCCCACCGACCGCGACAGTTACGAGGTGCCTATCACTATTTCCAACGGTGTGGGGCAAATTCTGCTGACGGCAAAATCCGGCAGCGGCACCGTGTACCCGCAGGTAAACGCAGTTGAAGTGAATGCGACGTATCAGGATTGGGAGTACTTCTTCGAGTAACGCGGAAAAAACTGCAGGTCCGGCAGCGGGAGTGGAAAGTTGTAAAATCTGCTTCAGCACCGCGGCTAGACCGCCGTTGGTTGAAACCGGATGGATTTTATGATATACTAAAATGATTGAAATATGGCGTACAGAGAGGGGGCAGCAGGATTGCTCAGTGAAAATCAGCGTATCAGGGGCTTGATCAGCAGTTTGATTGATATTGTGCTGCTGATTGCCGCATACCTGCTGGCCAATTTCCTGCGCTTTAACTGGCTGCCTTTTTTTGAGGAGGGCGGCGCCGGCCCGGCACTGGATATTGCCCGCAGCCCTATGGTTGCCCTGGGGTGGGCGGGCTACGCCGTGGTGATGGTGCTGCTCTACTGGAGCCGCGGGCTGTATAACCCCTCCCGCCTGCGGGGGCTGTGGCAGCGCAGCACCACCATTGCGTTCGGCAACGCGCTGGGCGTGGTGGGCTTTATGGCGCTGCTCTTCGTTTTCCGCCTGCAAAACTTCTCCCGCGGGGTCATGTTGCTGCTGTACGGGTTCAGCACCGGCTTTTTGATCTTCAAGCGGATGATCAAGCGCTGGTATGACCGTGCCCGCAACCGGAAAGGGGAGGACCTGCGCCATATCCTGCTGGTGGGCGGCGGCGATATGGCGGCCAAGTACCTGCTGGCACTCGAACATAACCCGTATTACGGCTTCCATGTGGATGGCTACCTGGCGCCTTATGCCAACCCGGATATGGATGTGCGCTACCTGGGCGGATATGACAAAATGGAAGTCACGCTGGATGAACCCGGCATTGATGAGGTGGTGGTGGCCCTGGATGCCGCCGAGATGCACATGCTGACCCGCGCCTTTGCCGCCTGCGATAAGCACGGCACCCGCATTACCATGGTGCCGTTTTATAACGATTACCTGCCCGCCCGCCCCACCATTGATGTGCTGGGCGATTGTAAGCTCATCAACATCCGGCAGACGCCGTTTGATAACATCCTGAACGCCTTTATCAAGCGCGCCATGGATGTGGTGGGCAGCCTGGTGCTGATCGTGCTCACCAGCCCCATCATGCTGGGGGTAGCCATCGGCGTCAAGCTGTCCAGCCCTGGGCCGATCATCTTTAAGCAGGAGCGCGTGGGGCTGAACAAACGCTCCTTTATGATGTACAAGTTCCGCTCCATGCGGGTGAACGCCGCCGAGGATTCGGCCTGGAGCACCAACAGCGACCCGCGCAAAACGCGGTTCGGCAGCATTATCCGCAAATTCAGCCTGGATGAACTGCCGCAGTTTTTCAATGTATTAAAAGGGGATATGAGCCTGGTCGGCCCGCGGCCGGAGATCCCGTTCCATGTAGAGCATTTTAAGGAAGAAATTCCCCGTTACCTGGTGCGCCAGCAGGTGCGCCCCGGTCTGACCGGCTGGGCGCAGATCAACGGCCTGCGCGGTGACACGGATATTGCGGAGCGTATCCGTTATGATATCTGGTACATCGAAAACTGGACCGTTGCGCTGGATATCAAGATTTTGTTCCGCACCGTGTTTGGCGGCAAAATGGTCAACGATGAAAAGATCCAGTAACCAACCAAAGGAGGGCTGAGGATGAAAAACGGCAAGCCGAAGGTAGCCATTGTGCATGACTGGCTGGTGGCATACGCCGGTGCAGACCGCGTGGTGGACTGTATGCACCATGTTTTCCCTGATGCACCCATCTATACCCTCGTCTATGACGAAAACAACATGCCTGCGTGGTTCAAGGATTATGATATCCGCACCACCTATCTCCAAAAGCTGCCTTTTGCCACCAAGCTGTACCGTGCCATGCTGCCGTGGATGCCCCGCGCGTTTGAAGCACTGGATCTTTCGGAATACGATATGGTCATTTCGTCCTGCTCTTCCTGCAGCAAGGGCGTGATCACCCGGCCGGACGCCGTGCATATCTGCTACTGCCATACGCCCACCCGCTATGTCTGGGATTTTTATTATACCTACCGCAACAATGCCAACGCGCTGGTGCGGGCGGTCATGCCCGGCCAGATGCTCAAGCTGCGCCAATGGGATAAGTGCGCCGCGGACCGGGTGGATTATTTTATCGCCAACTCGCATTATATTGCCAAGCGCATCAAAAAATATTACCGGCGCGACAGTGATGTAATCTACCCCTGCGTGCATATCAACGAAGAACCCTTTGTGCCCAAAGAGGATTTTTACCTTGTGGTGGGCCGCTTTACCTGGTACAAGCGGATCGACCTGGCTGTGGCAGCCTGCACCAAGCTGAACAAGCCGCTGATCGTGATCGGCGGCGGCGGCGAGGGCGACAAGCTGCGCGCTATGGCTGGCCCGACCATCCGCTTTTTGGGCGGCGGCCTGAGCGACGAAGAGGTGCGCGGCTATTATCTGCGCGCCAAGGCGTTCCTGTTCCCCGGCGAGGAGGATTTTGGCATTACCCCTGTGGAAGCCCAGAGCGCAGGCACCCCGGTGCTGGCCTTTGGCCGCGGCGGCGCCTGTGAGACTGTGCTGGACGGCAAAACCGGCCTGCTGTTTGACGAGCAGACACCCGAAAGCCTGGAAGCCTGCATCCAGAAGTTTGAGGCCGAAGGCGTGGCTTATCCCCCACAGCAGATCCGGGAACACAGCCGCAGCTTCAGCGAGCAGCGCTTTGAGGACGAGCTGCGGGATTACTGCACCCGCCGCTATGCGGACTGGCAGCGTGAGCTGGAAGCCTGCTCTCACCACGAAACCGCCAAGGAGGCCGAAGAGTGAACCCCATTGTGATCAATGGCACAGTGCTGTGTGACCCCATCACGGGCATTCCGCGCTTTGTGTATGAAGTTGTGACCCGGCTGGACCCCCTGCTGGAAGGTACCGGCCTGGATGTGCGGCTGTGCTACCGGGACGATGGCCGCCCGCTGCACCTGCCCGAACTGAAAAACATCAAAATTGTTCCGCTCAAGGCCATTAAGTATAGTTACAATCTGGTGGTGCTGCCGCGCTACCTGCGCAAACATCACGCCTTTTACGTTGGCCTTGCCAGCGATATGCTCATGACCCGCCGCAGCGTGGTGGTGCTGCATGATATCCGCCCCCTGGTAATGAAAACCGACCGTGCGTTTTTCCGCTTCAAGTTCTGGTTCCACTGCCTTTCCACCAAATGGTTTGCCCAGCGGGTGTTCACCGTCAGTGATAACCAGCGCCACCTGATCAGCGAGCGGTTGGGCATCCCGCTGGATAAGATCGGTGTGACCTATAACGGCTGGGAACATCTGCAGAACGTCCAGCCGGATATGACGGTGTTTGACAAGCTGCCCGGCGTGAAGAAAAAAGAGTATTATTACGCACTGGGAAGCCTGGCCGGGCACAAAAACTTTAAGTGGGTGCGCGAGGTTGCCGCCCGCAACCCGGATAAAACCTTTGTTGTGGCCGGCGGCAAGGATCTTGCTGCCTTTGGCAGCGCCGAAGCAGATGCTGCCAAAAATACCAGCAATATCTTTTACCCCGGCTATGTGACGGACGGCCAGAACAAAGCGCTGATGCAGAACTGCAAGGGCTTTTTGCACCCCGCTGTGTTTGAAGGGTTCGGCATTCCGCCGCTGGAAGCGCTCAGCCTGGGGGCACCCATCGCCCTGGCCCGCGCCAGCTGCCTGCCGGAGTTGTATGGCGATACCGCCCGCTACTTTGACCCCTATGACTATGATGTGGACCTTGACGCGCTGTTTGCCAAGCCCGTGGCCCCGCCGGACAAAGTGCTGGCCAAGTACAGCTGGGAGAAAACCGCACGGTTCTGGCTGGACGAGATCAAAAAGTGCGCGGAAGCGTAAGAGTGGTTGGGACAGCCCCCGAAAAATAGAAGCACATAACGGTTCGGCAGAGTGGGGACACCCCGCCCTGCAGGATAGGAAAATACCTCTTACGCAGGGGACATGCGGTGTGCCTACGCTGTGCACAGATGTTACGTGCATCAAGCTGTATAACCCACCCCGTAGGGGCGCACATTGTGCGCCCGCTGCATACCCCAAAATCACGCACCTGAAACACAAAAATCTACCCGCAAAAGGGAAGTGAATATCATTGGATAAAATAGCAGTTCTTATCCCCTGTTATAACGAATCTCAGACGGTACAAAAGGTTGTGATGGATTTCCGCCGCGTTCTGCCGGAAGCTACGATCTATGTGTACGATAACAACTCTACCGATGGCACGGCAGACCTGGCCCGCACAGCCGGTGCCGTGGTGCGCCACGAATACCAGCAGGGCAAAGGCAACGTCATCCGCCGCATGTTCCGTGAAATTGATGCCGAAGCCTATATCATGGTGGACGGCGATGATACCTACCCGGCGGAAGCGGCTCCGGAAATGGTCAAAGCCGTCACCGAACACCAGGCTGATATGGTGGTGGGGGATCGGCTTTCCTCCACCTATTACACCCAGAACAAACGCCCGTTCCACAATTTTGGCAACGACCTGGTGCGGTTTTTTACCAACAACCTCTTCGGCGGCCAAATCAAGGATATCATGACGGGCTACCGTGCGTTCAGCTACCAGTTTGTCAAAACCTACCCGGTGCTGAGCCGCGGCTTTGAAATCGAGACCGAAATGACCATCCACGCCCTGCACCGCAACATGCAGGTGGAGAATGTGATCATTGACTATCGTGACCGCCCCGCAGGCAGCGAAAGTAAGCTGAATACCTATTCGGACGGCTTCCGCGTGCTGCGCACCATTGCACGGCTGTATAAAAACTACCGCCCGTTCGGCTTTTTCAGCACCTTGGCTGCGGTGCTTGGCATTATCAGCCTGTGCTTTTTGGCCCCTGTTCTGGGCGAATATTTTGCCACCGGCCTTGTGCCACGCTTCCCTACGCTGATCGTGTGTGCCTGCGTATTGGTGGCGGCGCTTTTGCTGTTTATTTCCGGCGTGATCCTTTCCAGCCAGCTGACAAAGGATGACCGCGATTTTGAATTCCACCTGCAGCAGGTGCAGCAGTGGAAAAACCGTTCCGCTGATCCGTTCAGCCGTTCTGCCAAATAATAAGGAGGTTCCCCATGAAACAGTATGATTACCTGATCGTCGGCGCTGGTCTGTTTGGCGCAGTGTTTGCACAGCAGGCTACCAAGGCAGGCAAAAGCTGCCTGGTGATCGATAAGCGCGACCACATTGCCGGCAATATCTACACCGAAAATGTTGAGGGCATCAATGTCCACCGTTATGGCGCACATATCTTCCACACCAACAATAAAGAAGTGTGGGACTATGTGAACCAGTTCGCTGTGTTCAACCGCTACACCAACTCTCCGGTGGCAAACTATAAGGGCGAACTGTACAACCTGCCGTTCAACATGAACACCTTCAACAAGATGTGGGGCGTTGTGACCCCCGCCGAGGCCGAGGCAAAGATCGAGGAGCAGCGTGCTGCCCACTTTACCGCCGAGCCCAAAAACCTGGAAGAGCAGGCAATCAACCTGGTCGGCACCGATATTTACGAAAAGCTGGTCAAGCACTACACCGAAAAGCAGTGGGGCCGCCCCTGCACCGAGCTGCCGGCTTTCATCATCAAGCGCCTGCCGGTGCGCCTGATTTTTGATAACAACTACTTCAATGCGCTGTATCAGGGTATTCCCAACGGCGGCTACACCCAGATGGTGGCCAACATGCTGCAGGGTGTGGAAGTTCGCCTGGGTGTGAACTACCTGGCTAACAAGGCCGAACTGGATGCTCTGGCTGACCGTGTGATCTACACCGGCCCCATTGACGCGTACTTTGATTACTCCCTGGGCACCTTGCAGTATCGCAGCGTCCGCTTTGAAACCGAAACGCTGGACTGCCCCAACTATCAGGGCAACGCCGTTATCAACTATACCGATGCCGAGACCCCGTACACCCGCATCATTGAGCACAAGCACTTTGAGTTCGGCTCCACCGAGCCGGGCACCAAGACGGTCATCAGCCGCGAATACTCCGCTGAGTGGAAGCCGGGCGACGAGCCGTACTACCCGGTCAACGATGACAAGAACAGCGCCCTGTACGCCAAGTACAAGGCACTGGCCGATGCCGAGCCGCACGTTGTGTTCGGCGGCCGCCTGGGCGAGTATAAGTACTATGATATGGACAAGGTAATTGAAAGCGCGCTGGCCTGCGTTGCTGTGCAGATGGATAAGATCAACCAGTACAAAGCATAAGCCAGGCGTAAACCAGGATTTATAGCAAAACCGCATGATTCCAAATACCGCTGCGGCGGGAATGATGCGGTGCAATTTGAGATAAAGGACAAAGCAATGACGGAATTGAGTGTTTCCATCCTGTCTGCCGATCTGGCCAACCTTGCCGCCGAAACGGCCGATTCTATGGTGTGCGGTGCAGACATGGTGCATTTTGATGTGATGGACGGCCACTTTGTACCCAACATCACCTATGGCGCGCCGGTGCTGAAATGCCTGAAAAAGGCCGTGCCGGAAGCATTTTATGATGTTCACCTGATGATCTCCGACCCTGCACGCTATGCACAGGATTTTGCGGCGGCAGGGGCAAACCTGATCAATTTCCACATTGAAGCTGTGCCCAACCATGTGGGGCAGACCATTGCCGCTGTGCGGGAGACCGGGTGCCTGGTGGGCCTGACCATCAGCCCGTCTACCCCGCCGCAGGCAGTGTTCCCCTACCTGGATGAACTGGACCTGGTGCTGGTCATGGGGGTGGAGCCCGGCTTTGGCGGGCAGAAGTTCATCTCCACAACCGTCAGCCGTGTGGCAGCCATCAAGGCAGAGTGCGACCAGCGCGGTGTTTCCCCCCGCATTGAGGTGGACGGCGGCATTAACACCGAAACCGCCTCCCTGTGCGCCCAGGCCGGAGCCAGTGTTCTGGTCATGGGCAGCGCGTTCTTTAAGGCGCAGGACCGTGCCGCGCTGGCCAAACAGGTTCGGGCGCTGTAACCCCCAAAGGAGTATCCATGCCAAAACGTCATGATAAGATCACCAAAAGTGTAAACTATGATTATTATTGGGACATTTTGTTTTGCACTGTCCCGCTTTTGGCGGTCAGTTGTTTTTATTACGGGGCGCGCCCGCTGCTGATGATGGCGGCCGGGCTGCTGACTGCGTATGTGGCGGACTGTGTTGTTACCCCGCTGCATGCGGCGGGCTACCGCGCCCATGAGCCTTCCAGCGAAGCTTTTGCTGCGCTGATTGTGCTGATGATGCCGGCTTCGGCCCCGTATTATATGGTGGTCACGGCAACGATCATTGCCGTGCTTGTCAAAGAAGCGTTCGGCGGCGAGGGGCACTATCCCTTCCACCCGGCGGCGGTGGGATTGGTGGCGGCAACGCTGGCATGGCCGCGGGTCATGTCGTCCTACCCGGCACCGGGTACAGTGCTGGCACTTTTCAGCAGCACCGGAGTGGTGCTGACCCAAGGCAGCAACACCACCCTGTCTGCCGGCGGCCTGCCGTCTGACAGTACCATCAACCTGTTGACCGGTAATGTGGCTGGGCCGCTGGGCTGCTGCGCCATTCTGGTCATTGTGGCCTGTGGGCTGTACCTGCTGGTGCGCGGCCACATGCAGCTTTCTACCTTTGTGCCGTACCTTGCGGTATGCGTACTGGTGCCCTGGCTGCTGCCCAACCTGAACGAACTTCCAGCCCTGAGTGCCCCATGGGAATATGTGCGCCAGCGCATCTACCTGGAAAAGTATATCCTGCTTTCCGGCAGCATGCTGTTTGGCGGGATATTCCTGGCGTGCGAGCCGGTGGTGCAGCCCAACCGCTGGAGCAGCCGTTTGATTTACGGCCTGTTCCTGGGCGCAATGGCAACGGCGTTCCGCTATTACAGCGTATACGAAACCGGCGTGTGCTTTGCCGTTGTATTGGCTGGTGCTTTCCCCGAATGGCTGGACCGCCTGGCCCAGCGCGCAGAAAGGATCAGATTCATGCGGAAGGAGGAAAAGCGCCTTGCCCAACACAGAGAACCGTAAGAACAGCAACAAAAAGCCGACCCTGCAGGAACATTCCCAAACCGTTATCATCCCCCAGCTGACCCCCGAAATGCTGGAACAGGCGCGCCGCGCCGCAGAGCAGGGCAAAACCGCCGAGCAGATCGAGCAGGAAGCCCTGGCCGCCGCCCAGGCGGAGCAGAAAGCGGTGGAAAGCAAGCAGGAAACACCTGCGGCCGAAAAGCCCAAAACGGTCCAGCCCGCCAATAAGCCCAAGACCCGCAAAGAGGCCGAGGAAGAGCTGGCCCAGAATATCCATGATGACCACCTGTGGCTGAATAACCCCGTTATGGTGCGCGGTCTGGGGCTGGCACCCATTGTGGCGGCTGCTGTAAGCGGCCAGAATGCCTGGATGCTGTGCGCTGCCACCATTCTGCTTGTAACGGCAACCCGTATGCTGGCCGTGGCCATCTGCCACCTGACCGGCAACCGCTTCCGCGGTGTGGTATACTCTTACGCTGCCGCCATTGTGTATATCCCGGCGTATATCATTTTGTACAACCTGTTTGGCGCAGATCTTTCGCTGCTGGGGATCTATCTGCCCATGCTGGTAGTGGAGCCCGCCGTGATCAAACGTATGGAATCCAACGACCTGGAAACGGTGGGCGAGGCGTTCCGCCGCGGCATCAACAATACCATCGGTATCTGCTTTTCGGTGCTGCTGGTGGGGGTTGTGCGTGAACTGCTGGCGGAAGGCACCGTGTTCGGCAACGTGGTATTTCCTGTGGCGCCGCTGCCGCTGGCCGACCAGCCGGGCACCGGGTTTATCATCATTGGCCTGATTGCCGCCGTGTGGACCGCCGTCGGCGGTGCCTATGTGCATTATAAGATTGAGGAGGTGCGTCATCTGTATGGCAATAAACGCAAGCGCTGAGCTTTCCGTTTTGCAGGCTGTGGCGCAGTTCCTGACCTACGCCGTCATGGCTGTGTTTGCGGAGAATGCAGTGTTCTTCCGCGCGCTGGGCGTTTCCCGCCTGAACAAGCTGGTCAACGACCCCAAAATCAGCACATGGCAATACTGCATTCCCATCATTCTGGTACAGACCATCAGCGCCCCCATGGGTTGGGCTGCCCAAAGCTTAACGCTGCCCGCTTTGGCAAAGGTGCTGCCCGGCTGGCTGCCGGTCAACGCCCTGCGCCCGCTGGTATTTTTGAACTGCTCACTGATCGCTATGGGCATTGTGTGGCTGCTGTTGGGCATTTTCCCCAAAAGCCGCGATGCCTGCCGCGAACAGCTGCCCGGCGCAACCTTCAACTGCTGCGTGCTGGGCACCCTGCTGGTTGCAGCCAGCCAGAACTATAATCTGCTGCAGTCCATCGGCTTTGGCTTTGGCAGCGGCGTGGGCTACCTGGTCGCCGTGCTGGTGGTGGATGAAGGCCGCCGCCGGCTGCGCAGCAAAGATATCCCACATATATTCCGCGGCCTGCCCAGTGTGCTGATTTATATCGGCATTCTCTCGCTGGCAATTTACGGGCTGGTTGGCACTGTGGATTGAGCCGCGCCCGGACGTAAAAAACGGCATCCGTGAAAGAGGAGTGATTACCATGCAGAATTGTTTTGTCCCCGCTGATATCCTGCTGCCCGGTGCAGCGACCCCGCTGGACCCGTGGGCCTGCATTGCGGTGGATCAGTTTACCTCCCAGCCGGAATACTGGCAGAAAGCGGAGGAACTGGCAAAGGGTAAACCCAGCACCCTGCACATTGTTCTGCCGGAAGCTTACCTTGGAACCCCGCAGGAAGAACCGCGCCTTGCGGCGATCCGTGCGGCCATGCAGGATTACCGCGATAACCTGCTGACCCGCTGTGTACATGGCTATGTGTATGTGGAGCGCACCCAGATGGACGGTACCATCCGCCAGGGTCTGGTTGGTGCTGTGGACCTGGAACAGTACAGCTTTAAAAAAGGCAGCAAGCCCGCCATCCGCCCCAGCGAGAGCACAGTGGTGGCGCGCATCCCGCCCCGGCTCAAGATCCGCCGCGGGGCCCAGCTGGAAACCCCGCATGTGATGATGTTGGCCGACGATGAAGCCTGTACCCTGATTGAACCCATTGC
>ERZ1026866.521-NODE-521-length-22838-cov-4.543475_pt1 | contig 22838 bp, 22 predicted proteins | sample MGYA00380163_ERZ1026866 | MGnify/ENA primary metagenome ERZ1026866 (study PRJEB33269, sample SAMEA4719799) | human gut metagenome | biome: human-associated habitat; feature: organic feature; material: feces | place: Cameroon | collected 2013-10 ...
GACCGTATGCACCTCCTGCGTATCGCCGAGCGTATCGACCAGCATAAAATGGACGGTGGAGTGCTTCGGGACGTCCGCGACCTCGATGGTCATATCGCCGGCTAGGCGGATTTTATGGACGGTCTCGTCGATTTTGTAGCCTTGCGGCGCGGAGGTCTCCTTCACCCAGTAGTCCATGTTCGCGACCAGCTTGTTCGTCCCATTGACCGCCGAGAGGGTCGCCTCGCCATTCTCGTCCGTCGTGAAGGTCCCGCACTTTCGGGTGCAGGCCTCGTCGCAGTAGATGACGTACTCGGCGCCTGCGAGCGAGAAGTACTCCGGGTCGATTGGCGTGACGGCGGGGTTGGCGGACGACTTCTTGAGTCTAAGTACGCAGAAGTCGGCAATGGGCTGAAAGTCGGACTGGAACCCGTCGCAGTATACCGTGTCTCCGCGGACGTAGGAGATGCTCGACCCCCTGTATGCGATGATGGCGCAGGTCCTGTCATTCACCTCGTCCACGCGTGACGAGATGCAGTTGTACCCGTCGAAGTTGGTGAAGAAGAGCTGGGTATCCACACCTCGAGGAATGAAGTAGGAATCCTGGTTGTTCTCTGCGGGGCTGATCCATTCGTAGCCGCCCTGGTTGTACTGGATGTTCCTCGCGCCGAGGTACGCCCAGTCGAGATCGATGTACTCGTCGGGCCTGTCGGAGTAGAAGAACTGGTACACCATCTTTATCGACCTCAGGCCTTTGAGCCAGTGGCAGTTATCCCACGCAGCGAAGGCATCGCTCACGACGAAGAAGCTCTTGGTTCCGAAGTGCTGTTGGTAGAATTGGCCCTCCTTCTGGTTCAGCCCTACGTTGTTGTCGTAGCCGTTGCCGATCACGGGATTCGAAAGGGAGAGAGTGCATCCCACCGGCTTGCCATCGTAGGTTCCGACGCTGTTCCACGTGACGCTGGCGCGGTAGCCGGGGTTGTCCATCGGCAGAACCGTGTAGGTATGTCCTCTGTCTAAGAAGAGCTGCCCTTTGTCTCCGTTGTGGTAAATGTCGTCCCAGGTCGGAGACCAGTTCGTATGCGTTGCCTTGCCGGCGCTATGCCACCAGCCGGTGGGATGCGGCGATGTCGCAATCCAACCCATCGGGACGACCAACGGGGACGGCTTGACGTTCGGGTTGTCGGGCGCGAACTCCTCGAATCTTCCCATCGAGTAGGTCGAGATTCCCATCGCGCCGAGGGCGGAGCGCATTCCGACCCTCAGTGGACTGGAAGGGTTCGCGATGGCATCGGCTGTAGCTGCGACCGCTGCGAGCCCGCCTCCTGCGATAAGGGCTCTCCTGGAAAACGCTAAGCTCTTAGAGGCAGCCCCCCCCCGAAGTAATTCCGAAATCGTCTCCGCGTTTACTTTTGCCCACAATAACCTCCTGAGTACGTCACCTTAAGCATTCACCAGACGATAATCCTGTATGCGAGGCGATTTAGAACAATGCCGCAGCGGCAATAAACATAGTTCGCCATAAAGGCAGAACGTTTCTCAAGAACGATAAAGGGGCGGAGAATCACTCCGCCCCTTTACTTACTTCCTCCTGACACCCACCACACCGTCCGAGACGACTTCGCTCCAACGGATGTAGCGCACCGTGTCCATGGTCATCTTGACTGCGCTCGCGACACGGGCGCGGGAGCGCGAGCGACCCGACACGCCCGACTCGGAAACCTCGGCGGCCGCGTTCGCCTCGTCCGCGTCGAGCCACGCCTCGCACTTGTAGGTACGCCATTGCCCGCCGCCGATATTGCGGTAGGCGGTCGCGGGGATCGTGATGCGTGCGAGTTCGTCCCAGTAGTATGCCGTGTGGCCCTCGCCGGAGTCGTTGATAGCGGCCAGCTCGAACTCCTTGCCCTTGGCGTCGTAGCCCTTATGCTTCGGCTCGTCGAAGGTTGGGATGAAGCCGGGGTGAACTTCCGCGCCGTCCTCGGGCAGCAGCCTCATGTCCCAACTCGGGTCGAGCTCGACTGAGCCGGGCGCATACTCCGTGCGCAGCGTGCAGCGGTTGCGACCGTAAAGCGCAGTGATGCCAGTACCCGCAGTGCAATTTGTAATTGCCCCGTCTCCCAACTTCATATCAAGATGCCAGCCGGTGAAACCCGTGGACGGGTCGGTACCGAAACGGTCGTTGAGGTTACAAGTCGGTTCGAGTTGTGTCGTGGCAAGTTCAGCTGGGAAAACAAAGTTAGTTCCCGTCAGATAGCGTTGAGACTTGAAGAGAAGATGGGTTTTGTCGGTACCATCCTTATAGAAGTAAAACTTGCCCATGGTTACCCAGGTCCACAGGTACAAATCCCCGTTGACCTTCCTGCCGACGTACTTCGGTCCGCCGAAGATATCGGGGTCCGAGCAGTCCTTGTCGCCCTCGTACCAGCCGTCGAGGCACTTGTCGAGCAGGCTCATGTCCTGCCCCTCGTCGCGCATGACCTGCTCGAGCGCCGCGCGGGCGTCCGAGAAATCATCCTGGTGCTCACTCGCCCTGTACATGCTGTTGAGCTTGATGTAGACCGTATGCACCTCCTGCGTATCGCCGAGCGTATCGACCAGCATAAAATGGACGACCGACTGAAGTCGGGTCGGAGGGTTGTCGGGGATGGCTTCCGTCTTCGGCAAGCCGGTGCCGACCAACACGGTGCCGAGCAGGCGGTCGGTCCAGACGCGTTGCTCGTCTGCCGGCACGGTCGTGATGCCCATCATCGCGGCAGACCACAGCCACACGGCGTCATCGCCCTGGGAGATGTCTTCCTTGATTTCGATGGTGTCATCGAAGGAGAATTCCTTTACGACACGGGCGCCGCGCGGCTTGCGAATGAGATGTACGTTGAGGCCGCACATCTTCGCCGAACCGGTGCTGCCGCAGGCAGGTGCCGTCGCGCCGTCATTGTCCGCATGTCCGCAGGAATAGACGGTATCTGTCCAGTTTCCTCCGAGGGGGATGGAGCGGTAGCAGAGGTCGTAGTTCTCCGCGATTTCACCCGTGAGCCAGATCTTCACCTCGGCGATGGGGGAGCCGCAGATCTCCTGTCCGTCTCGCCCCGTCACCCAAGTGGAGGAGTCGAAGGCACGTGCCGCATAGCAAATCGACCCGCTGAATTGAGATCCCTCGAGATGCAGAGACAGGTTGAAGATGGATTGCCCGCCGTGCGGATAACCGATATGGCGATGCGCCGGTGCCTCGGTTTGCGGTGCGTTACCCCATTCCGAAACCCAGCAATGGGCCATGATGACGGCATCGTCGTCATCGGGGATATCCACCAGATCGCGTGTCACATACCAGCGGTAGATCGGCTGGGGAGGAAGTTCCTTGCGATTGGTCACATTATGCAGCCAACCAGAAGGCTGCAGCGTGGGGGTTTCATCCAAGTCGGGCATGAATCCAACGCAGGTGACATTATCGCCGATTTTGGCCGTCTTCTTGCTGTTTTTCACATATCCGTGGCAGCGAGCTTCAACGATATTCCACTGAGCATCAGTTTGCCCGGCCCATTCACCGGGCTTTGCATAGCAGTTAATGCCGAGCTGACGGCCGTTGGTTGCATCGCTGCCGTTAAGATTTAGGCGTTGGCCATCGCCGTCCGAGGTCAGAAACCAGCACTTATGGTCGGTCTCGTTGGATACGCTGGGTTCGTGCGTGACCCACCATGACTTCGTAATAGGAGAGCCCTCACCGAGCTTCCAGATATTGGCAACGGAGGACAATACGTTATGGTTGCCATTGGTCTTGGGGGTATCGTGTCCCTCATTGTTGAGGTCATGAAGAAAGCCGGGGCCGATGAGATTTGCGATGGCGAAAGTGAAAGTTCCGAGACCATCGTCATTAAAAGGCTTGAACACCCAAAGGGCATTGGCATCACCGCAGTTATCCCAGATAACGACATTTCGGCTGTTTTCATAGCTGGCAATCAGTCTGCCGTTGACTCTTCTTCCCTGGTTCAAAGCAAGGTGCTTATCGAGGTGGGCGGCCGGATGCAGCTTGAAGATGCCGCCATAAAGCGACACATCATTTTCGAGATATATTTTATCAGTAATGATATTCCGTGAATTATCGCCAGGAGCCCATTGGGTTAAAGGGTGACAAACATCTGGATACCCGCTGTAGCCGTTCTGCCTGTGGTCCCATGATTCTCCTTCAATGTTGGCATAAATGTTGAATAGTTCACACTTAGCGGAAACGGTTCGCTTTTTTTCATCTTTTTCCCTACGAACCCAATGATCATAGTAGCCGCTTTGATAAAGATCATGCTGGCGCCAGCCATTGTTCCAGCTCGTGGTATAGGAGCCTTCGTTGATTAGATTGCCGCTTGTGGTCCCGACCTCGACATTACCAACTCTGCAGGAAATACGATTATCGTCACCGTCATAGTCGCCCTTCCAAAGGGCAACTCCACGTGAGTCGTAAGAGCTGCAGTAAAAATAGGGCAGGAACACTAAATGGTCATACAGTTCATTGGAGTAATCACATTCGTAAACCATACCAAAAGCATAAGACAGCCTCTCATTCCAACCGGCTTTAACATCCCAGTCAATTGGACTATTGACTTGGCCGAACCATGAGTCACCGACTCCTTGAGTACGGTTGTTATGGGTAAGTCTGTTATCCGTGCCACCCCAATAACCGCCTAGCCAAATACCTGGATTTGCGAGAGCAGATGCCTGTTTTGGAAGCGTTTCTATGAAACAGAGACCGGCGAGCGTGGCGAGCGCCGCAAAAAGTCCTCGACGGGAGAAAGCGAAATCAATCGATTTGGATTGTTCGGATTTATTGATTCTATTCACGGTTGGTCTCCTCACGGTAAAGAAGGCAGACAAGAAGAATTGCTACAAGCGCATATATTCCAAGTGACAGGTAGTCCCAACGGAAAGCGTCAATTGCAGCGGTAACGATACTGGACACAATTCCGCACAAGATATACGTTCGTTTTCGATACCAAGAGCAAGCTGCGAGAAGAAACACGATGAGCGGAAGAACCGTAATACGTCCTTCAAGATATAGATAGCCAAGCAGGGTATGCCACGGTCCGAATGCTGGAAACCCGACAAAATGATACATAGCAAATGTCCATGCAGCCTGAACCAGCGGAGCCGCCGCCAGGCAGCACGCCGCGAAAAGCATTCCGTTTCGTCCGATGCCGATACGCTCAAACAGACTGTTGATGGACTCTTTAAACGACCTACGCGATTTCGTGTCGTTGCCATCGGTTTTTACGTCATCCATCTAGGCACCCCAATCATAGATTCGCTAACTCAATTGATGCTAGCGGCATCGATTCAGATTTATCGGCTGTTGCCGCAGCGGCAACGACCGCCGCCGAACCTGCTAGAATGTGCTCGAATTGATATCCATTTGGAGGAACTCGGTGATTTATATCCTTATGGCGGCGTTCGCCCTCTTGGCCATCGCCTACATCGTCTATCGCATCCTCGACCTGATGGCCCGCAGGAAGTTCGCCCAGAGCTACAGCACTTGGGAACCCGACCTCGAGCAGTACTATCGAAGGCATTCGCCCTACGTTCGGGTGGAGGGCAGCTTTACCGATAGGGAGGAGCAGGAAAGGGCCGAGAGGCTCGCCAAGGCGATGGAGGATTTGCTCAGGATCCAGGGGAGGATATAGGGGGCAAGTTCGGTTAATCTGCCTACCGGCAGCCCTCGTCCCTTACAGGGTCGAGCTCGCCGGAAAGTTCCGCCTCGTCTCGCTTTGCATCGAACAGGTCTTCCAGCCCCTGCTCATCGAACAGCTCGGCCACGGCATCGAGGTCGAGATCGTGCCACTCGGTGTCCCCTTCGATGCCGTCGCGAAAGGCATTGAAGCAGGTCACACGCGACCGCGCCGCCAGATCAACCGAGCAGGTCTGCTCGGTTTTCATTCCGAGGTCCGCCGCCTTATCGGGCAGCTCATACCCTATCATCTCGCGTTTTCCACGTTTTGACAGGAAGCGCGAGCATCTCTCTGGGTGGAACGCCTCGTAGGCCAGAACGCTGCTTGCATTGCACCCGAACAGCTTCGCGAAAGCATTTTCACGTGCCTTCATGAAGCTATCCCGCTCTGACGCAGCCGTCAACTCTGCCGAAGCCTTGTCGTGGCGTTCGGCGATTTGCTCTGGTGTCATCTCTGGGAAGTCCGCGCAGACCGCATCCTCGTTCAAGCCGAAGAACTCGGTCTCGCGTGCGAACCGCCCCGTATGGTGCCAGGATTTATATTCGAGATAGTCGCCGACGAGCTGCGTTCGGCTCTTTGACTCGATTTCGGGATTGTAGGCGAGGTCGAAATCGGCGCAATAGTCCTTGATGGCGGAGATGATGGTACCGCGCGTCCACTTTGACATCGGCATCTCGCCCGACTCATATGCTTGACGGGCGCAGACGCTCATGGATGCCCCGACGTAACCGGCCTGCCCGTAGCTCACGGCACCCATCCTCACCACTCCGTATCGTCGTAGGAGTTCTGCCAGTAGTCGTCGTATAGGTCGTTGCGTTCCTCTTCGAGACACTGGTTGTAGAGCGCCGCCTCGTCTTTCTTATAGCAGATGATCTCATCGAATTGCGAGGACTCGTTGTTCCACTCGTCCTGTTCCCTGCGCTTCGAGCTTTGTATCGTACTTTCGATATATCCGAGAGCGGACACCCCCGAATACGGGCCGCCTCGTCCGCTGAACAGATCCTTTACATCAACGCACTCGGCATCGGAAAGCGAGCATTCCGCGCCCTCGTAGGGGTCGTAGCCCACGATGACGATATCCCCATAGAGCACATCGGCCGGCTCACCGGCTACGACGGTCTGGCCGGTCAGGGGAGACTCGCGCCCCTCGTCCGCCATCTCCTGGGTACCCCAGACGGCGCGGTTTGCCGGGCAGGCGGCACGTCCGGCCGCATTGACATAGACGCACACCGCATCGCCGAGAGTTTTATCCGGCAGCTCCTCCGACACATTGGCGACCTTCTCGCCGAGGAGTTCCTTCAACGCCTTGCCGCAGCTTCCATCCACATCGATCGGCAACTCGATCTCGCGGCAATCGGCGTTTACGGGGACCAGGACCGCACGCAGCGTATCCATCACCGCTCACCGCCCTGACGCGTATTGCCCTCCACCATTTCGGTGCCCGAATTGACCAACTCGGCTTCGTCGAATTTCGACTCCCCAAGCTCGTCGAGGCTAATCTCCTGGTTATCCGCCGCGAGCCTCTCATCGAAATGCTCGGCCACATCGATAATGTCCCCGATGTCGTAGATCTCATGATCGTCGTTGTAGTAGAACAGCTCCTCTACGCTGAGGTCGGGATGGTCGACCACGATCTGGGCGAAGCGGTTCATGTCGGCGATGGGGTCATCCTTACCGAAGTCATGCCAAGAGTACTCGAGGAACCGCCCATGGAGCTCATAGGCGTACATGACAAGATTGCCCGACTCGGTCCTCTGCGAATCAGCTATCGATTTGAGGGCGTCATCGAGCGCCGCATCATCCATCGGCAGCGTCATCGGCTGGGAATAATTCAGCTTCATATCCGCCAGCTCACGGCGCTCGACATAGATGACGATGCGGTCGGCGGCGAAATCGCGGTCGCCATCGAATGCCGCCTGCTCGAGCTCATCCAGATCGAATTTCATCAAATCTATACCGTCGGCATTGCGGTCGAAGATGCCGCTGGGTGTAAGGCAGACTTCTCCACCCGACTCCATCTTGGCGCCCAATGCCTCGGCGGGTACGTTAGCGAGCAGCTCGACGGTTCCGGCGAGACTCCCCTTGGCACCACCGGGAAGTCGGGCATCTCCTATGCAGGCGCGGAGGTTATCGACCGCCTGGTCGATAAGCGTATGTCCGTATGCCCGTTGCAGGTCGGCGGAGGTCGGGTGCTCGTTATCGATATCGACCGAATAGCCCGTGAACGGCATCTCCCCGGCCTGCATGATGACATTGCCGACCATGAGCGGGTCGATCGGCACATCGAAGTTGTCGCAGTAATCGCGGACGGCATCGTAGTCGATGTCGGGATTCCTTTTGACGCACTCCGCCATGGCGTTCAGGCTGCGCAAGTTCACGTTCTCGTCCTCGGCGAAGTGCAGCTTGCCGAACTCGCCGGTGGCCTGGATGTCTTCGACGACGTAGCCGTGGGTGCCGTAGCGTGTCACCTTATCGATTACCTTTTGCAAATCGTCTAGCGCCATCGGAAGCGCGACGCTGTCATGCGGGGCATGATCGTAATAGGCCGCATCGCTCATCGCGACATCGACCTTGATGCATCCGGTGTCTTTCATCGTCCGGCCTCCTTACGCTCGGGTTTATCGCTACGGTCTGCCGATTCCGAAATCAAATCCGCCTCGGCCTGCTTCTCGTCGCAGAGGTCATCGAGGCCTCGCTCCAACCCGTCTTTATTCGGCTCCAAGCCGAGCGTCGAGCCGTCGATATCGATTTCCACGGCGCTGACGCGCCCGCCCTCGGGCAATTCCGCCTGCCCGCTCGCGATGGCGATGCCCTGTGCGCAGGCGTTCTCGATGCACTTATGGCCGAACTCATGCGCGGACTGGTCGACATCGATACGCACGTTTGCCATCGGGATATCGAAGCCAGCCTGGCGCAGGGCGCAGCGGATAGCTGCCTTCTCCTCGACCACTCGACCCATACCGCGACCCTGAAGACCGGTGAAGCTCATTGATGGCATGCTCGGGCACTTGTCAATGCTGACGGAGATTTTTCCTTTGCCTTCGATAAATAGACTGCACGATCCGTTGCTCATATTCAGACTCCTTGGCTACTTGTCTTGTTCGTTGTCGGGGGCTTCACGTTCGCCCATCGCGCAATCCGCGACGAACTCAGCCTCATCGCATTTCGCGGCACAAATCTCATCAAGACCCTACTCACCCTGATCTGCAACCTCGACGGCTGGGGACTTGTCAATGTTGCTCGGCCGCTCCGCGATAAACGTTTGCACGGCCTCTCTCACGTTCTCAGCCGAGGCGATGATCCAGCCGTCCTCAGACGCGATTCGTGCGAACACCTCGTCGCGCGGATCGACATCCGGCAAGTTCTCCTCGCCGATTTCGATGAGGTGATCGATGCTGTCGGTGATATAGCCTGGGTAGTTCAGTCCGCCGACGATATCCTCATACATGCTGAAATCGGGATCATTGACGAGCGCATGCAGATTCGGGTCGTAGATAGGCACGCATGTAGTGGCGATGCTACCCGTATCGCTATACTCCCACCAGAACTCACCGGTCTGTGGGTTGTAAAGGTCCTTGCCACGGGCCAGTGCCACCTTGACCGCCTCCGGTGTGTCGAGGCGGATGTCCTCGCCGTCATTCACCATGCTCATGTGCTACCTCCTTGTCATCGCGGTCGTCATCCGCGTCACCCGCAACACAATCAGCCTCATCGCTTTTCGCAGCACAAATCTCATCAAGACTCTGCTCGCCCTGCTTGCTGTTGTCCTCAAAAGTGAGACGCGACACGACATCGACCAGTACTCGCGTGTCCGAGACATCAATAAAATCAGAGTCGAGATACCCCGCGCCGCGCAGTTCGGCAACCGAGCGGAACGTGCCGATGTGTTCGCAGTTGTCACCGGCGAGCTCATGCGTTGTCTGGCCGTATTCGATGTCCGCCTCGGTCAATTTGGAGGTGATTTCCCGCAGGTCAGCGACAGTTGCCTTAAAGACTTCAATCGTGGGGTCATCGTAGTCGGTCATGAAACTAGCGATGAGAATACCGCGCTCCGAGTCGTAGAACGCACCGTTGTCATACTCCAGAGCCGCGGCAGTCTTGAAGTTGATAATCCCTAGTTCATTTGACCACTCATCGAATACCTTGCGGACGCTAAGGTTCTCGACTCCTCCGATTGCGAGGTCGTTCTGGTAGTAAGTCAGCTCATCCATAAGCTCCTTGAGACTGTGCCCATGTTTAATCATCCATTGGAGCTTATAACGCTCGGCATCTGTGAGCATGTCGCGTCACGTCCTTTCCCTATCGAGCAGCTTGCTCGATGTCATGGTTTTCAGCCCCGCCATCAACGAGTTAAGCCTCTTCGCTCTTCGCATCGCAGAGATCATCGAGACCCTGCTCATCCTGTTTGAATTTGATTTTCCACATCTCAAGATCCATGTTGTAGGCGATGCCGTCGGCGAGCTCATCCCGATCGATGCGCTGCTCGGCTTCCGCAAAGCTCGAGGCAATCCGCTCCATATCGGCAGGCGCGAGGGCCTCTTTCATATGGTCGCTTCCGAGCTCGCTGATCGTGTCCGCGACATCCTTGACGGAAACGAACCCGATGGGGAATTTCTTATCGGGATTGACTCCGGCGAGCGAGAAATCATCGGCGTTTTGGCAAGCGAATTGAACTCGACCATGAACGGCGAGAACCTCATACACTTCGTTAATGGCTCGCGACGAGAATTCATCGTTGAAGTACTCGATATCGCAACTTGCGTGCGATGCTGCACCATGGGAAAGGGCCACGCCCAATATGAATTCGGGGGAGATTTTGCCGTTATGGTAGTCCTCGACAGTCAGCTTGGAATCGAGTTCATCGGCATAGTTTTTAATGACTTCATGATAATCATCGATATAGGCATCGATATATTCCGAGGCGAGCGCATGTTCTGAATTGCAAAGGGTCCCTTTGCGTTTATCCAGCTCGTTATGTGCAATCTTGCCGACGAGCTCCATATCCAGCCCACCGGACTCATACAACTCTGCAATACAAGGCTTGTCATCTGCCATTGCTGCTCCATCTCTCTTGCCATCTGGTCTATCCCAGCGTACTTTCGAGGCAATGCGCACACCTAAACGGGGACGAAAGTAGCCCCCGTCCCAAAAGAAAAGGGGAGGGATGAAAATCCACCCCTCCCCGCATCCAATGGCTGCTGGAGCTTAACGCTGGACGTTCTGGGCACTGCGGTCCTGGGAGCCGCCGTCGCGCTCACTTGCCTCGGCGGTCTTCTGCTCGCAAAGCTCATCAAGGCCGGTCTCCTGCTCCTGGGAGCGGTCATGGCTCTGGTGTTGGGCGCGATATTCCTCACGCGCAGCATCGACGGCATCGGAGAGCTTCTGCGGCTCCACGGACTCATCGTGGCGCTGACCGTCCTTGTCGTACTTGAAGAGGCTGACGTTGCGGTCGGCGTTGACGAAGACGCCCGTGCCCTTGCCGGCCTCGATATCGGCCTTGTTCCACGGCTTCTGGAACGTGGTGAAGTTGAAGCCGGAAAGGTCCTTGCCATCGACCTTGGTACCGGTGGGCAGAGTGCATTTCACGGCAGGCCAAGAGTCGCCCTTGCCGTTGGAGATGGTGTACGGCTCGCCGTTGGCCTTCTCAGCGGTCACCCACTTCGGCGGGAAGTCAATGCGGACCTTGTCCTTGTTCTGGTTGTTCTGCTCGCTCATGGTTCCTCCATCACGCGAATTGATAACTTACCGATTAGCATGAAGTACCGGCGAGCAGCCGCACGCTAGGGGACAGAAGTAGCGTCTACCTTGGGATGCCGTCCGTATCGCGTGGGTCATTTTCCATATGACACCCGCCGACTTCGCCATACGTTTCGGCGAGGTCATCCAGGCTCGCTTCTTCACTTCGGGAATCATGACGAGTGCCTTGGATGCACTTCACTTCGGCCTCGATTTGACCCCACGCCGTGTCATTGATGTCACAGTATCCGCCCGAGTTCCAAAGGTTTTCGTTGGCGTTGTCACGGACATCGAGTGCTTCATCGAGTGACAAATTCGGATAGTATTCCTGGATGTCGTTGGCGGATATGGAGAGGAACACGTTATCGATATCGACGCAGAGGACATCGAATCGTTCCATCAGATAATCTGCCACGTCAGACGAGGTTCCGCCATTGTGCAGGGCCTCGTCCAGTGCGGCTTTCAAGTCGTCGAACGAATTGATTTCCAGATCCTCAGGCACGGCTATCGACCTTCCTCATAATTGGCGGCTACTACATCGTTCCGCTCATCGCCGTTGGCTATATCCGCCTCGTCGCATTTCGATTCGCACAGCTCATCGAGGCTGAACGGTTCATCGCCCTGCTCGGCCTCGACCTCGCCGCCGCGCTCCATATCGACATCGGCTACCGCCTCGGTTGCGAGTTTTGGGGACTTGAAGTAGTCCTTGCCGAGCTTCGGGATGAAGCAGTCCTCCACGAGGTAATCGGTTGCCTTGCTCGCCCGCGATGCGGCCTTCAGCAGCTCGCCGCCTGGATCCTTGAACTCCTGGGACCAACTCTTGAGGTAGGCGGCCGAATTCGACATGGCATCGACCTCGTTGGCGGCAAGGGGCTTGTCGTCGTCGACGTTGCGGAGGTCGAGACCGATGGCGTTCGCGGTGAACACGCTTGAGAGCTCGGCGATGAGCTCCTCGAAGGCATACTTCTGTCGGTCCTGCTTCAGTCCGCACTGCTCGCGGTTGTTTCTGCTTGGGTGGCCCGTGGCGTGGCCCATCTCATGGAGTAGCGTTCGGCAGAAGGATTCGACGTTCGTGAACTGGTTGCGCTGTGGGACGTAGATCTTGTCTGTGCTGGGCAGGTAGAACGCCTCGGCGTTCGGCGTCTCGATTACGGGGCAGGGCGATGCCTTGACGATGCCGTCGGCCACGCGATCAGGCTCGATAGGTTTGAAGCCCTCGACGGGAACGAGGTTTTCCGTATTCTCCATCTGCTCGGCATTGAACACCGTGAACGTTCCCACGCAACGCGGCTCGGCCTTGTACTCGGGATTTGCGAGCGCGATATCCCATTCCTCTTTGGTCTTGGGCTGCTTGAGTCTGGCCGTTGGGTCTGTCCTGCTGACGAGCATGCGCTTCCAGCGCTCGATGGGGTAGCCGTGCGACCCCTTGATGATATGGCAGCATTTGTCCGTGGCCATTTTGAACGTGGCGAATCGCGGGTCCCTGAAGCCGCCGTCCCTCATGGCGTACATGAGCATGGCGGTATTTCGCGGGCCGTACCCCTCGCCGGTAACGCCGTTCATGGGCGGATGGGGGAACGACCACTCCTTGACCCATCGGGAGCCTTCGCGCTCCATGTCCGCGAGAAGCGCATCGAAAAGCGCCTGGCGGGCATCCGTCAGCTTCTCGGTCGGACTCTTTCCTTGATATTTGCCAAAGGTTCTCTTGGCCATAGATAGCTCCCATTCACGTTCGGACAATCCATCTCGAACATAAACGCCTGACGAGTCATCGGCATAACGGGGGACACAAGTAGCCTCATCCTCACACCCACGCAATCACATCCCAGCCAAGGGCATCGCTACCCACCTATCGAGCTACACGCCTACATCGCTACCCGCCAAACACCAAGCAAAGCAAACGGGACGCCCCCGAAAGACGTCCCGCGGTAAGGCAGTTTGTTATTATTCTTATCCCTCAGCGCTCCCCGTTGGATACGCTCAGCTCCTCGCCGAGCTCGCCATCCCTGGCGACCTCGACCTTCTGCTCCATCATCTCGTCAAGCGATTCGCCATCAAACCGCCCGAGAGTCTGCTCACAAGCGTCCGATGCCTGCATAAGGAAGCTGTCGAAGGTCTCACCTGTGAGTGCCTGAAATACCTCGGCGACCGCTGCTCGTCCCGAGGTATCGCAACGGGAATAGACTTCCAGCATGTTCATCACGGCATCGGTCGAGTTTTCGGCAAGCGAGTCGAACATCTCGGCAAGAACCGTATCGGCACCTTTAGCTTCCTGCGCGTCCATGTCTTTGATTGCGCCCATGGATCCTGAGACTTGCTGGACCATCCCATCGCGCCACTCGTCATCTTTGACGGTTTCGGCATCGATGCGATTGGCTTTTGCGATAACGTCCTTGAACCTGACGAGTGTTTCCTCGTTAAGCTCCGACAGCTCGCACCAACGCCCATCATCGCATAACGCCACAATAAGCGAATCGATCATATAGTCATCCAGAGTGACATCGCAGATTGTCGTAAAATCCGATAAACCGTAAAAGGCATCGAGGTAACTTGGCATTTCGTTGATGTGCTCTATGCCCGCGGCAATGCATTTCTCGATTTCTTCGACTGACAGATTGTAAAGCGTCACATGCGTGGCATCTTCCCCTTCACCGATTTCAGAATCGATATAGATGCCGTGAACGGGATCGTAGATGCCCCCGTTTTCCGAAAAGGACTTGGAAAGTTCGATGAAATGCATCATGGGATCTGCCGCAAGCGATTCGCTTCTGCCCGCGGGCGCATAAGACAGCAGGGCGTCAGGGATTTTCCACCCGTTAGAGAGCCCTTTTTGTTTGGCTCTATCCAATAAATCGTCCAACATAACTAACTGAGCTATATCGGCACCCTGCAGATAGGCGGCGGCAAGGGCCTCATGACAGAATGTCCACCTGCCTTGATGGCCGATGCATGTATTCTGCGCGTTCCATTTATTGGAATATCTATCCTTTTGGATAAATAGCTTGCCGCTGCCCCTTGGGGCCAATGTCAGATCTTCATCGACTTTTATGATATCGGTATGCCCTTGAAGAAATTCGCGATACATATGCTTGATGAAATTCGGCATTGCTTGACACTCCAAACGAACAAGTGAGGCTGCTAGAGACAAGATTACTGGAGCTGGAATTCGCGGAATCGAGGGGGACGCAAGTAGCCTACTCCGCACGCCAACGCAACCACGTGCCTACCGCGCTACACGGCTACCGAGCTACGCACCTACACCGCTACACGCAAAACACCCAGTAAGGCAAACGGGACGTCCCCAAAAGACGTCCCGCAGTAAAACACCTTGTTATTATTCTTATCCCTTAGCGCTCCCCGTTGGATACGCTCATCTCATCGCCGATCTCGCCATCCCCGGCGACCTCACACTTCTGCTCCATCATCTCGTCGAGCGACTCGCCCTGCGAATAGGAACCGAGCAGCAGCTCACACTGTTCGACTGTCGCCTCGACAAACGAATCGAATGGTTTGCCCGTGAGCGTCTGGAACGTTTCGGCGATGGCCCCGCGGGCGGCATCATACGCGCCCGCATAGAGATTGAGCAGGTTGTCGACCGTGTCGACCGGCGAACTGCCGAGCTGCTCGAACGATACTGCCAACGAAATTGCCAGCACACCATCGACGGCCTCCATATACTCACCGCCGATCGCCTTGGCTTTCCTGAGGAGATCGACGGCCTGCTCGACCGAATCCTTGTCCCGTTCGCTAGGCAGCAGGATGTCGTTCACGATGTCGTTGTTCTTGTTGAACACGTCCATGAGTTGGTTGAATTGGGCGGTATCGAGAACGGATACATCGCACCAACGGCCGTCTCCGGCAAGCGTTGCGGCCAGATATCCGATTTTGGGGTCATCCGCGCCGGAGATGGGGATTACAGCCAAGGGCGGGCGATACACTACCGAATTGGCGAAATCGGGAACATCGCTGAAGCTATCAAAACCGTATTGCAGACAAGTCTCGATGTCTCCGAGGTCGACGCGATGAAACGTGATGGTCGGCGGATCGCCGGAGCCGACAGTCGAGTCGATATAGAGGGCGTGGGTGGGATCGTATACGCCGTCGCCGTTCTTGAGCGCTCCGCTGAGTTCATCGGTATGGAACGCCCTGTCGTTCTCGATAAGCGAGCCGACCCTGCTCGCGGGAGCGGGGGAGAACAGGGCATCGGAGAGAATATTCTTTGCATGCGATTGGTACTCTGGGACGGCCTTGAGGATTGAATCCATCATATCCAGCTGCTCCATGCTGACACCCAGAAGATATCCGACGGCGAGCGCCTTGTCTTCGAAGGAATGGACGGCCCAGTTATCCAATCCCACGTTGGACATGGCCACCCAGCTGCCGTCCCAATTCTCCTTTAGGAAAAGGCCGCGACCTCCTCCATAAGTGTCGATGGTCTGGATATCCGTGCGCCCTTCCAGATAGCGCTTATACAGCCCCTTGATGTCTGTAGGCATTGTTTTCTCCTTTATTCCCCGCACTTAACGGTCTACGTTGCCTGCGTTGTCCAAATCGACCTCATCGCCGATCTCGCCATCCCCGGCGACCTCACACTTCTGCTCCATCATCTCGTCGAGCGACTCGCCCGTATTATCAAGGGCCTTATCTTCATGGCAGGAAGATTCCTGCGAAAGAGATTCCCTCAACTCACCATACAGGCCGTTTTGCACGATAAGAGCGACCTCTCGTCCGCTGTCGCGAGGGCTCTCGCGCTGGAAGTAATTCATGACATCCATCATCTCGCCATCGGTGAGAGACCTGTCTACAGCGCGGGCGGGATTGAAGCCATTGACGACGATATTTCCGTAAAGCACGGTCATGGGCAGACCGGCGACCACGGGTTTGCCATCAACTGAAGAACGACAGCCTTCTTTTTCCATGCTCTCGGTTGCATAGAGGGCACGGTTAGGCTGACAGTTAGGCTGACAGACGGAAAGAGACCTATTAGGACTGATAGTCCTACCATTGACGTATATCGAGACATTGAATGGAAAGACATCCAACGGAACAATTCCCTTACCCCTATCGCAGGGCATATTTCCCGTAGCCTCGTCGAAAAAACCTCCGACATGATTCATAATGTCTTGCCCGCTGCCGATTTCAATGGCAACGGGATCGGAGCCCACAGGCACAAGTACGGCGCGGAATTTCCCAGATACTGTTTCTGCGTTCCCTGTTTCTAGCTCAGGGATATCCCCGCCGAGGAACTGCACGATTTCATCGCGACATGTCTCAGCGGTGCCGGCATGCGTCAAATCGACGGGTGCGTAGCGGGCGAACGCACGAACGACCGCGCTGGGCAGTTTATCCCCAAGCGCATGTTCGTAGCGACTGAATCCGCCCCGGTCTCCATCTCCGAACAGCACATCGGTCCTCTGCAGGAGATAGTCGACCGAGACCCCGTTCAGCTCAGTCTCGAGGCTGAGCTTCTTCGGGACCTCCATCGTGAGGCTGCGCCAGCCACCGGCGGAAGCACTCGGCCATGCCATGGCCACGCGAACCGAATCGCCGTTCTCGACCTGATATCCGACACCCGGATAACTGTCACCGCAGATGGACGGGATTTTAGTGATCTGGGAATCCATCCAGCTCAACTCCTAAATCAAGAGAACCTGTTTCCTTCCCTCGATTCTCAAACCTCATCCACACTCCCGCCCCGCGCGGGACAGAAGTAGCCTAGCCATCACTGCAAAGCCCCTACCGAACTACGCGCCTACCTCGCTACACGCCTACCCGGCTCCCCGCCAACCTCCTAGCAAACCAAAAGGGGTGCCTTCAATGGCACCCCGTGGTACAGCTAGTTGTTATTATTCTTCTCACCCGAAGGGTCTCAAATCCTACTTCTTATTCTTATTATTCTTTTCTTTCTTCTTATCCCTTACCCTCAGTCATCTCGGTCCGCATCTCGTCTCTCTAAACCGTTCCCCCGTCTCTCTAACTTTAGAGAGACGTTTAGAGAGATGCGACGAAATCGCAGATAGATGGCCTAGGCATTTAGAGAGACGTTTAGAGAGACGGTCCGTTCTCACCGCCTCCAAAACAAGAGCGGGTCCCCGAAAGAACCCGCAATACACCGCACTAGACCATCTCGGGTCTATTCCATCTCATCCTCATCGTCATCCGAATCGACCGGCTCGCTCGATCCGAATCCGAGCATCGTCCAGAACACGAAGCCGAAGATGACAAGACCGATGGTATAGCCCGTCTCCTTCCCGAATGTGCGGGACAGGTCGTTCAGCACGATGATGTCCATCACGAGCTGGGCGAGGGCGAGAAGCGCGCCGACCGTATCGACCCAGCAGAACACCCAAGAGCAGATGAGCACGATAAGGTACGCCATGAGAAACGTCTTGCCCTCATCCGTGCGATGGACGCGCTCGCAAAGCTTGTAGTCGGCATAGACGGGGATGATTGAATACCAGCCCGGCATCCCGAGCTACTCGTAGACCTTCCATTTGCCTGCAACGGGCAGAAGCCCGATAAGAATCACCAGAACCGATAGGAAAACGAGGAGGGTAAATCCGGTAGCATCACTCATTTAGAACCCCTTTCCCTACAGGCTGCTCATAGCCTGGATGGCCGACATCGCCGCAGGCGCCAGAAGCACGCCGAACAGGGCGGGGAAGATCAGGAAGATGATCGGGATGAGCATCTTGGTGCCGATCTTGTTGATTTCCTCCTCCAGCTTCTGGCGGCGGTAGGTGCGCACCGTCTGCGCCTGGTTCTCGAGGACCTCGACGAACTCCGCGCCGGTCTGGCGTGCCTGGATGAGCGATGCCACGAAAACCGTGAGCGGCTGCACGCCGGCGTTGGATGCGAACTGCTTCAGAGCGTCGGTAATATCCATGAAACGGGCGTTGGCGAGCACGTCGCGGAAGCCCTCGGCAAGTGCGCCCTCGGAGTTCTCGGCCACGGTGCGCACGGCATCGTCGAACGTGGAGCCTGCCGCCATCGAGATGGACATCAGGTCGAGGGCGTTGGGCAGCTCGCGCTCGATGTTGTTGCGCCACTCGCGGCGCTTCTGGAGCAGGTAGAGCTCGGGCAGGATATAGCCGACGATGACACCGAGTCCGGCGGCGGCGACGGTTGCCAAGCCGCTCAGTTTCGTGCCGATGAGGATGCCGACCATGATGCCCACGGCGATGCAGATGACCTTCGAGGCCCAGAACATCAACGCGGAGATCTTGAGGCCGGAGCGCATGATGGCCTCGCGCTGGCGCTCCTCCTGCTCGCGCGACATGGAACCGAAGAGAGCTGAACCCTGGAAGGGCTGGCCGAACTTGAAGCACTCCTGCATTTCCTCGCTGCGCTGCTTGAGCGTCTTCTGGTTGACGTTGCGCACGGTGATGTCGAATTTCCTCTGTACCGCGAGCGTGGTACCCAGTCCCGCCGCGAGCGAGCCGGCGCCGATGAGACCGATTGTCGTTCCGTCTACGATCATATGAATCACTCCTAGTCGGTCTTGATGTCAATCATCTTGTTGGCGATGAAATAGCCGAGGATCTCGAACAGGGCGCAGACGCCGATGACGACGAAGCCCATGGGGCTGGAATAGAATTCGCGGTACATGTCGTTGCCGACGTAGAAGACGATTCCCAGCGCAGGCGGCACGCACACCATCAGGATGGCCGTGAAGCGTGCCTGCGAGGTGCGGGAGCGCACCATCTGGCGCAGTTCGCAGCGCTGCTGGATGGTGTTGCCCACCGAGTCGACGATATCTGCGAGCGAGCCGCCGGTGCGCATCTGGGCGCGGACCGCCGATGCGAACAGCTTGAGGTCGGAGGAGTTGTTGCGTTCCGCCATCTTATCGAGCGCCTTATCGACGGGCATTCCGCGGTCCATGTCGCGGCGGAGCTGCTCGAACTCGCTCTTGATGGGCTCGTCCATGTTTTCCGCGACGGGGCGGATGGCCTGAGAGAGCATGGCGCCGCCTCGCAGGTTGGCGGAGATGAGGGGCATGGTCTGGCCCAGCAGCTCCTCGAAGCGCTTCTCGCTGTGCTTCTTCTTGGCCGAGAGGACGAACAACGGCAGGAACGCGCCCAAGGCGGCCAGAAGCATGACGACCAGTGCGTCCATTCCCATGACGATGCCGAGAAGCGGGGGGACCGCCGTGCAGGCGGCCCAGATGCTCATGAACTCGTTGAGGGAGAACTTCACGCCGCTGCCCTCGATATGCTTACGCGCCACCTCGCGGAGCTCTGCGGTGATGCTGGAGGCCTTTTTCCTTGCCTTCTCGTTCTCCTCGCCCTCATGGTAGATGTTGCGTCGCTCGGACAGGACGCGCAGCTGCCTGGAGACGAGAAGGGCCATGACGCAGAACGTCAGCACGGCGATGATCAGGAAATAGGTGACGCCGTAGAAGAAATAGGTTACGACGGTCTGATCCATGGCTACCACAACCCTCCGTTGTCGAACCAGCTGGACTTAATCTCGACGCCGTTGGAGTAGAAGCGCTCCTTATGGTCCTCGGAGACGATACGGGAGCCGGTCGGGCGGAACTCGCCCTTGATGCGCCCGGCGGAGTCCACTCCGGTCTTCTGGAACTTCATGATCGAGCCGACGGTGGGGACGTTGCCCTGCATGCCGCAGACCTCGCAGATGCTGTTGACGCGGCGGCTGCCGTCGGGCAGGCGCTTGATCTCGACCACGAAGTCGACGGCCTCGGTGATGATCTTCATGATGGCGTCGGGCGGCATGTTCGCGCCGGCGCGGCTCATCTGGACGAGGTTCTGGAGGCGGTCGAGCGCGGCGCGGGGGTTGTTCGCATGCGTGGTCGTGAGCGAGCCGTCGTGGCCGGAGTTCATGGCCTGGAGCATGTCGAACGCCTCCGGTCCTCGGCACTCGCCGACGACGATGCGGTCGGGGCGCTGGCGCAGCGTGTTGATGACGAGCTGCTGCAGCGTGATCTCGCCCTTGCCCTCGTTGTTGGCGGGGCGGGACTGGAGCGACAGGACATGGCTCTTCGCGAGGTTCAGCTCGGCCGTGTCCTCGACCGTGATGATTCGCTGCCCGTCGGGGATGTAGTTCGACAGGGCGTTGAGCAGCGTGGTCTTGCCCGAGCCGGTACCGCCCTCGATGACGATGTTCATGCGTGCAAGGACGAGCGCCTGGAGGAAATCGGCCATGTTCGCATCCATGGAACCGTTGGCGATGAGCGATTCGGGCGTGAGGGCGTCGTTGCGGAACTTACGGATGTCGAGCGTCCAGTGCTTGGCGATGCCGAAGGCGACGGCGTTGACGCGGCTGCCGTCGAACGGGGCGCCGGCGCGGTGGAGCATGCAGTCGCACAGCGGGCTCTGGTTGTCGCACCTGCGGCCGTCCGAGGACACGATGCGGGCGATGGTCCTCTGGACATGCTCCTCATCGAAGAAATGCACATCGGAGAGCGTGATCTTGCCACGGCGCTCGACCATGACCTGGTCGGGGGAGTTGACCATGATTTCGGAGACCTCGGGGTCCCAGAGCAGCTCCTCGATGGGGCCGAGCTGGAACAGGTCGTCGACGACGAATTTGGCCGCCCGGCGCATCACGTCCTCGTCGGCTCCCTGGAAGCCGGGGGAGCGGCTGACGTATGCGAAGGCTCGGTCGCGCAGGCGCTCGATGCCGTCAGACACCTCGCCGACGAGGGCGACTTGGTTCTGCAGGTCGTTGGCGCAACGTGTCATAACCTCGGCGACTGCGTTGTCATACATTTTATCGAGCATGGCTACTCCTCGCTCGCGGCGGAATCGTCCGCCGCGGCGGCCTTGGCATCGGAAGGCTTATCGCTCTGCGCATCGAGGGCATCCGGATCGGAATCGTCCTTGGGATTCTCGCTGAGCGGCTGAGCGGCGAGGCTGATGGAATCGGCAGTGCCGATTTCGGAGAGCTGCTCGGGCGTCAGCTCGAGCGTGACGGTGGAGTAGCCCGCGCTCTGGGAGGAGCCGTCCGAGCTCTGCAGCGTGGCGTCGGTCGCGAGCACCTTGACGTTCTGGTAGGCGACGGTCTGCTGCGTGCTGCCGTTGCCGGCCTTGAAAGTCGCGGTCACGGTGACGTAGTCGCCCGGCTTGAGGAGCGGGGACATGCTGGCCGCGGCGTCGAGCGAGAAGGTTCGCGCGACATGTCCGGAGGCGAGGGCGAGCGAGATGGAGGACGGGTTGGAGGAACCCTGGACGGTGCCCATGGAGATGGGGACGCCCTTCGTCAGGTCGCCGACCGGGGCCTTGCCGATGAGGTCGGACTTGCTGGACTCGTCGGCCGCATCCGAGGGGGCGTAGCGCTTGGGCACCTGGGCCTCCTCGAGCATATCGGCGGTGATGGGGGTTCCCGCCTTGATGGTCTTCTTGGGGACGACGATCTCAATCATGTCGGCCTGGCTCTTGGCGACCGTGTCCTGCGCGACGGTGAACTCCACGGCCGCGAAGGCGAGCGAGCCGACCGCGACCGCGGCGCACGCGCCGCAGAGCCACGAGAGCTGGCGGCGGCGCTTCTCGGGGGTCACGATTTTGGATGCGGGGTCTTTCTCCTTCTTGCCACCGAAGAGGGTCAATCCCTTCTTCTTGTTCTCCTCGCCGTCCAAGGGAAGCTCGGCGGGGTCCTTATCCTTCTTGTTGAACATGGTGTTCCTTTCCGGCGCCGTGAGCGCCTGTCTCATCGCTTATGGCTCCGGTACTCACGAGAGTTCCGCAAGTCCTTTTTCGATGGTCGCATACAGCGCATCGGAGATATCCGAGGTCGCGCTGAGCGCCGTATAGGTTTCCTGACCGATGGCCTTGTTCGCCGCCTTGGTCAGCCTGCAACCGTGGCCGGACGTGTTCTGCCGCCAGACCTCGGTAGACGAATAGGGGTTGATGGTGAACGTGATGGTGTTCTTGACGGGAATCGAGCCGAAACCGAACGTCTGGGCGAAGACGCACTTGTACATACCGGTGACCGAGACCTCGATCCCGATGAGCCTGTTCATGCTCCCGGACTCCGACTCGGATACCTCCCACGAGGTCACGGCGACCTCGGAGCCTTCGAGTTCGCTGAGGTTCTCCTTCAGCGACGAGTAGATGACGTCGTCGATGGCGCGTGTCGAGTCCGTGGCGTCGAACTTGATTTCGTTGCTGCGTGAGAGCGCCGCCTCCTTGGCGATCTCGATTGCATCGTTCTGGCGCTGGGATTTCCACCATCCGCCCGATGCGTCGATTGCCAAGCCCAAGACCATGACGAGCGCTGCGGCCACGAGGACGAACATCACGAGCGCCTGCCCGCGCAGGGCTCCTCTGTAGAATCGTTTCATCTATGCCACCTCCCAGCGCCGCTCGACGGTGAAGCTCTGCTTCACGGATCGGCGGTAGGGGATGCCCCCGCTGCCCGAAAGCCCGATGCCTCGCCCGAGGCGTACGGTGATAT
>ERZ1026866.522-NODE-522-length-22814-cov-176.398699_pt1 | contig 22814 bp, 18 predicted proteins | sample MGYA00380163_ERZ1026866 | MGnify/ENA primary metagenome ERZ1026866 (study PRJEB33269, sample SAMEA4719799) | human gut metagenome | biome: human-associated habitat; feature: organic feature; material: feces | place: Cameroon | collected 2013-10 ...
CTAGAAAGTTGCAGAAGGAATTGGGTTGGGAGCCATCTCTCCAGTTTGAGGAGGGAATCGAGGAGACCGTGAAGTGGTATCTCGATAATCAGGAATGGATGGACAACGTAACCTCTGGTGATTACCAGAAGTACTATGAGAATATGTATAAAGACAGATAAAAATGGATAAGAAATTGATTACAGTAACATCTCCGTTACTGCCAAACTTGGATGATTTTCATGCTGAACTCCAGAAAATCTGGGACAGCAAGTGGATAACAAATAATGGTGATTATCACCATAAGTTGGAGGCTGCTCTTGCAGAGTATCTTAAGGTTCCTTATGTAAGCCTTTTCACCAATGGTACCTTGCCATTGCTTACAGCTTTGCAAGCACTTCGTATTACGGGCGAGGTCATCACAACCCCATATAGTTTCGTAGCTACTACTCATAGTATTTGGTGGAATGGTTGCAAGCCTGTATTCGTTGACATTGACCCTGCAACGGGTAATCTTGATCCAAACAAGATAGAGGCTGCCATCACTCCAAAAACTACCGCCATTATGCCTGTGCATGTATATGGAAAGCCTTGCGATACCAAGGCTATTCAGGATATTGCAGATAAGTATGGCTTGAAGGTTATTTATGATGCTGCTCATGCTTTTGGTGTTGAAGTAAATGGTGAGAGTATCTTGAATGCTGGTGACATGAGTACTTTGAGTTTCCATGCTACTAAGGTATATAACACCATCGAAGGTGGTGCCATGGTTATGCATGACGAGAAAACTAAGAAACGTATCGATTACTTGAAGAACTTCGGTTTTGCAGGAGAGACCGAGGTCGTTGGCCCAGGTATCAATAGTAAGATGGATGAGATGCGTAGTGCGTATGGCTTGTTGAACTTGAAGCAGGTGGATGCCGCTATTGAGGCTCGTCATCAGGTAGCTATCAAGTATCGTGAGGCTTTGCGCAATGTTGAGGGCATCACCTTCTTCGATGATACGCCTGGTGTTCGTCATAACTATAGCTATTTCCCAATCTTCATTGATGCTCAGAAGTATGGTATGACTCGTGATGAACTGTATGCAAAGATGAAGTCACAGAATGTGTTGGGTCGTCGTTACTTCTATCCATTGATTAGTGAGTTCTCTACCTATCGTGGTTTGGAGAGTGCTGATCCAACAAATTTGCCAAATGCTCATAAGATGGCAGATAGTGTAATTTGTTTGCCTATGCATCATGCATTGAGTGATGAGGATATTCAGAGAACTTTGGATTGTATCTTAAAATAAATTAGAAATAATGACACAAAAGAAGATACTCTTGTTGGGCGGTTCCGCCCAACAAGTTATTGCCATTAAGACAGCTAAAGAACTTGGCTATTATACAGTCTTGTGTGATTATCTGTCTGATAATCCTGGCCAGTATGTAGCAGATAAATATTATAATGCCAGTACTACAGATGTTGAGGCTGTTTATCAAATAGCGAAGGACGAACAGGTTGATGGTATCCTTGCTTATGCTTCAGATCCAGCTGCACTTCCAGCAGCAATTGTTGCAGAGCGTTTAGGTCTTCCTACTAATCCAGCCAAGAGCGTAGAGGTTTTAGGATTGAAATATCCTTGGCGTCAGTTCTTGCAGAGCCATGGTTTTGCTTGTCCTAAGGTTTATTCTTTCCATCCTGAAACCTCATTGGATGAGATTAAGGAAAATGCGAAGAATTTTACTTTCCCAGTAGTAGTTAAACCAACAGATTCTTCTGGTAGTAAAGGTGTAACTATGTTGGAAAACTGGGATGGCTTGGAGAAGGCAATAGCTTGGGCTGATTCATATTCAAGAAATAAGGTTCTTCTTGTAGAGGAATATATACAGAGAGGTTTCCCTTCAGTTGTTGGTGGTGACATCTTTGTTTGGGATGGAAAGGTTGTTCTCTATGGAGAGATGGAGTGCCTCAGAGATACTCAGAGAAGCCCATTAATTCCCATAGGGAAAAAAAAACCTTTATGCGCCTCAGAAAAGCAGAAGACAAACATTTACAGCGAATTACAGCGAATTGTAACTGCGCTTGACATTAGATTTGGAGAGTTAAATATCGAGATTATTCTTGATAAGAATGATAACGTTCATTTCTTGGAGTTGGGTCCTCGTGCTGGTGGTAATATGATTCCGATTCAGTTGAGTGATGCATACGGTATTGATTTAGTGAAGGCTAATGTTCAAGCAGCAATGGGAGAAAAGCCAGAGTTCTTGGATCAGCCAGTAAAATCTTTGCCTGGTTGCTATATGCACTATGTACTCCATAGCTACGAAGCAGGAACTTTTATGGGTATTGATATCGATGAAAGTATCGCCAAGAATGTTTATCGTCAGGTAATCTATAAAAAAGAAGGTGACCCTGTAGAAGTATTCGATGGTGCAGGAAAAGCATTAGGAATCATTTTCCTTCACTTTGATTCTGCAGATCAGATGGAGGATTTCTGCAAAAATTATAATAATTTAATAAGAATAAAATTAGCTTGAATGTTATGAAAAAGTTATTGATGCTTGGAACGAGTACTGGTAGCGTTCAGATAGTAAAATATGCTAAAGCTGCAGGAATATATACAGTTGTAACTGATTTCTTTCCTGTAGAAAAATCTGAAGCCAAAAAATATGCTGATGAATGTTGGGATATTAGTACTGCCGATATTGATACTTTGGAGAAGAAGTGCATTGAAGAAAACATTGATGGTGTTTTTGCTGGTGTCTCTGAATTTAATCTTGATAAAGTCTTAGAGTTGACAGAACGTCTTCATCTTCCTTGTTATATCAATAAGAATGCTTGGGGGTATGCCCGTAATAAATATGAATTCAAACAAGTATGTAAAAAGGTAGGTGCTCCTGTTTCGCCGGATTTCTGTTGCGATGGTTATCCTTCTGAAGAAGATATGGATAATGTAGTTTATCCTGTCGTCGTGAAACCGGTTGATAAAAGTAGTAACAAAGGCTTGACTTTTGTGAATAACAAGGACGAATTATTACAAGCAATTGAAAAAGTTAAGTCTGTTTCTGATAATCCTAATGTCATCGTAGAGCGTAAACTGCATGGTCAGGAAGTTACTGCGTATTATGCTATTGCCAATGGTGAGCCATCTTTAGTATCCTTTTATTCCATGAATTCGGAACCAGGTATGCCTATCTATACCTATAGTCTGACAACTACGGTATCAGACAGTTTGTTGGATAAGTATGTTGCAGAAGTAGATGAAAAGGTAAAACAAGTAATAAAGGAAATCAAATGTAAAGATGGTATTGCTTGGTTTGAGATTATTTATGATGAAGATGGACATTTCTATTTGTTAGAAATGGGACATCGTCTTCCTGGAGATATGATGTTTGTTCCATTGACAGATGTAACAGGATTTAATTCCATTGCATGGTTGGTAAATTATGCTGTGGGTAACAATCTTGATTCAAGAGTCTTGCCTCAATCTCAAAAAGAACCTTACAAGAAGTGTGGTTGTTCTTATATGCTTTGGACAAAACAAGGAGGTAAAATAACTCAGATTGATGGATTGGACAAATATAAGAATGATACTAATTTCTTTGTACATGAGATAGCACATAAGAATTATGATGTTCTTCAATATAGACCTGTCTCTATAATTACCTTTACTGTAGAAGATTGTCAAAAGATGTGTGATGTGATTGAGGATATAAATAAAACAGTTCATTACAAGGATGAACATGGTAACGACATGCTTATCTATTTTGATGACTATTCTCACCTTTTATCTCAGGCAAGATAATGGCAAATTCTGATTTAAAGAAAAATCTCAATACACTAGATGTTCTTTCTGTTGCCTTTGGAGCCATGATTGGCTGGGGCTGGGTCGTGTCTTCGGGGCAATGGATAACATCAGGTGGTGTTTTAGGTACTGTCATAGGTTTCCTCATAGGTGGTCTGATGATATATTTTGTTGGACTTGCCTATGCAGAATTGACTACGGCTATGCCTAAATCTGGAGGTGTTCAAAACTTTTGTTATGCAGCTTTTGGTCCTTTGGGAGCCTTTGTAAGTACTTGGGCTTTAATATTGAGTTATGTTGGAGTCGTATGTTTTGAAGCAGTATCATTTCCTACGATCATACAATATATTTTTCCTGGATTCTTAAAAGGATATCTATATACCGTAAAGGGCTTTGATATTTATGCATCATGGTTGGTTGTGGCAATCATCACAGCTGCTATAATTGTTTATATCAATATAAAGGGAACTAAAAAGGCAGCCAAGTTACAGAATATCTTGACTTGTATTATTGCAGGAGTAGGATTGATATTAGTTGCAGGTTCTGCTTTCACAGGAAATACTGATAATATTAGCCAACAATTATTTGTTGGTGATAATACTATTTCTATTGTTGAAAATGTAGCTAAGGTTGCTATCATGACTCCTTTCTTCTTATTTGGCTTCGATGTAATCCCTCAGGCAACAGAGGAGATAAATATGCCATTGAAGAGATTGGGGCGTATGATGATCCTGTCCATAGCAATGGCTGTTGGTTTTTACGCTTTGGTTGTATTGGCAATAGGTTATGTAATGAATGGCAATCAGATGATGACATCAATGCAAGGTGCAGGATTGGTTACTGCAGATGCGATGGCTATCGCTTTTAATAGTCATACGATGGCAAAAGTATTAATATTGGGTGGACTTTGTGGTATCATAACCAGTTGGAATTCATTTTTAATTGGTGGTAGTCGTGTTATGTTTGCTATGGCAAAGTCACGGATGATTCCTAGTAGCTTTGCAAAATTGCATCCTGTCTATAAAACTCCAATTGTCGCATTGTTATTGTTAGGTTTAACATCTATCATTGCTCCATTCTTTGGAAGAGTTATGTTAGTTTGGATAGTTGATGCCGCTAACTTTGCCTGCTGTCTAGCATATTGTATAGTTTCTCTTTCATTTGTCGTTTTGCGAAAAACGAAAGCAGATTTGAAAAGGCCATATCGGGTAAGACATGCATATTGGGTAGGTATTATGGCAGTGCTTATGTCTGGCTTTATGGCTGCGATGTATCTGATACCAGGTTCTGCTTGCACTCTTGTATGGCAAGAGATGGTTATTGTGGTTGGATGGACACTTTTGGGCATCTTTTTGGGTATTAGAGGGAAGAGATTGTACAAAGACTTATTTGCTTCAGGTATGGAGAAATAAAAAGGATATGAATCGATATTATGAAAATATGAGGTTCTTCTATTTATTGGGAAACTAATATAGAATAAAATTATGCAACAAGAATCATTAAAGAATAAAACCAAAAAGGGATTAGCTTGGAGTATGATTGAGAGGTTTGCCACTCAGGGTGTGCAATTCCTTTTTGGAATCATTCTTGCCCGTTTACTTTCACCGGATGATTATGGTGTCATAGCTATGCCTTTGGTGTTTTTAGCTATAGCTCAATGTATAATAGATAGTGGCTTTTCAACAGCGCTTATTCGTAAGCCAGAATTGACAGAGGACGATCTTTCTACAGCTTTCTATTTCAATATTGGTATAGGAATTTTGTGTTATGCAGTATTGTTCTTTTCATCCCCATTAATAGCTGATTTTTATCATACACCAATTCTTTCTAGTTTGTTAAAAGTAACGGCTTTGGCTGTACTGTTTAATCCTTTATGTGCAGTACAACAGGCTATTCTTACTAGAAAAATAGATTTTAAGACACAAGCTATAGTTTCCCTTAGCGGTGCCGTTGTAAGCGGTATTGTAGGATTGTATATGGCCTATAATGGTTTTGGGGTCTGGTCTTTAGTCTTCCAGCAAGTTGGTGGTTATGTAATGAGAACTATTTTGCTTTGGATATTAGGGAAATGGAAACCTAAAAGGAAGTGGTCTTGGGAGTCTTTCCATTATCTTTGGGGGTTTGGTAGTAAGATGCTTGGCTCTGGTCTGTTGGATACAATATATAATAATATTTATCCAATCGTAATAGGAAAATATTTTTGTGCAAATGATTTAGGTAATTATACTCGTGCTCAACAATTTGCAACTCTTCCGTCTAGTAATGTAACTGGAGTATTACAAAGAGTTACTTTTCCGGTATTAAGTAGTATTCAGAATGAAGATGAGCGGTTAGCAAAGAATTATCGTAAAATTCTAAAACTTTCAGCCTTTCTTATATTCCCATTGATGCTAATGCTTTCAGCTATAGCAGATCCATTGGTAAGAGTTCTTTTAACAGATAAATGGGAAGGGTGTATAATTTTGCTACAGATTATTTGTTTCTCTATGATGTGGTATCCTATACATGCTATTAATCTCAACCTGTTAACTGTAAAGGGGCGTTCCGATTTGTTCTTTAGATTGGAAATATTTAAAAAAGTAGTAGGAGTTATAATTATGTGTATAACAATACCAAATGGAATTCTTTGGATGGTTAGCGGTAGTGTTGTTAGTTCCATGATTGCATTAGTTATAAATACTTATTATACAGGTAAAATTATTCATGTAGGCTATTTTAAACAAATGAGGGATCTTCTTCCAATATTTGGAGTTTCCTTTGCGATGTGGCTTGTAATACTTGTAAGTTTTTGGTTTTCCTCAAATATTTATACTCAATTGTTCATTGGTGTAATTGTGGGTGTAGTGTTTTATCTAGTTAGTGCAAAAATTATATTAAAATCAGAATGGAATGATGTCTTAGATATGATTCCTGAAAAATTTAAACATAAATAATTGAATAATGATGAATATTCCTAATTTTTTGGTTGATGTACGTTGTTTTACATTCAATCAATCTGGATATATTACAGATACCATGAATGGGTTCTGTATGCAGAAGACTAATTTTCCATTTATCTGCTGTATTGTTGATGATGCTTCTACTGATGGGGAGCAAGAAGTTATAGAAAAGTTCTTAGAAGATAATTTTGATTTATCTAAAGAATCGGGTTCTTATAAGAAGGAGACAGACTATGGCTTTATCACTTACGCTAGACATAAAACCAATGATAATTGTTATTTTTATGTGATTTTTCTTAAGGAAAATCATTATAGCAACCCTGAAATAAAGGAAAAGAGAATGAGTTATATTAGTCATTGGCAGTGTTTGTGTAAATATGAAGCTATGTGCGAGGGTGACGATTATTGGATTGATTCTTCAAAGTTACAAAAGCAGGCTGATTTTTTGGAAAACAATTCTGATTATATTATGTGTTTTACTAACTTTAATATGTATTATCAGAATAGTGACAAAATGTACCAATCGGTGTTGATTAATCAACCTGAAAAATATCCTCATGAGTTTACTATAGAACAATGGATAATTGCTAGTGCATATGTGGGACCAATGTCTTGGATGTATAGAACATCTTGCATTTACAAAATTCCAGAGCTGGGTGGTCCTGATGGAACTTTTGTTTGGTTTGCTTATTTCTTAGCAACATCCAAAGTAAAATGTTTAATAGATGATGTTACTGCAGTTTATAGAATAAATGACGGAGGAGTAACACAGAGTAAAGATGGCGAGAAAAGATATAAACGTATGAAAGGAATGTATAAGTTACAAAATGAATTGTGTGATTTATACCTCATGGATAAGAATGGAGAAAAAATAAAAAATAAGTTGAGTCGTAGCTTTTATAATAGTCAGTTGAAAATGATATATTTATATGGCTCAAAATATGATAAATTTTTATTGGAGCAAAATAAGTCTCTGTTGTTAAAAAAGAATCGTGTTTTGTTATTTTGCTATCGACATTTTTCGTCAATATTGAATCTATTATATAGTATATATTTAAAAGAAAGATTTAATTAAATTATGATGGCATTTATATATTTCTTGTTGATAATATTATTGTTTTTCTTTAAAACGAACAAGGTATTAATGAAAATTTCATATTTTCTTTTACTTATTTTGTTTTGTTTTAATATGGATAATGCGGATCGTGGCATATATGAATGGAGGTTAGAACAATATGAGCAAACTGTTGGAATTACAGAACCAGGATATTATGCATTGATGGCTATTTTCACAAAATTGAATTTGAATATTCAAGCTCTTTACATAGGTGTTGGACTCGTTTATTTGTCTTCCCTATTTTACATTGTAAACAAAATGAGCTCTAAGCCCAATTTGGTTCTTGCATTTTATATGTTAGGTATCTTTTTGCTTGACGTGACTCAATTAAGGGCAACTACTTCTTTAGTATTTGTTTTATGGGGATTTTATAATCTTTATAGAATAAAAGAAACGAAACGTGCTTGCATGGTCTTCTTGTTACTAATAATTGTGTCAGCATTATTTCATACGGCGTCTCTTGCGTATTCATTATTCATATTCTCAAAAATTACAAAGAAGCGTTTATTGCTAACTTTAGTAAGTTGTCTTTTTGGTGGACTTTTATTTTTTAAGTTTGTTATAATTAAATACTTTGGAGGGCTGTTAGATATATCAACGAAGATTCAAAATATTGCAGAATCTGATGTATACAAAGGTAATAATGCCAATCTCATCACTATTCTACTCTTATTGTTGCTCCAATGTATATATTTTAGTTTGATAAAATTATATGGGAAAAACGATGTGAAAATAGTAATTTCAAATAATATGTGTATTTTGTTATTTTTATTAATACCATTAATATCATTTTCTGCTGATTTTAGAAGAATATATTATTTTATTTCTATATTTTTGATAATAACATTAAGTAATCTGGTAAATGTTGTTGATAAGAAAAATATTTGTCTTTGTGTGTTTTGTCTTGCATTTATTTATTTCTTTCGTGTTATTTATGTAGGCAATTATAACACCGTATTGGTGCCAATACTTACCCAAAATCTTTTATTTTAATAATATGTTGGTTGTAGGAATAGTTCTTTATAATCCAGATATAAATCGTTTAAAAGATAATCTGGATGCGATTTGTTTGCAGACGCATAAAGTGTATTTGTTCAATAACGGGTCCAAGAATTTAGGAGCGATAAATGTTTTGATTAGTAATTATCACAATATTTTTTTAGTCAATAATAATGAAAATGTTGGGATTGCTATGGCTTTAAATATCTTGATTAATAAAGCAAAGAACGATGGATATAAATGGGTCGTAACTTTGGATCAAGATAGTGTTGCTCCACCTAATCTTGTTGCTGAATATTTGAAATATATTAATATGCCTAATTTGGGTATGATATGTTGCAAGATTATAGATAGAAATTTTGGTGAACGTAAATATGATAAGAGTCATGCCAAAGGTGTTGAAGATGTTGAATTGTGCATAACTTCTGCATCAGCTATAAAAATAGATGCTTGGGAAAAAGTAGGTGGTTTCTGCGAAAAAATGTTTATTGATGCTGTAGATTTTGATATGTGTTTTTCTCTTAAGGAAAATGGTTATAGAATTATTCGCGTGAATGATGCTAAATTGCTTCATGAAGTTGGTCATAGCAGAAAAGTCACTTTCTTGGGAAGAGAGGAACTCGTATTTAATCATAACCCTTTAAGATGCTATTATATGATTCGTAATAACTTTTTATTAGGTTGGCGACATCATCAGTTATGGCGTCAGATAGGATTAGCTTTTAAGAGAATAATTCTTATTAATGTATATGAGAAAAAACGATGGAAAAAAAATAAAATGATGCTTAAAGGAATCTTTCATGCAATTATTGGAAAATATGGGAAATATAGAAATTAATCATCAAAGTTGTATTAATAATTTTTGTTGTTAGTCTACAACAATTAGTTATTTATCAGTCTATTTATGACTTGGATACATTTATAAAGTAGCTTTGTTGGTAGAATTTAAAACAATAGGTGTCTTTATATCTTTGCATATTAATTTGTTGTCTGTATGATCATGCTCTTTTCAACGCATGGGCGAGATTGCCATATCTCTTGTTGATATATAAGTTATGAGCGTGACAAATCCAAACAGAGATAGTTGGTTTGTCATAAGTTGATTCAATTGGATAAAAGAAGCTAAAAATGGAAAATAAGATAAAAGTATCTGTGATTATGCCAGTTTATAATTCTGGCGAATATTTGCAAACTGCTGTGGATAGCATACTTTCTCAGAGTTTGAAAGATATTGAGTTGATTCTTGTGGATGATGGTTCTACAGATGGTAGCTCAGAGAAATGTGATGAGTATGCAAAGAAAGATAAACGAGTTGTTGTAATTCATCAGAAGAATGGCGGCATTTGTAATGCTCGTAATGCTGCTTTGAAGGTGGCTAGAGGTGAATATATAGGATTCTCTGATCATGATGATGAATATGTTCCTGGGTATTTAGATCATGCATATAATGACGCTATATTGAATAATGCTGATTTAGTAAAAGTTGGTAAACGCGAATATATTATTCAAGGTGGTAAGGTATTAAGAACTAAACAAAGTAATCTGCCATCTAGAGTGTATCATCAAGAAGATATTAAAAATGAATACTTTGAACTTGTTGATAGTGATGAATTAGATTGTTTATGGGATGCTTTGTTTAGACGAAGTATTATCTTTAATAATGGAGTATGGTTAGATGAACGTTTCAGAAATGGCGGTGAAGATATTGATTTTATCCAAAGAATCCTGCGTTATACCAATACGTTCGTTACCATAAATAAGATTTATTATAAGCACTATATTCGTAAGGGATTTTCTACATCAGCAAAATTTAATCCAGAGAAGATACAGGCTAAAAAAATAATAATTTTCGATATTGAAAATAACATAAAGTATTGGTCCATAGATTTGAATAAATATAAATTTGATTATACTTATCTGTTATTGAGACAATATATAGCACCTATTTGTTCTCTGTATTCAAACGATGGATGTACACTTTCTCTTAAGGAGAAAAAGGAAAAGATTCATGCAATAAAAACTGAAAGTTTCTTCTTTGATTTTTGTAATCGACAAGATATTAGAAAATTTTTCAAAAAATCGAAAAAGTATGGATTGTTGTATTTTCTTTTTAAGTATGGTTTTTATGGTTCAATATTAAAAATGTATTTAAGAAGAAGTAAAAATGCTTAGAATATGAAAAAAATAAGTATCGTTGTTCCATGTTATAAAGTTACTGATTTTCTTCCTCAATGTGTAGAGAGTCTGATTAGTCAAACCTACAAGGATATTGAAATTATTCTTGTGGATGATGGGTCTCCTGATGATACAGGAAAACTTTGTGATGAATTCGCAAAAAAAGATGTACGTATAAAAGTTATCCACAAACTGAATGGTGGCTTGGTTTCAGCTCGCAATGCTGGTTATGAAGCAGCGACAGGTGATTGGTTCTGTTTCATAGATGGCGATGATTGGCTTGATGTCGATATGTTGGAGAAAATCGTTCATCAGTTAGATACTCACACTGATATTGATGTCGTTTTTTGGAAACTTGTTCATGAGGTTAATGGGCAGCAGATAACTGGTAAGTTAGAATGGAAATGTGATGATTATACTCATGTGTATGGTTCTGACGAGTGTAAGCAATTGGCGGTTGATACCTTGATTTATAATTTAGGAGTTTCTTCTCCTGTCATAAGATTAGTGAGAATGGATTTTGCAAAAAAATACAATGTTACCCACGATTCTAGAACAAAACAAGGATTAGAGGGGAATATTTTTGCAATGCGTTCGTTCTATTATGCTCAGAAGGCTTTATTTATTAATGAGTATTTTTATCATTATAGATATAATCCAACCTCAATTTCAAAAAGTGTAAGTGAAGCTAATGTTAAATGTATCATTGATTGTCTTAAAGTTATGGAGGAAGATATTTCTACCTTTAGTAATAAAGAAGATTTTCGAAAGCCAATGTATGATAAAGCTATATATGTTATTTTAGCAATGGCAATGAATACTTACTTTCATCCTGCAAATACAGATTCGCTTGTAAAAAGAACAACGAAATTTGCTAGAATAATAGACGAGAATTTATTATTCAAAGAAGCGATTAGAAATGCTTCTTATAATGAAGTAGATAAATTCAGAAAAATTGCTTTATTTTTTATTAAGATTAAAATGTATTTCATTCTTGATATATTTGGTAGAGCAAAGCAGTTTATGCTGAAAAGAGGTAAATATAATTATTGATAATTTTGTATGACGAATAAAATAGCACTTGTAACTTGCTACTTTCAACCTAATTATGGAAGTCAGCTTCAGGCTTTTGCCACTCAGAAGTTCTTTGATGATATTCATGTTTCTAATGAGACCATTATGATTGATGGCTTGAAGGGTGAAATCAATAAGGCAAAATATAAGTACTTTTTGAGTAAGATATTTGATGCCAATACCGTCAAGGATAAATGGGCCACGGTAAAGAAGGTGATCGCTAAGAAAAGTAATCATACCTATGCTTCACATCTTGTGGAGCGATATAATATGTTTGATACCTTCGCTCAGCATGAATTTCATCTATCGAAGCGTTATGGTTCTTTTGCTGAACTGGGCAAGGCTGCCAATGATTATCAGCTGTTTGTTGTTGGAAGTGATCAGCTTTGGTTGCCTTCCAATATTGCAGCCAACTATTATACCTTGAACTTTGTGCCAAGAGAGGTGCCAAAGATGGCGCTTGCAACAAGTTTTGGTATATCTCAGTTGCCTTCAGCACAAGCAAAGTTGGCTAAAGAGTTCTTGCCTCGTATCGACTACTGTTCTGTTCGTGAGATAAGTGGCCAAAAGATTATCAAGAATTTGATAGGAAAAGATGTACCTGTGGTATGTGATCCTACGATTTTGTTTTCTGCAGAAGAATGGGGTGAAGGTATCAGTAAGGAACGATTCATAAAGGAGAAGTATCTGCTCTGCTATTTCTTGGGTAATAATCCTATGCAGCGTGAGTTTGTGAAGAAGGTAAAGGCTTTGACGGGGTATAAGATTGTACAGTTGCAGCATTGTGATGAGTTTATCGCCAGTGATGAAAACTTCCCTGACGAGGCACCATATAATGTTGGTCCGAAGGAGTTTATCCGATTGATTCGTGATGCAGAGTATGTGTTTACTGACTCGTTCCATTGCACTGTATTTTCCATGCTTCATGCCAAGAAGTTCTTCACATTTCGCAGATATAACAACGATAGCATTGTTTCTACAAATGGTCGCATCTATTCACTGCTCTCATTGGTAGGAGAGGAGAACCGTCTGCTGAAGGGGGATGAAGAGCCAAAGGATATGCTGGCTATGGATATAGACTACAAGAATGTTCATGAGAAATTGGCGGAATTGCGCCAGTTTACCAAGAACTTTGTTTTTGATGCATTAGAAAAATCTGGTATCAAATATGATAGAGATTAAAGATAAGAAAGATTGCTGTGGCTGTTGGGCATGTGAAAACGCATGCCCAAAACATTGCATTTCGATGGTGGAGGATAAGGAAGGCTTCCGTTATCCCCAGGTGGATATGGATATCTGCATCGACTGCCATCTGTGTGAGAAGGTATGTCCAATCAAAAATGTTAAACCCGAGGAGAAAAAGCCTCAGAAAGGTTATCTGCTTCAAAACAAAGATGCTAAGGTTCTTGCGGAAAGTACATCTGGAGGGGCATATACTGCTATAGCCAAGTATGTATTAAAACAAGGTGGCGTAGTTTTCGGAGCCGCTCTCAATGAGCATAATGAGGCAAGACATATCTATATAGAAAGTGAGGATGAACTATGGAAGTTCCGAAATAGCAAGTATGTACAGAGTCTGATAGGTGATACTTATCAACAGGCTAAGGAGTTTTTGAAGCAAGGTCGTTTGGTATGTTTCAGTGGTACTCCGTGCCAGATGGAAGGTTTGGTATCATATCTTAGAAAGCCATACGATAATTTGATTATCGTTGATGTGGTTTGTAGAGCGGTTCCATCACCTAAGGTGCTTCGTAAATATATAGAATATCAAGGCTTGACATACGGAGATGACTTAAAGAATCTGAAGTTTAGAGATAAGAAATTCTATGGCTACAAGTATTCGAATATGAGTTTCGACTCGGAGAAAGGTTCTTATCATGCAGGTATTGATACCGATCCTTGGCTCCGCTCGTTCTTCTCTGGCATCAATGTACGACCAAGTTGTTATGCTTGTAGATTCAAGAAGCAGTATCGTGTTACAGACTTCACTATTTGGGACTGCTTCGAGGTGTATCAGTATAGTAAGGAGTTGGATAATGATAAAGGTGTAACTAAAGTCCTTGTTCATTCAGCTAAGGCTGGAGAAATCATGAAAGCCATTGAAGCTGATGCCTATATAAAAGAGGTAGGTGTTGATAAGCTAATAGCTGGTGTTCATGAGTTGACTGCTCAGCCAAAGAATAATCCAAAACGCCAGGCATTCTTTGAAGACTTAGATAGGCTTTCGCCTAAGGAGTGTTTCAATAAATATTTTCCTGTTACTTTCAGAACCAAGATGGAGAAGCATATTAGAATCTTAATGTTACAGTTGGGCATCTATAAGCAATTCCGTATGCTGGTGAAGAAGATGGTGGGGGAAGTGAAAAGATAAAGATTAATGGATACAATTGATATTTCTCAAAATATTCAAGACTTCAAGCAGGTATTTGAAAAAGAGAGTAGAATCATCTTCTCTGCTAGGTTTGGAGATGGTAAGTCTTACTTTCTGAAAGAGTTCATGAAGAGCTATGATGAAAAGAAAAATGATTACTATTTCATCACTCTCCATCCAGTAAACTACGTGGTTGAGGAGAATCGGGATGTCATTGAGTATATCAAGCGTGATATTCTTTTTCAACTCATAAAGGATAATCGTATCTATGACTTTAAAGAGGAATATGATAAGATATTCGATGCGGTATGCAACAAAGAGTCTTTGTTAAAATTAGGCGACTTTGTTGCTTCAATCATTCCCATAGAAGGATTGAAAGATGGGTATGAGGCTTTGAAAGATCTTGCTTCTACCATTCATGAGAAGTATAAAAGTCAAGATGTTCTTCATGTAGTAGATGACTACCTCAATGGATTTTATGGAAAGTCGGGGAGTATCAGCGAATGTGATGCTTTTACTTGCCTTATCCAGAAGTCTTTGAAGCAGATGATGGCAAAGTCTGTTTTGATTATTGAAGATTTGGACAGAATAGATCCAGCTCATCTCTTCCGCATCATGAATGTCTTGTCTTCTCAGGTAGATAATCCCTATTATTCTGAGGTTTCTAATGGTAACAAGTTCGGCTTTGATAAGATAATCCTTGTGATGGATTACGAGATAGCCCGTCATCTCTTCCACCATTTCTATGGTAAAGAGGCGAACTATGAGGGGTATATGAATAAGTTTCTGAATACCTTACCCTATTCGTATTCTATAAAAGAAGAGGCGCATAGGCAAGTTAGGCAAAAGATTCTTGATATCTGCAAGACTGGTGTATTTTTGAGTTTAGACCAAAAACTTTCTAATGATCCGAAAGATAGAATTTCATTTCAGCTTGCACTTAATAACTCTTCTGTTAGAAGATGTAAAGAGTTCCTTGATTTAGATGTCAATTCGCTGTTTCGTAAAAAATGGCTGAATGGTGAATATTCTATACCAACTGATAGTACTTGGGTAAAAATGCTTGTCTGTTATCGTTTTTTTATGTCAGATAAGCCCATAAGTTCTATCATGGAGGCTATGATTCATGGATTTTCTGATTTGCAATTAGCAGAGCTTGCAATGCCTTTCTATTGTGCAGTTAATGGGGAAAGATACTTTTACCTGCAAATAAAAGATGATATGTATATGATAAGATATAATGCTATGCGTAACTTGGTAACTAATGGCGTTGTAAGGAATTATAGAAATGTTGTACCTGAAAGTATAGCTAATATCAAAAAGGTGTTGTATAATGTTGAGAGCAGTATATGTAATCTTTTGATAGGATAGGTAGTTTTTGTTAGCTTCTGTAAAAATCAAAATAAAACATTCGATATGAGAACTATAAAGATTCTGAAGTTTAGAGATAAGAAATTCTATGGATATAAGTACTCGAATATGAGCATTGACTCGGTGAAAGGCTCTTGTCATTCAGGTGTATTGATACCGTTCCTTGTCTTCGCTCGTTTTTCTTGGACATGAATGTACGACAAGCTGTTATGCTTGTACATTCAAAAAGTAGTCTCATGTGACAGACTTCACTATATGTGATTGCTTCGAAGTGTACCAGTATAGTAAGGAGTTGGATAATGATAAAGGCGTAACTGAAGTTCTTGTTCATTCAGCCAAGGCTGAAGAAATCTTTAAAGAATTAGACAGCCTTTCACCTAATGAGTGTTTCGATAAATACTAACCTGTTACTTTCAGAACCAAGATGGAAAAGCATATTAGAATCTTAATGTTGCAACTAGGTATCTATAAGCAATTCCGAATGTTGGTGAAGAAGATGGTGGGGGAAGTGAAAAGATAATATAATTGTATCAAAATAAGACTTATGGATATAATCAAAAAATATAATCATGCAGTAAAGTTACTGGCAGATGCTTATCGTTACAAAACTAATGGTAATGATTTTGAGTATCATTTATGTGCTAATGACGCAGGTGAGAATTTTTCTCAAGTTATTGAGTTAGCGATAAAAAGCCATTTAAAGCAACAGGACAAGAGTACATATAATTATTGTAAAAGAAACTCGCTACCTCAAATAATTGATGATTATTATGTTAGTGAAGATGGGGGTTATAATGATTTTTATTATTGTACGATTGATGGGGATAAAAGTGATGTAGACTTTAGGTTCTTAGCCTCTAATAAATACGATCTTACTAATAGAAGCAAGCATGCAGGTATTAACGTTGACATTAAAATAGTTGAAAAATATAGTCAAGAAATAAGAAAATTTCTGCATGATTATATAGATAATGAGACTACGTTTATGACTGTAGATGATTTTTTAAAGCCAGAAAACGATATGATTTCTTATTTTTATAATGCATGTGATTTGTTTAATTATGAGGAACGAACTTATGTCCTTATTACTGATGAAGATCCAAACTCTTATTATGATAACTTTTGGAAAGTAAAATGGAATATAATTATCGATTTTTATAATTATTCAGAGAAAGATGGTTTTTGCTTTTGTAATTATCATAATCAGATATCTGGCATAAAGAAGTTTAAAATAGGTGATGTTGTAACCGAAGATGATTATTCTCCATATAGCGAGTACCCATTGATGGTTTTTGCAAATGGATATAAGAATATATCCCCAAAATATAAGAATATTAGAGAATGGAATAAGCATAATTCTCTAATTTTGGAAACAATGTTGCGTACCTTGATGGTACGTAACAATTCGCAGAAGACAATAGTTGTGTCAACGATGCGTAATCGTAATTTGGTCGATAAATTAATAGATTTGTGTGATAGATGTTTTGCTAATATGCAAATGGTATTAGTAAACTTGGAATCAGACAAAATGAAAGACAATGGATATGTTTTAGAGATTCCTATATCATTAAGTATGGTTAACCAGTGTATAGAAACTTATGTTACTGGTGGTGAAGAACAGCAGCTAACTGATACATTTAAGTTACCTGCTTTAGATGCTAGCTTAGGAGTTTTTTCGAAGGCTGAGTTGAGATCTCTTGAGGATACCTTTGAAGTGTTGTATGCTGGTATTGAAAAGACTCTAATTGATGATGCTGAGGATTTCTTAAAGGGTAGGCATCCTCTGTCCTGGTATGGTGCAAAGAACGAATTCTCCGCTTATAGAGACAAGTTTAATAAAATGTATGTCAAACCAATAGAGAGTATTATTAAAAATGGTCATGCAATAGCTTATATTGAACATCTGCCAGGTTTTGGTGGTACAACTTTAGCTCGTCAAATAGGATGGATTTTACATAGTGATTTTCCTGTACTCTTTCTGAAAAATAATAGAGAAAGTCATGTGATTGAGCAACTAGAGCTAATACATAATAAGACAAAAAAGACTGTAATCTTATTTGCTGAAATCCCTCAGACTATTGATAAAGATGATTTTGAGAACTTATTTAATCAGACAAATGAGTCTCGCCCTTTTATTTTTATAGGTATTAAAAGAGGGGTTTTTAAGCAAAAGTTCAATTCTCTATATGTCACAGATTGGGGGGATGATGTGGCAAGGTTGATTAATAGATATGAAAAATATATAGATTCATATCCTGAAGTAATTAAAAAAAGAAAGTTAGCTGAATTTCAAAACATTCAATTTGGAACGCATGTAGAAGCATATAAACGTACTCCATTTTACATAGGCTTACTTGCATTAGAAGAAAAATTTGAAGCAATACATGGATATATATCAAACTTTGTGGAGCAAGTAAAAAACTTAGATCAGCAAAGAAAAACAATTATATATTTGGCTATTTGCGATAAGTATATATCTCAAAAACTTCCAGCTTCATTTCTGCGTACTATATTTAATGTGGAAGATAAAGTTGTATTTCAGTTAGAACAATATTTCTCTAATGATGTAGGAGTTGTTAATTCCTTGCTGTGCAAAGGTAATGTTGGTAATAATGTTGTTTGGGGTATAAGACACCCTTTCTTTACAGAAGAATTATTGAAACAATTATTAGGTACGACTTCATCAAGTGTAAAACATCCATATTGTAATCTTGGTAATTATTGCTTGTCTTTTATAGAATCTATGGCAGATAATGACATCTGTTCATTAGAAGTAAAGACAAACATTCTAAAAGATTTGTTTATTGGTAATACCTCAGAGCGATCAGGAGAAAAATTCAATCAGCTAATTTCTGACATACCAAAAGAAGAGCAATTACCGATTTTCTTGAAGTTACATGAACTTTTTCCAACCAATGCACATTTCTGTTCTCATTTGGCTAGATATTATGCAATTGAGGAAAAAAACGCAGTTGAAGCATTAGCGTACGCAGATAAAGCTATAAATATTAGTCCAGAAGACCCTCTTCTTCATCATATAAAAGGTATTTGTTTACGTTCAATAATGTATCAAAAGATTCAGAAATGCTTGAATGAAGGAACTTACCAAGCAGCAAAACGTAAGCTTTATGACGAAATCGTTGTGGAGTTGCTGCCTAAAGCTGCGCATGAGTTTGAAGCTTCCAGAAAGCTAAATAAAGGTTCTATAGATGAATTCGGTTATATTTCTCATGTAGAAATGCTTCTGAAAGTATTTGATTTCTCTCAAAAATATGAGGGACTATCTAAGATGGAAATTGTAACCAATGCCTATCAGCCTTATGCAGATTGGATAGATGATTGTCATAATTTGTTGGAAACTTTAGAGAATTACTATAATAATTCAGCTGATGGTGTTTCTGAAAGATATGATACATGTGAGCATAATTTGAGATTATTGTATGAGGATTATGGAAGTATTATACAAAAATTAACTAATCAGATGGATAATTCTAAGCATCCTCAGATGGTGAGAAGAAATATTGTACGAACATATTTTTATCGCGGAGATTATACCAATAAAGAAAAGACGATCGGACAAATTACGACTTTGATGGAACAAAATATTCTTGAAGAGCCTAATAATGAGAGAAATTTCTTTTTGTGGTTCAAGGCTGCTAGATACTCCAAATATTTGAGAATAGATGAAATTCTCGCAAAATTAGCTCAATGGTCTAGTTTGTCACCATCAATAGATGTAACATTCTATCATTATGTCTTCTATGCGATTAAAGCATTAAATGGTAGTAGTATTGCTGCTCAAACCTGTAGAAGACTAATTGAGGAATGCAAGAATAAGGGTGGTAATAAAAAAATAGGTATTCGAGAATGGTACGGTAAGGCGCCCCAAAAATTGCTAAGTAACTTGGATGTAAAACCTTCTGATAATCAAGATGCATTTTATCGGGTTGAGGGTGTTGTTAGTGGCTATGAGCATGCTGGTGCTGCTAAGATTATCACGGACCAAGGATTAGAAGTTTTCTTCAATCCAGGAAAGAATAATATTACAAAGGATAATTTAAATTCTTCGGTGACATTCTTTTTGGGTTTCTCTTATGATGGATTAAGAGCTGAAAATGTAGAATTGAATCAAGAATAATCGGTTATGAAGATATTACATATTGCAGAATGTGCGGGAGGTGTAGAGCGTTATCTCCAGATGCTCCTGCCACGGTTGGAGAAAAAGGGAATAAAGCAGTATTTCATCTGTTCTCGAAATTATGATGAAAGTTTGTATAGCAAGATTGTGGATGGTGTTCAGCAAATGGATCTTACGCAATCATTCTCACCTTTGCGTGTTATCAAAAAAGTCAGAGCCATTCGCCGTGAAATCAAAAAGGTTAATCCTGACATCCTGTATTGCCATAGCAGTTTTGCAGGTGGTTTAGGGCGTATGGCTGCCATAGGTTTACATTGTAAGGTTGTTTACAATCCTCATGGTTGGGCTTTTAACATCAAGTAATTTTTAATCAGATGAAACTGAAAAGTATAATATATCTGTGTTTGGAGAAAATATTATCTCCTTGCACAGACAAGATAGTTTGTATCTCTAAGGCAGAAAAGGCTTCGGCAGAGCGTGAACACATTGCTAAGGATGATAAGCTTGCTTTGATTCCGAATGGTATTGATGTGAGTGCTGTAAAGAATGCTGTAGCTAAGTCTAGAAGTGAACTTGGTATTGCGGAAGATGCTTTTGTGGTAGGTATGATTGGAAGACTTTCTCCACAGAAAGCGCCTGATGTGTTTATCCGTGCAGCCAAGTTGATACACGATGAAATTCCTAACTCTGCATTCATCATAGTAGGAAGTGGTGAGGAAGAGGAAGAAGTCAAGGCTTTTGCCAAGGAGAATGGTTTGGAACTTGTTGTAACTGGTTGGACTGACGAGCCATATAGCTATTTGAAAGTTTTTGATGTGGCGATGCTCTTGTCTAGGTGGGAAGGATTCGGATTGGCTGTTGTTGAGTATATGGCAGCAGAGAAGAATGTGGTTGCCACAAAGATTGATGCCATCCCTACATTGGTAGATGATGGTGTTGATGGTTTGTTGGTGGAAATGGATAATCCGAAAGATGCCGCAGAAAAGGTCCTCTGGCTATATCGTCATCCAAAGGAAGCTACTGAAATGAAATCCAAGGCTTTGAAAAAAGTGATTGAGAATTATGATATTTCAAGAGTTGTTGATCAACATGTTGAAATGTTTGAGGAACTTACTGGAGGAAAGTAGGTTTTAGCTATTATGAGTGTGCTTTTTGATTTTCTGAAGTATTGCCTAGGGGCAAAAAGTGATGTGAATAAAGTGATTGCTGGCATAGACTGGCAGATGCTGTATTCCTTTGCGTTCAAGCAGGCCCTGCTGGGACTTTGTTTTGATGGTATTGAGAGGCTAGGGAAGGAGTATCCTGAGGAGTTGAAGCTGAATCCAATTGGAAGGGAGCTGCTGATGACCTGGATGGGTAAGGTGCAACAGATTCGCAGACAGAACATGAAGGTGAATACTGTGGCGAGCAAGCTCTTCTCAATGCTGAGGGAGGATGGACTGAGATGCTGCATTTTGAAAGGACAAGGGAATGCATTGATGTATCCAAATGCGTATTCTCGTAATCCTGGGGATATTGATATATGGGTGAATGCAAGCCGTGAACAGATAACGGAATATGCCAAGAAGCATTTTGAGATTGGTGATGATATAAGGTATCATCATTTTGAGACGTCTTTGGACGGCGTGCCAGTGGAGTTGCATTTCTTCCCTGGTATAATGAATAATCCTATCTATAATGCACGTTTGCAGAAATGGTTCAAACGGAATGCAGATTTGCAATGCTCAAATGTTGTTAGCCTGCCTGATTGTATTGGAGAAATCGCTATACCAACGACGGCATTTAATGTGATTTATCAGCTGACGCATCTTTATCATCATTTCTTTGATGAAGGGATTGGAATGAGGCAAATCATTGACTATTTTCTTGTAGTCAATGATTTCTCTAAAAATGTATTTTTGGATACTGATTTTTCGAATCACCCCGTCAATTTTTCGAATCACCCCGTCCCTCTTTCCAAAGAGGGCTCCACTTTCTCCCCAAGCCCCTCTTCCTCAGGAAGCGGGGATGTAACCGCACCTTCTCGGTGCTCGGAACCGCTACGCTCTAAGGATGGCGGACCATCAAAGGTCTCGCCAGATTGTGCGGGATGGGACCGCCTTACTATAGAGGGAGATAATTCTGCTGGTTCTACTACTGTTGTTACTTCTTCTGCCTCTACTGCTTTAGATGTGGTGCAGAAAGAATTGAAGTATTTGGGATTGTGGAAGTTTGCAGGGGCGGTGATGTATGTGCTGCATGAGGCTTTGGGACTATCAGATGAGAAGATGATAGCTCCGATGGATGAAAAGCGAGGAAAGTTGTTGTTAGCAGAGATACTGAATGGTGGTAACTTCGGAAGGCATTTCACCAAATATGGCGGTTTTACGCATCAGAGTATGGGGAAGAAGTATTTCCTGAAAATATGGAGGAATATGCATTTCGTTAGGTTCTTTCCTGCTGAGGCTTTGAGTGAGCCTATCTTCAGGACTTGGCACTTTTTCTGGAGGATGAAGTATAAGAAATAACTACTTCTATCACCCTGAGGCTGATGGGGGTATCTTTTTCGAAAAACTACCCTCAATGGTCTTTACGCACCCTTTGGTTCCCCCATTTGTGGGGGACAGAAACCTTCTTTACCATTAAAGAAGAGTGCTTTTCGAATCACCCCGTCCCTCTTTCCAAAGAGGGCTCCACTTTCTCCCCAAGCCCCTCTTCCTCAGGAAGCGGGGATGTAACCGCCCTTAGTGCTGACTTTTCTACCTCTCCGTCTCTCCTGCAAGGAGAGCTCCACATCTTAACCAAGCCTTCCCTTCTCGAAAAGGGAAGGATGTAACCGCCCTCCGGTGCTCGGAACCGCTTCGCTCTAAGGTTGGCGGACC
>ERZ1026866.524-NODE-524-length-22793-cov-7.309702_pt1 | contig 22793 bp, 20 predicted proteins | sample MGYA00380163_ERZ1026866 | MGnify/ENA primary metagenome ERZ1026866 (study PRJEB33269, sample SAMEA4719799) | human gut metagenome | biome: human-associated habitat; feature: organic feature; material: feces | place: Cameroon | collected 2013-10 ...
CATATGTTTTAAAATTCCCAATACAATCCGCCACTTCCTCGCTACATTTCAAAAATTATTAAGATATACGAGGCAGGGCGTTACCTGTGTTATTGATTTGAAGACGATAGATGAGTAATAAGAAGTTATAAGTACTCACTGTTTTCAAATCAACAATACAGGTTACGCCCTGCTTATTTACGTATTTTAATGAATATGAAGGTTATGGTACTGATAACTCATGTTTGTATTAGAAAATATTTTATATATTGATAGTATATTTTGTATTGACATTAAATTATATTATATGTATACTAATAATATATAAAATAAATACACATAAGGGAATGACAATTGGATAAGAAAAGCATAACTAATAAAAAGTATAAAGATACGGTATTCAGATTATTATTCAATAATAAAAAAGAAGCATTGGGTTTATATAATAATTTATATGATGCCGATTACACAGATGAATCGTTAATTGAGATAGTAACTCTTGAAGACGTGTTGTTTACACCAAGAAAGAATGATATAGCATTTACCATGAATGGAAGATTTGTTGTATTATTAGAGCATCAGTCAACAATCAATGAAAATATGCCATTGAGATTTTTAATATATATAGCAAGACTGTATGAAAAGATAATAGATGTCGATAATATATATAGAAAGAAACTTTTAAAGATACCGACACCTGAATTTACAGTATTGTATAATGGAGGTGATGACCTGATAAAGGATGGTCAGAAAGTAACGGAACTTGAACTTAGATTATCAGATGCGTTTAATGAAGAAGATGTACAGCTCGAATTGAAGGTCAAAGTAATAGATATACGATATCCATCACATAATAAAGCTGTAACGAAATCTGATACATTGGAACAGTACAGCCGTTTTATACAGATAGTAGAAGACTGCAGAAAGCAGGAAAAGAATCTTGATAAGGCAATGAAAAAGGCTATAGACATAGCGATAGAAAAAGGTATATTAAAGGAATTTTTAATCAGACACAGTGCGGAGGTACGGAATATGCTAACATTAGAATATAATGAGGAAGTCGCAAAAAGAGTGGAAAGAGAAGAAGCAAGAGAAGAGTTAATCAAGAGTTGTTTAAGAAAGATAACCTCATGTGAAGCAGTAGCCGAAATGCTGGATTTACCATTAGAGGAAGTACAGAGAGTAAAAGATACTATGTAGGAGTATCTGTATTATCATAGTATAATATATTATATGGTTAAAACAATAATAATCTTCTACCACAGTTCTCATAAAAATACACCCCAGGATAAAAAGTCCTGAGGTGTAATATACTTTTCTGAAACTTTCCATATATTATGATTCACTGACAGACAGATGCTGTGATATTATGGCGCGGATGGCTCCGAACAGATAAGGCTTGATGGTTTCTAAATCAACAGGCTCGCTGTAAAGTATTACACTGTAGCAGGTTGAGCTTACAAGTTCTATAATAAGGAATAACATTATTTCTGGTTCTTTTATTGTCTCTGAACAATTCTCTATAATATGATAAAATACATCTTCAAAATTAATATCATTTTCTGCAATATTAGTAGTAAGAGCTTCTTTAAATATTCCCCAGCTTAAATTTTTAGATATAAATGTAAGAAGTGCTTTATTAGAATTCAGGGCATTAATTATATGATTAACCATAAAAATTATCTGTTCATCAAAGGCGAGCTCGCCGCTTATATTTTCAGAATATTCCTTTAAATCCTTTGCAGCATTTTTAAAGAGCTTGCTGGATTCATGGGAAATCAGTTTGTTTCTTATATCATATTTATCTTTAAAATAAAGATAGAAAGTACCCTTTGCTATACCTGCCTGTTGTGATATCTCAGCGATTGAAGTTTTATTAACACCCTTTGTTGTAAAGAGCTGGAATGCTGTATTAAGCAGAGAAGCCTGTTTTTGTTGTTTATTTGATTCTATTTTTCCCATAGTAACTCCATTCTGCAGGCAGTTTTAATGCCGGCATTATAGTATATCCATATAAAAACGTTAATATTTGTAAATATATGGATTAACGGTTGTATGATTGATTCTTATATCTTATATACAATTACCTTAATGTTGTTATAACCTCATAAAATATTAGATTATAATTTCTTAAAAGTCAATTGATTTTGAGAAAAAATGACTGGCGGTCAAAAAAAGTTATAAAATATATTGACTAATGGTCATTTTGTGCTATAATGACTTACGAAAATAAGAATGACCATTGGTCATTAAACTGTTTTTAATCAGACAGGAGGTTTAATATGGAAAAAGTAGGAAAAGTAATAGTTAAGTTAAGAATACCAATTCTTATCATTAGTTTCTTATTGCTTATACCGGCAGGACTTGGTTATGTATATACAAGAGTTAATTACGACATATTGTATTATCTTCCGGGTGATATTGAAACTATGAAGGGTCAGGATATTCTTCTTGATGAGTTCGGAAAAGGTGCTTATGCAACGGTCGTTGTGCAGGGCATGGATTCAAAAGACGAGGCAAAGCTTGAAGATAAGATTAAGAATGTAGATCATGTTACAGATATCGTATCTTATAACAGCTTTGTAGGTAATACAGTACCAACGGAATTAATTCCTGAAAAGTATAGAAGTATTTTCCAGAATAAGGAATCCGGATGTACGATGTTTGTAATCTTCTTTGATGATACGACATCAAGTGATGAAACCATGAATGCTATAGGAGAGCTTAGGGAATTAGCACGTGGTCAGTGCTTTATAAGCGGTATGTCAGCAGTTGTTACAGATACTAAGAAGATAACACAGCAGGAAACACTTGCATATGTTGTTATAGCATGTGTACTTACAAGTATTGTTCTTGCAGTATTTATGGATTCTTTCCTTGTACCGGTATTTTTCATGTTAAGTATCGGTATGGCGATTGTATATAATTTAGGTTCTAACATATTTATGGGAGAGGTATCATTCCTTACAAAAGCACTTGCGGCGGTATTGCAGTTAGGTGTTACAATGGACTATTCAATTTTCCTCTGGCACTCATATAAAGAGAAGAAGGAAGAAAATGGTGATGACCACAACAAGGCAATGGCACAGGCTATCGGAAGCACCATTACATCAGTAGTAGGTTCATCAATTACAACAGTTGCAGGTTTCTTAGCACTTTGTTTTATGAGTTTTACACTTGGTCTTGACCTTGGTATTGTAATGGCAAAGGGTGTTGTTATCGGTGTAATTGGTTGTGTAACAATACTTCCTTCATTAATACTTACATTTGACAGGGCACTTGAAAAGACAACTCACAGAGAGATTATGCCGGCAAGATTCGACAGACTGGCTGACTTTGTAGTTAATCATTCATGGATATTTATTATAGTATTCTTAGTATTATTAGGACCGGCAATTTATGGTTACAATAATACAAATGTATATTACAACTTAACTGATACATTCCCTGAATATCTTGACTGTGCACAGGCTAACAAGATGCTGGAAGAAAACTTCGACCTGAATTCAGTATACATGGTGCTTGCAGATGCAGATCTTCCAACTAAGGAAGCCACACAGATGTTAGATGACCTTAAGAATGTAGATGGTGTATCATTTGCACTGGGATATAATTCTATAGCAGGCAATACGATACCGGAGGAAATGATTCCTGACGAATTAAGAGAAACCCTGATGAGTGAACACCATCAGATTATAGCAGTGGCATCAGATTATAAGCTTGCATCTGATGAGCTTAATGCACAGATTGAACAGGTTAATACAATTACTAAGAAGTATGATTCTAATTCTATGGTTATTGGTGAAGGACCTTGTACTAAGGATCTTATAACAATAACAGATAAGGATTTCAAGACAGTTAGTGTTGTATCTATCGCAGCAATATTTATTATTATCATATGTGTATTTAAGTCAGCGGTACTTCCTATTGTACTTGTTGCAGCCATTGAATTTGCGATATTTATTAACATGTGTCTGCCATACTATCTGAATACAACAATACCATTTATCTCATCAGTAGTTATTGGTACAATTCAGTTAGGTGCTACGGTCGATTATGCTATTCTTATGACAACACGTTACAGAAAGGAAAGATTTGAAGGTGCTTCTAAGAAGGAAGCCATTTCTATAGCACTTTCAACATCAATTCCATCAGTTATCGTAAGTGCACTTGGTTTCTTCGCTGCAACTTTCGGTGTTGGTGTATATTCAAGTGTAGATATGATTGGTTCACTTTGTACATTAATGGCACGAGGCGCTATTATCAGTATGTTTGTAGTTATATTTATACTTCCTTCATTCTTTGTTGTATTTGATAAGATTATAATTCATACCAGTAAAGGATTTATAGATAAGAGCAGGAAGATTAAGGCAGTGAACCCGGAAGTTACTAATATATAACAGTATTTATATAATGAATTATATGGCGGCTGACCTGGGATTGTATTTTTCAGGCCGCCACCCTGGAAATAAAATTAATATGGAAATGGAAACTGATTCACCACGGTTCAGATATGAACGGACTGGCTGCTTCAGGGCAGGAACAGACAGTCATTGATGTCGGGGAAAGACCGGAGTATAAGCCGGTTACATCACATCATCGTAATATAGCTGCTCAGAAATGGAGATTACTATGATTAAAAAGAAATTATTTAAATATGGTTCAGTATTTATGTGTGCAGCCCTTATGGCATGCAGTCTTGCAGCATGTGGTACTAATTCAGCCAGAACAGAAAGTGCTACAGCAGTAAGTGCTGCCGCTGCAAATGATAATGATAGTATTTTATCAAATGCTTTAAGCAATACATTATATTCAGCATCCCAGACAACATCTAAGAATGTTTCAACAGAAAAGAAGACTAATTCTAAGGATGAAACAGTATATGTATTTACAGATGTTACAGGTAAACAGGATCATTTAATAGTTAATGAGAAGTTAAATAACGTAACAGGTGTATCTACAATTCAGGATGTATCAAAATTAAGCAATATTAAGAATCTTACAGGTGATGAAACATCTACATCAGGAAGTGATGGTAAGCTTACATGGGCTGCGGATGGTAACAGCATTACTTATCAGGGAACATCAACACAGCAGACACCTGTAACAATTAAGGTTACATACTATCTTGATGGCAAGGAAATATCAGCAGATAAGCTTTTAGGACAGAGCGGTAAGGTTAAGATAAGATTTGACTATACTAATAATGAAAAGAAGACTATTACAGTAAATGGCAAGACACAGACAGCATATGTACCATTTACAATGCTTACAGGAATGGTTCTTCCAAAGGATAAGTTCTCTAATATTGAGGTCACTAATGGTAAGGTGACACAGGTAAATGATAACAATATCGTAATCGGTGCAGCAATGCCGGGATTAAAAGAAAGTCTTAATCTTACACTTGGTGATGAAAAGCTTGATATTGATATTCCTGAATATATTGAAGTAACAGCTGATGCTAAGGATTTTGAACTTAACGATGTTATGTCAGTAGCAACAAGCAGTCTTTTTTCAGACGTTGATACAGAAGCAATCAATTTTGATGATGTAAAGGATCAGATGGATGACCTTTCTGATGCCTCTAACCAGTTAATAGATGGAACAGATACTCTTGCAGAGGGTACAGCAACATTAAAGGATGGAACAAGCCAGCTTGTAGACGGAACTAACCAGTTATCAGATGGTTCTGCACAGCTTGTAGATGGAGCAGCAGCTCTTGCGGATGGTACAGGCGAACTAAATGGAAAAGTTCCAACACTTACAAGTGGTATTACAAAGCTTAATGATGGAGCAGCAACTCTTGCAGCAGGTACAGGCGAATTAAATGGAAAAGTTCCAACACTTACAAGCGGTATTGCAAAGCTTGATACAGGCGCCGGAGACCTTGCTGCCGGAACTAACCAGTTGTTCTCTAAGATGCCGGCACTTACAAGTGGTATTGCACAGCTTAACGATGGTTCAGGAGCACTTGCTGCCGGTACATCTAAGTTAAATGAAGGTGTTACAGCCTTAAAGGCAGGCACTGGTAAGCTTGCTTCTGATACAGAAGGCCTTGGAGCATTGCAGACAGGTATTTCAAATTATACAGATGGTGTATCATCAGCTAATGATGGTGCGGATACATTAAAAGATGGTACAGCTCAGATTAATGCAGGTCTTAGCGCACTTGCTTCTAACTTTGCAGGAGATGGAACAGAAGAAAATCCTGGTCTTGTAAATGGTGTAGAGCAGTTAAATGATGGAGCAGACCAGCTGGATGCAGGTATTAATAAACTTGCAGATACATTAAATGCTTCATTTGGTAATATTGCATCACAGGCTGCAACTTATGGAAGTAATACAGAAGCGCTTACACAGGCTAAGGCTATTGAAGATGGAATTGGTGCTATTGTAAACAGCAATTTAGGAGCGTTAGGCAATGCTAACCTTCTTATTACACCATATACAGATATGAATACAACAATGAACGATGCTGCAATATCTACTCTATATGCAAAATACATGGACGCATATCAGTTTGTAGGTGCTAACGCAGGTAATCCATATATACAGCAGCTCAATGCAGCTATAGCAACCTCAGGTACACAGTTTACAAGTCTTGCAGATGTATATAATGCCCAGATGGGATTATTATTTAAGACAGTAAGCAATCAGAGTATATCAGGAGCTTTAACACAGGTATATAATACAGCAACACAGACAACAGATCCTGAAACAAATATGAACCTTACACAGAGTCTTACAGCATTAAAGCAGGGTTCAGCAGCATTAAAGAGTGGTATTGCAACGGTTAAGGCAGGTATTGGTACTCTTGATGAACTTACAGCTAAGACACCACTTGCAGCACCTACAACAGTATGCCAGGCACTTAATGCATTGGTTACAGGAAGTGATCAGGTTAATGCAGGTGCAGGTCAGTTAAAGGCAGGACTTGGACAGCTCGTTGCCAATAATGATACATTAAATAACGGTATGTCAACAGCAGTTGCCGGAGCTAAACAGCTGGATGCAGGTGCAGCACAGCTTACAGACAGCACTAACGGAGTTCCTGCATTAGTAGCAGGAAGTGAACAGTTAAAGGCAGGACTTGGACAGTTAGTAGAGTCAACACCAGAGCTTACAACAGGTATTAATGCATTAAATGATGGTGCTAAGCAGTTAAAGCTTGGTACGGCACAGTTAAATGAAGGAGCCGGAGCATTAGCACTTGGAGTTAATGCATTAGACAATGGCGCTAACCAGCTTAAGGATGGTACATCACAGTTAGCAGAAGGAGCCGGAGCATTGGCAGACGGTGTAGGAGCATTAGATGATGGTGCTAACCAGTTAAAGGATGGTCTTAATACATTAAAGGATGGTATCAGTCAGGTTAGTGACGGAGCTATCCAGCTTGATGATGGTGCTATACAGTTAGCAGATGGAACAATAACATTAAAGGATGGCATGCTTCAGTTTAGTGAAGAAGGAATTGAAAAGATTACTAAGATGTTAGGGGTAGATGCTCCTGAGATTACTGAAACTCTTAAGAAAGTAACAGAGCTTGGTAAGAATTATCAGTCATTTGCGGGTAAGGCAGATGATACAGAGGGTACGGTAACATTTATTTATAAGACAAATGGTATCACTAAATAAGCCAGTTTCCTAATTTTCCATATATTAAACGGCCGGGGAGAGGTGTATGCCTCTTTCCGGTCAATTTTGTTTGCGCGCCATGAGTGCGCCCTAACGGGTGGCAAGTCCAGGACACGCCAGGATAGTGGGAAGTGTATAGCCGGACAGTAATATAGATGACTTGTCAATTGGAAGGAATAGTTGTATTATAAGAAACGTCGTGTTTTTAATTTGCAAAATCGTATGAATAAATATTTATTGTTAGAAGCATAACAGATGAATTATAATGACATTTTGTTATTTATGGAATTGTATAATGAATATTACAGAATATAAAAAATTACTATAGGCTAAGAAGAAAGGAATTATGTTATGAGAAATAAAAAGGTACAATTTATAACGCAGGGAGCTGTAATTGCAGCTATTTATGTGGTATTGGTGCTGATATTTGATACATTCAGTTTTGGACCGATACAGTTCAGGATTGCAGAGATGCTTACAATTATGCCATATTTTACGCCGGCAGCCATTCCGGGACTGTTTGTCGGGTGTCTTATAGCTAATATTATTGGTGGCGGACTGATATGGGATATTGTGTTTGGAAGTATTGCAACACTTATAGGCGCTATAGGTTCATATCTTGTAAGAAAGAATAAATGGCTTGTGCCATTGCCACCAATCATAGCCAATATGGTTATAGTTCCATTTGTATTAAAGTATGCATATGGATATGATGGTCTTTTGGTATACTTTATGTTTACGGTAGGTCTTAGCGAAATTATCGTATGTGGAATTATTGGAATGGCTCTGCTTACTGTTATGGCAAAGAACAGGGAGCATATTTTTAAGGATTAAATGGTAAAAAACTGTAAAGTGATTAAATAAGGGAGTATAAACTGGACACAGATTATACCCCCTGTTTTATTATACAGATTCATGCTATCTGAATATTCCGGAAATATCTGTTGTGTGGTAATTTTATCGGCAATATGCTGTATAATCTTTGAACTTTGGGGCATACTGACATTTTGCTTATTGTAAGATTATGAGCTTTCACGTTCAACAAGAGAGGCTGAAAAAACAAGATGCTGTGGGCTTGGTTTAATATCTTTAGGAGCATCTATTTCATCGATTAACATCTTTACAGCCTTGGTTCCCATCTCATAAGCGGGTATTTCAAGAGATGTCATGGTTGTCTCAAGCATATTGCCAATGGAATGTCCTGTAAGGCTTACAAGGCGTACATCATCAGGGACTCTAAGAGAGTGAACCTTTAAAGCTCTAAGTGCTGCCATACCTTGAATATCAACAGCAGCCATGATGGCATCTATCTTAGGATTATCTTTTAAAAGTTGTTCTGTACATTCATATCCATATTCAAAACTGTTAATAGAATCAGGAGATATTGCACAGTATTCCTGAAGTTTAAGTTCCTTTATGGCACGTTGAAATCCCTTATATCGTTCCTTATATGGAGCGTAATTCATAGAACCGTTAATGAGACCGATATTTCTACAGCCTTTATTATAGAGATAGTGAACAGTATCATAGCCGCATGCATCGTAGTCTGCAATTACACTGCTAAGGTTCTTGTCCTGTTTACGTACTATCTGTATAATTCCAAGACCATCTGCGTGCATATCACGAAGCAGGTGGCCGTTTTTGCCGGTTCCGGCAATAATTATTCCATCGACAAAACCATTTCTTAGACGGTTAAGGTGTTCTTTTTCAAGCTCACTGTCATCTTCTGTAATACATATCATGGTAGCATATCCTGTCTGCCTGCATTCGTATTCAATACCCTGCATCATATCAGCATATAAAGTAAGATGAAGACGTGGAACTACGACACCAATAGTATGTCTTTTTCCCTGACGCAGCCCCTTTGCCAGTATATTAGGTTTATAACTTAGCTGTTCAACGGCTTCCATAATTCTCTTTTTAGTATCAGGATGGACGTAGGAAGTATTGTTTAATGCTCTGGATACAGTGCTTACATCAACACATGCAAGCTTTGCAACATCTTTTAATGTAGCCATATATAAGCCCCCTTTCTATAAGTACAGACTTTAATTAACATAAACATACAATTCTGTACAATTAATATGAAAACGTTTGTATATATTGAGTATACAATATCTAATGATATTAAGCAAGTATAATAGGTTATGACTAAAAATATTAAAAAGAAAGAAGAATGTTTTGATGTGGAAGCAGAAATTGTATTAGTGATAAAACAAGCATATTTGCTACATTGTACACGAATATGTGCAAAATATTGCACAAGTTGCATAAAGCATTGACTATATAAATAAGGTGTGGTATAAAATAATCACAGCGATACAAACGATTGCATAAATAAATCAAACCGATGCGCAACGGATAGCAAAAAATATTAAAAGAACAAAATAATAAAATTTTTAATTGAAAAGGAGATCACTATTATGGCAAAAGTAAAAACATTTAAAACAATATTCCCAGCAGTTTCAGTACCTTTAAACGATGATTATTCAATTAATGAACCAGAGTTCAGAGCATATCTTCGTTGGATCAAATCATTTTATGGAAAAGGAATAGAAGGACTTGTATGTAATGGACATACAGGTGAGATAACAGGGCTTACAAGAGCAGAACGTAAGCGTGTAGTTGAAATCTGTAGTGAAGAGTGCGGCGATGTAATGACAATTATTTCAGGTGTCAACTGTGAAAATACAGCAGAGTCAATTGAGATGGCTAAGGAAGCTAAGGAAGCAGGAGCAGACGGAATCCTCTTAATGCCACCACATATGTGGCTTCGTTTCGGAATGCACAAGGATGCACCATTTGAATATGTAAAGGATGTTGCAGAGGGAGCTGATATTGATATTATTATTCATCTTTATCCAGCAACAAGCAAGGCATTCTATCCGGTAGAAACATTAATTAAGATGTGTAAGGAAATTGATCATGTTAAATGTATTAAGATGGGTACAAGAGTTACATCAATCTATGAACATGATGTAAGACTTCTCCGTCAGGAATGCCCGGACATCTCATTAATAACATGTCATGATGAAACACTCTGTGTAAGCTGGTTCCCTGGAATGGACGGTGCTTTAATCGGATTTGCCGGATGTGTGCCTGAAATAATCTGCCCGGCATGGGATGTATTCTCTCATCCTGATAAGCATACTTTAAAGGAAGCACAGGACTGGTCTAACAGAATTTATCATATTTCACAGGCTATATATGGCGGTGGACAGCCATCAGGCGAGGCTCATGCAAGATTAAAAGAAGCATTAGTTCAGAGAGGAATCTTTACAAGTGGATTAATGAGAAAGCCGGTACTTCCATTAAATCAGGAAGAAAAAGACTGGATTTCACTTGGACTTGAGAGAAGTAAGATGGAAAAGGTTGATATGAACCAGTTTAAATAATATAAACTTACCACTCAGGATTATGAGGCAGTGATCTGGAAGTTATTAATACTGGGGCACTGCCTTTGTTAGGAGAAGGCTTATGGGTGAACAATTTGATGAGAAGAAGGTGAAAAAAGCAACTCCACTTGAGCTGCTTAAAAGAATTGGACCCGGAATTATATTAGCCGGGGTTGTTATAGGACCTGGAAATATTACTACATCAGCGATGCTTGGCTCTAATTATGGTTATTCAATGATATGGCTTCTGATACCAATTGCATTTATGGGTATAACATTTATGTTATCCTCATATAGAATTTCAATGCTTACAGGTATGCCTATCATACATGCAATAAGACAATATTATGGTAAAGCGGCAGCAGCTATAGTTGGTATTGCTACGTTCTTATCATGTCTGTTTTTTACAATGGGTAATATTACCGGTTCGGGAGCTGGTATGAATCTTGTTCTTGGTATTAACTGGAAGCTTGGTTCATTGATTATGATTGCAATTATACTTGCATGTTATTTTACAAAAGGGGTTTATTCAAATGTAGAAAAGTTAATTACATTATGTATTGTCGGAATGATTATATGCTTTTATGCAACACTTGTTGCAACAGGAGGACCTTCATGGGTTGAACTTGGTAAGGGGTTTGTCAACTGGAAAATAGCAGATGGAAGTCTTACGACATCACTTGCTTATGTAAGTACCAACGCAGCTATCACGGCTGGTATCTATGGAACATATCTTGGTGTTGAGAAAAAATGGAAAAAAGAAGATATGTTTAATGGAATAATGCTTGCAGATGCTATTGCACATGTTATCGCAGTTATTCTTATATCAGGTTCAATTGTACTTGTAGGCGCTATTGTGCTTCATCCGGCAGGAATTAAGATTACAGCACCGGCACAGTTAGGAGATCTGCTTGTTCCATTTCTAGGAAAAGCTGCACCTATTGTTATGGGTATTGCTCTTCTTGCGGCAGGATTTTCATCACTTCTTGGTAATACACAAAGAGGAATGGTATTACTTGGAGCTGGTATCAACAAACCGGTTAATCTGGAATCAAAGTTTATCAGATATGGTTGTCTTGCATGTATAGCATTTGCGGCAGTGATTTGTTACTGTTATGGTGGTTCACCGACACAGCTTATATTTGTAGCTAATATTGCAACTGCCATTGCTACACCATTTGGTGGATTTTTTGTAATGAGAATGTTATTCAGAAAAGATGTAAATGAAGGTTATAAGACACCGAGAGTTCTTCAGATATGTATGGTTATAAGCTATTTATTCGCACTTGTAATGACATTTTCAGCATTATGGAATTACATTCCTAAGTTAATTCATTCTCTAATTAAGTAAATTTTATATCAAAACTGCTGTTCTGGTTATGAAGACCGGGGCAGCAGTTTTTTATGCATATCAATGAAAGCATTATGGCAGTATGTAGTGCCTGGATTTTTAAATATGTCAGGTATTACATGTATATAAATTGAAGATATGCTGTTTTATTGGTGTAGTTATTCACTAAATAATGTAAGGGTATCATTAGAAGTTTGAAGAAAAGTGTGTATATCTTGACAAGTAAGTGGGAAAAAGTGTATAACTCATAGTTGAAACAGGTTCAATGTGGAAAACATTGATTATTATGATAATTAATGCTGATGCTGTTGATTAGTCTTTTGGGAGTGTCAGTTATTATTATAATATATTTAGGAAAGAATGGAGAAAAAAATGAGTCTTATAATTGGAATTGGTGGGATATTAGTAACTGCCGGATTAATAGCTACTGAGATTTCTGAATGGGATAAGTAGTTAAAATGAAGATTAAATGGGAAGTGGCATAAGCTGTCTGTGTAAAATAACAGCTTATGCCATTTTCGTATTTATAACCACTTCTCAAAATAATCTTCAAGACGCACAAAAGTCTTACCAAGTATCTTAGCTTCATCCTCTGACAGTTCATTCATAATATAGTCAATCATATCTTTGTGGAACTTCATATGATGGTTATATGCTTTATGGCCTGACGTGGTAAGTGAAGCATAGACAATACGTCTGTCTTTATCACTTCTGTGACGCTCAACATACCCTTTTTTCACAAGACCGTTAATTCCGGTTGTAAGTGTACCCATTGTAACACCGAGTTGTCTGGCAATCTCTGACATCTTCTTAGGCTTGTCTATCCCAACAGCTTCAATTATATGCATATCATTGACTGTAAGATTTTTAAATTCGTCTGTTATAAGGGCGTGTTCTTCTATATGCATTATGTCATTAAAGAGCTTAACCAGTATGGAATTGAGTGATTTGTAAGTATCATTCATATCTGTTCACCTCACCTATATATTTTAGATAATTTATACGTTCATATAAGATAGCTATATTATAACGTAAATTTAAGAATAATGTAAATATTAAATTGGATTAGATATAGTGTGTATGGATGTAATCTGGTAAAAACAGATAATGAAGTCAATAATGATATAGAGAAATTGCAGATTGAGGGGTAAAGATATTAATATAATAATAAAAAAGATTAATATATTAGCTATAATTGACTTTTTTAATCAAAATAGCTAATATGTTAGCCGTAAGTAATAATAAGAAAGAGGAAAAATGAAATGAAGAACACTAAAAAGCATAGCAGGCTGTTAATGTCTGCCATAGTGTCATTAGTATTACTGATGCAGGTATTAACAGGCTGCAAAGGCAGTCCTGCCGGAGTAAATAATAATGAAACGGCAGTAACATCAGGACAGACCGCAGATAATAATTCAAATGAACAGTCTAAGGAGGCACAGCTTAGCCAGGCTGTTGATAACCAGTCAGATATTGAAAAGGCAGAAAATAATACGGCAGTTGACAACAGTACCGGTAATACAGATATTACTGATGAAAAAACTTCTATAAAGTTAGATTCAAGTGTATATTATACATCCGAGGATGTACCGGAATTTGACGGATATTTATATGTGACACTTGACGGCAATATGCCATTATTTTCAGATGATGAGAAGAAAAGTACTGAAAACTTTGAAAAATATAGCGAGCTTGACAGTCTAAAGCGTTGTGGTCCTGCATATGCGAATATATGCAGGGAGTTAATGCCTACACAAAAGAGAGGTTCAATCGGTTCAGTCAAGCCTACAGGGTGGCATACTAAGAATTATCACGAGCTTGTTGATGGTAATTATCTGTATAACAGATGTCATCTTATAGCATTTGAACTTGCCGGAGAAAATGCCAACGTAAAGAATCTTATTACAGGAACAAGATATTTTAATGTAAAAGGCATGCTGCCATATGAAAATAAAGTTGCACAGTATGTAAAAACAACTAATAACCATGTACTCTACAGGGTAACACCTGTTTTTGAGGGAGATAATCTTGTAGCAACAGGTGCCAGGATGGAAGGCTGGTCAGTCGAGGATAAAGGCGCCGGAATATGTTTTAATATATTTGTATACAATGTACAGCCAGGCATAGCAATAGATTATGCAACGGGTGACAGCTGGGTGGATGATTCTATACAGATAATATCTGATTCAGTAAGCAGCATTTCACAAAGTACCGGAAAGACTAAGAATAATACAGGAAGTAATCCGGATAATAATACAGCAGGTAATGACAGCACTTCTGCAGGTGAAATAGCTGCAATGGCAATGGGAGCGGCGGCAATACATGAAGCAGTTCCTGATACTGCATATGAAACTGACGGCACGGATATATCTGATAATACTGACAGCGTACAGAGCTTTGAGGCAGCAGAGGAAGAAGCAGCTGCGGATACATCAGGTGACAGTTTTGCCGCGAAAGAAGAGACAGTGTCAGATACACAGGAAAATAATAGTGTTGATGATACAGCCTCAACGGATATGGTATGGGTAGCTTCATCAGGTAAGGGTAAAAAATATCATTCAGATCCGACATGCAGCAATATGAAAAATCCGGTGCAGATAACAAAGCAGCAGGCGGAAGCACAGGGAAAAGGTGCATGTTCAAAGTGTTATTAAAATACATATAATGATAAAGACAGTAACATGTTCTGGTTGAATAAAGTTATAAAACCGGAATATGCTGCTGTCTTTTTACTAGCAATCTAGTGAGTTTAATATATATGACCATCAAAATTTTTAGAATTTAATATGACAGTCACAGATATTTATATTTCTTTATACATCTCAGGCCGTCTGTCCCTGAAAAGTCCCCAGCTTACTCTTAAATCCCTGTTTTCATCGAGGTCGGATTCGCCATATACAATGTCTTCGCTATCCCTTGAAGCCTGTGAGATAATCTCACCTGAGGCATCTGTAACAAAGGATGAGCCGTAAAATACAAGTGAAGATTCCTGATTGCCATTGGCCTCACAGGGAATTACTTTTTCTTCACCGATACGGTTAGCGGCAACTACCGGAATTATATTACATGCAGCATGTCCTTGCATGCATCTTCTCCAGTGAGGCATGCTGTCAACCTCAAGAATAGGTTCTGAACCGATTGCAGTAGGATACAATAGTATTTCAGCCCCCTGTACTGCCATACATCTTGCAGCTTCAGGAAACCACTGGTCCCAGCAGATACCGACACCAATCTTTGCATATCGGGTATTCCATACCTTAAAGCCGGTATTTCCCGGTGTAAAATAGAATTTTTCCTGATAGTAATGGTCATCAGGAATATGGGTTTTACGGTAGATACCAAGAACTGTACCGTCGGCATCAATAATGGCAATGCTGTTATAAAATACATTTACATCACGTTCATAAAAGCTGATTGGAAGGACGACGCCAAGCTTGGCTGCAACCTTTTTAAAATGCTGTATGGCCGGATTGTCCTCTACGGTTGTAGCATATGAATAATAATCATAATTACGTTCCTGACAAAAATATGGTCGTTCAAACAGTTCAGGAAGAAGTATAATATTAGCACCGTTTCCGGCAGCAGTGTGTACAAGTCTGTCAGCAGTCTTTATATTTTCTTCAACGGAATTACAGCATTGCATCTGTATTCCTGCATATTTAACTTTTCTCATATTAATCTCCATTTTTCATACTATGCATTATTTTTTCACACTATTCCATCGGGAATCTGTTGTGTTATACAGTGGATATTTCCACCTCCCACGATAATATCCCTTGCATATATTGGAATGATTTGTCTGTCGGGAAATGCTTCTGACAAAATGTCAATTGCGGATTTATCGTTGATGTCATCAAATTGTGGCACAATTACAGATTCATTTGCAATATAAAAATTCACATAAGAAGCGGCGAGACGTTCTCCGGCAACACGAATATCCTCGCCATCTTCAAATTCAAAGCCATTAAGTTCATATTCTGTTATGCATACAGGATTAGCCGGAATTGGAAGCTTGCGGACAATTATGTTTCTTCCACAGGCATCTGTTGTATTATTTAATACTTCCAGGCAGGCATTGCTCATCTCGTATTGTGGGTCGTTTTTATCATCAGTCCATGCAAGGACTACCTCTCCCGGAGCTGTAAACGCACATACGTTGTCAACGTGTTCATTAGTTTCATCATTATAGATTCCGGCAGGAAGCCATATTATCTTAGATACGTTAAGATAAGCCTTTAACCTGTCTTCTATCTGCGGTTTTGTAAGTTTTGGATTACGTCCTTCACTTAAAAGACAGCTCTCTGTAACAAGTAATGTACCCTGTCCGTCACTGTGGATTGAGCCTCCCTCCAGTACAAATGGAGCTGCATCATAACAGTCAAATCCAGTAATTTCAAGAAAATTCCCAGCTATCTGATTATCCTTTGACCAGTCTGTATACAGTCCGTCAAAGGAACCACCCCATGCGTTAAATTCCCAGTTAATTCCACGTACTATACGTTTATCATAGGGCTCATTATAATCACCGCTTACAACGAAGGTAGGGCATGTATCTCTTGCCCATGCATCATCTGAATCCATCTCAATTATATGTATGGATTCAGGAAGAAGAGATCTTGCATTATCAAGCTGCTCTTTTGATACGAGCATGTATAGCTGTTCGCTTTCATTTATTGCAGCAGCAATCTGTGCAAATACTTCACGGGCTTTCTTTGCCCCATATATCCATGAACCGGGGCGTTTGGGCCATATCATAATACAGCCATGGTGTCTTTCATATTCTGCCGGCATTCTGAAATTATCAAAAGACGGTGTAGTTGTTAAAATATTCATATCAATCCTCATTTCTTGGCAACTTTGTTGCGAAGAGGCGAAGAAAAATCCGTACAGGAGACTTTTCTTCTGCCCAATAAACTATAATCTGCTCTTAAAATCTTCATATCCAAAGTGTCTTATTACCTTACAGTTTCCATCAGGCTTCATTACGGCTATATCAGGCAGAGGTATTCCATTAAATGTATTATTCTTTACCATGGAATAGATTGCCATGTCTTCAAATACGAGCCTGTCACCGATATTTATCTCGTGGTCAAATTCATAGTCACCTATGATATCTCCGGCAAGGCAGGTATATGAAGACAGGCGGCAGCAGTGAGCAGATGATGATTCAGTATCAGCTGTCAGTGCGAATCTTTTAAGAGCCTTTGCACCCTGCAGGGGTGGCGTATATGGCATCTCAAGCACATCCGGCATATGGCAGGCGGCAGAGGTATCAAGAATCAGGGTAGTAATGCCATTGTCTACTTTATCAAGCACCGTGCTTATAAGATAACCGGCGTTGAGTGCAACAGCTTCTCCGGGTTCAAGATACACCTTGACATTATATGTATCCTGTACATGTTGTATACAATGTATGAGAGTGTCAATATCATAGTCATCTCTTGTTATATGATGACCTCCTCCGAAATTAATCCACTGCATATCCTTCATTATAAAGCCGAATTTCTCTTCGACAACATTAAGCGTTGTTAACAGGTCATCAGAATTCTGCTCACAGAGTGTATGAAAATGTATTCCTGACAGTCCGTCAATGACATCAGGTTCATTATCTATTGCTTCTTTGAGTTTATCAATAGTCACTCCAAAACGGCTTCCTGCTGAGCAGGGGTCATATATTGCATGTTCACCCTGTGTGGATATTTCAGGATTAATTCTAAGACCTATGCTTACACCGGCATTAAGGCATATAGATTTATGAAGTTTAAGCTGGCTTATCGAGTTGAATACAATGTGGTCGCATATTTTTACAAGCTCTGTCATATCGGATTTAGTAAAAGCAGGAGCAAAGACGTGGTTTTCCTTTCCCATACATTCAAAACCAAGCTTTGCCTCAAACAGACCGCTTGCAGTGGTTCCACTTATATATTTACCGATAAGCGGATATTCTGAGTAAGCCGAAAATGCTTTCTGTGCCAGAAGAATATGACACCCTGTACGTTCTTCAACATCCTTTAAGATAGTAAGGTTGTGAATAAGCTTTTTTTCATCAATTACATATACAGGAGTTTTAAGTTCATTAAATTGTAAGTTGTTCATGTATTTTCCATTCCGCAGGCATAAAATTATATGATGTTGGAGTCACAAGGTCCTTTACCAACCTATTAGCATGCTCATGCGGTGTCAGACCTTGTTGCCCTGATATCCATTATATTACATATGGGATAATGTCTTTTTAATGTTTGACATATAAAAGCAGTTATGCATATGCCTGCAGGCGCATAGCTGCTTTTTGTGTGTTAAAAATATAACAAAATCAAAATAAACTTATATGCTTGTATAATTAAGCATTGATTTAATTTGATAAAGGATGTATTAATCCACAAGTACAGGATTTTCTTCTACTATCCAAGGAAGACCATATTTGTTGAGTGCTTCCATATATGGGTCCGGGTCAAATTCATCCGTTGTAAATACGCCCGGCTTATTCCAAAGACCTTTAACAACCATCATAGTTCCAATCATAGCAGGGACACCGGTTGTATATGAGATGGCCTGTGAGCCGACTTCGCGGTAACATTCCTGATGGTCGCAGATATTATAGATGTAGATTTTTCTTTCTTTTCCATCCTTAATTCCTGTAAATATACATCCGATATTAGTCTTTCCTACGGTGCGTGGACCTAATGAGGCAGGGTCAGGAAGAAGTGCCTTTAAAAATTGTATAGGAACAATCTGCTGACCGTTAAATTCGACAGGGTCAGTTCTTAACATGCCGACATTTTCAAGGCATTTCATATGTGTAAGATAGCTCTGGCCAAATGTCATAAAGAAACGTATTCTTTTAACATGAGGGATGTTAGCTGCAAGAGCTTCAATCTCCTCATGGTGTAAAAGGTACATATCCTTCATGCCTACACCGTCAAAGTTATATTCTCTTTTAATTGACATTGGTGGAATCTCAACCCAGTGACCATCTTCCCAGTATGAGCCAGGAGCTGATACCTCACGAAGGTTAATCTCAGGATTAAAATTAGTGGCAAAAGGATAGCCGTGGTCGCCGCCATTACAGTCGAGAATGTCTATAGTGTGGATTTCATCAAAGTAGTGCTTCTGTGCATATGCTGTAAATACGCTTGTAACACCCGGATCAAAGCCTGTTCCTAACAGAGCTGTAATTCCTGCCTCTTTATATTTTTCTCTGTAAGCCCACTGACATGAATAGTCAAAATATGCTGTAAACCCGAGACGTTTGCAACGTTCTTCGTAAATCTTCTTCCATTCTGGATCGTCAGTATTTTCACATTCATAATTAGCTGTATCTATATATGGAACCTTGCAGTAAAGGCAGGCATCCATAATTGTAAGATCCTGGTAAGGGAGTGCGACATTAAGTACGGCATCAGGATTAAATTCTTTAATAAGTGCGATTACCTCATCTGTATTGTCCGCATCTACATGTGCTGTTGTGATATTGGTTGATGTCTTATCTTCAAGCTCCTTTGCAAGAGCATCACATTTACTCTTAGTTCTGCTTGCGATACATATGTCTGTAAATACCTCGCTTACCTGACATATCTTGTGAATTGCTACAGAGGCTACGCCTCCACATCCGATTACTAATACTCTGCTCATTACTTTTCCTCCTGTTCTAAAAGCTCTTCAACGTATTTTGGAAGCATAAATGCTCCGGTATGAAGATTAGTTGTGTAATATTCTGTATGTATATTTTTTTGTTTCCACTCTGCCGGTTTAAAATCGGTCAGAGGATGGTACTTTTTTGAAGCAAATCCAAACAGCCAGTAGCCGGATGGACTTGTAGGTATATGTGCCTGATAGACACGGCTTATAGGAAATGTATGAAATACTTTTTTGTGCATACTCCGGCAGGCCTGTTCATCTTCATCGTAAAATGGACTTCCATGCTGGTATACAAGTATTCCATCGTCTTTTAATGCCTTATAGCAGTTTCCATAAAATTCCTTTGTAAATAATCCTTCTGATGCACCAAAAGGGTCGGTGGCATCGTTAATTATAAGGTCGTATTTATCCTGTTGTGACCTTAGATATCTTAGTGCATCAGAATTATAAAGATGTACACGTTCATCATAAAGGCCGGCGGCAGTTTCAGGAAAATATTCTTTACAGACTTCAACAAACATGTTGTCCTGCTCAACGAGGTCGATGTGTTTAACAGAGTCATAGCAAAGCAATTCTTTTGCGACTCCGCCATCGCCTCCACCTATTATTAAGACATTTTTAACATCGGGATGTACTGACATTGGCACATGTACAACCATTTCGTTATATATAAAACAGTCCTGTTCCGAAAATATTACACTGCCGTCAAGTGTAATAAACTTACCAAATTCCGGTGACTCAAATACATCAATACGCTGATAGTCACTCATGGCTGAAAATAATTGTTTTTCAACCCTTATATCAAATTTTACATGTGGAGAGTGAAGCTCCGAAAACCAAAATTCCATATTATTTTTTACATTATCTCCATTCCGCAGACATTTTCTAATGCCGGAGGAATCGCGAGCCAAATGTCAGATTTGGCTCTGCGATAAAGGCTGATTTATGACGCCTGCGGCACAAATCAGCCATGTGATAAAATAAGATATTAAGCTTATTTTTCACATTATCTCCATTCTAAATTTTTAAAATATTGAGATATTCGAGGTTGGAATCTTCCATACCCTGCATTGAACATCCCTTTTCTACTGAATATAAGATGTAATCTATAATCTCATCAGTAATTTCCTCACCCGGTGCAAGAATTGGTATTCCCGGAGGGTAAGCCATAACAAATTCACCTGATATATGTCCTGATGCTTCTCTTATAGGCACTTTTATTTTGTCTGCATAGAATGCTTCCTGAGGGGAAGCGAGTACATTGGGAAGAAGCATCTGTCTGTCTATCTCAAAGCGTTTTTCTTCTTTTGAATAAATACGGCTTATCTCGGATAATGCGCCGACAAGACGTTCAATGTCCTGTATTCTGTCTCCTATGGAAATATAAGCCATAATATTTCCGATGTCACCAAATTCAATCTGTATATCATATTCATCACGGAGTATGTCATATACTTCAATTCCGTCAAGTCCGATATCTCTTGTATACACGCACAGTTTGGTAACATCGTAGTCGTAAACACTGCCGCCGTTAATAAGTTCCCTGCCATAGGCATAATAGCCGCCGATGGAATTAATCTCTTCTCTTGCATACTGTGCCCATTCTGTAACCTTTGCAAATGACTGACGGCCACGCAGGGCGAGATTTCTGCGGGAAATATCAAGGCTGGTCATAAGAAGATAAGAAGCACTGGTAGTCTGTGTAATATTAATAATCGTCTGTACATAATCAGCATTTATTCCGTTATTAGTAAGCAGGATAGAACTCTGCGTAAGAGAACCACCCGACTTGTGCATGGAAATAGCGGCAATGTCGGCACCAGCTTTCATGGAGTTAATTGGGAGGTTATCTCCAAAATACAGGTGAGTTCCATGGGCTTCGTCGGCCAGCACCTTAAGACCATAGGAATGAGCTATATCGCATATTCCCTTGATATCTGAACATATTCCGTAGTATGTAGGATTATTGACAAGTACAGCCACAGCCTTAGGATGTGCTATAATTGCCTGTTCAACCTGTTTAACCGTAACACCAAGGACAATTCCAAGCTTGGAATCAGTCTCTGTATTAAGATATACAGGAGTTGCACCACATAGAATAAGTGCATTAATTACACTTTTATGGACATTACGTGGAACGATAATCTCATCACCTGCCCGGCATACAGAAAGCACCATATTCTGTACAGCCTGTGTCGTACCGCCTACCATAAAAAATGCATGTTCTGCGCCAAATGCATCGGCGGTAAGTTCTTCTGCCTCCTTGATGACAGAAACCGGATGACATAGGTTATCAAGCGGCTTCATGGAATTAACATCAATGCTTACACAACGCTCACCTAACAGGTCAAGAAGCTCAGGGTTGCCCCTGCCACGCTTGTGTCCCGGAACATCAAATGGAACTATTCTTTTTTTTCTGAAATTTTCAATTGCCTCATATAATGGGGCAGATGCCTGTCTTTTTAAATCCATAATTATCCTCATTTCTAAAGTAATTATTTGATGTTGGGGGCAAAAGTCCCCAACCATGATATCATTATATAAAAGCGCACAAAAAAAGCGTGATTAAAAATTAATCACGCTTAAAAATTCAAATATCTTATCTTAAATACCTTCTGTTATAAATAAAAACAAAAGTTATACCCCGTCAGAGTTTATCCAGGTAAGCCATTGGCAGCCATCGGTTCTGGTAGTGCTCTTATTGACCGTTTCACAAGATGATATGCGTCTGCATGATAATTTTTAAAATCAACTTATAAAATTTGAGCTTCTAACTCAATCAATAATGTGTGCCC
>ERZ1026866.527-NODE-527-length-22771-cov-98.241636_pt1 | contig 22771 bp, 19 predicted proteins | sample MGYA00380163_ERZ1026866 | MGnify/ENA primary metagenome ERZ1026866 (study PRJEB33269, sample SAMEA4719799) | human gut metagenome | biome: human-associated habitat; feature: organic feature; material: feces | place: Cameroon | collected 2013-10 ...
GGTGCAAATCTGCTTAGCATTTTTGTACCAAGTTATTTTTTAACTGTTACTTAAATGCTTAGTAACAATCCGGCAGGATGATTGGAATAGGTGTAAAAACAAGGTTAATGAGAAATTTCATTATTCTACTCTTGCTTTAGATTTAACCGAATCTGAAGCAAAGGATATATTTGATCATCTATGCGAAAGAGGATTGTGCCATATTGATATCTTTGAAGAGGCTTGGAATGAATCCGGACATCCTCAAACATTGCTTGAATATGTGTATTTCTTGACACAAGGTGTTCCTCTAAGGGCAAGAATCTCTGAACAGATAGGAAGACTTGATCATGTAAATGCCTCCTTTCTTCAGTATATATCTGTCTCGAATGTCTTGCAGGGAAATATCTCTGTGAATGCCATTCGGAACTTGTGTCATCTTTCTCCAATGGACCTGTCTCGATGTATAGACCAAATGAAAGGTGAATTCTTTGAGTATAATGGTGAAGGATTTTCTGATGTTCACCCCATTAGGACTCATATCATAATTGAAGAGATATTTAGGAATTATAGAAATGGTTTAGAAGAAATTGGTATGGAATTATTCGAGCATATTAATGAAAACACAAGTCCTTTGTTTCTTATGGCCCTTATAGATGAAGGAAAATATACGCCTGATTCTCTTTTACGTGAATTGGAGGGTAAGAAGATAAACTCTATGCAAGCGTATATTGTGGCAAGAACATTGGTGTGGTGTGGAGTTAAACATTATATTGATAATAATCAAGCCGCGTTTGATTGGTTAAGGCAAACTGCGCCTCTTTGTTGGCAAGTGTTAGTGCCTGTTAACTTTACGGAAATCGAACTTGAGGAATCTGTTGATAAATTGTTTGGAAGCCATATAGGTATTACTATGGATGATGTAAGAAAAAGATTTTCTTTGCAGACTGAGGTCTATTTATGTAAATGGCTTGATAGTTCTATCTCTTTGGAAAAGCCTAAAGAGTGGCGTGACTATTTTTGGTTGGCAAAATTCTTAACGATATGTAATTTGCAGCTTTCTTATAAGCCAGAATTTGCTGATTTTAAGATGGATACTAAAGCTCCTAATAATTTGGAAGAGATGGCAGATGTTCTTCTTGGTCTGAAACTGGCTGGTTATGATTCTGCCACATTTAATCAGCTGGAAGAAAACTTCGTTAAGCAATTTCGTATCCAAAATAATATCTTGGAGTTTGAAATTTGTGAAAATGAGGTCAAATGTCTTACTTTCTTAGACTATTTTTCAGCAGGGAAACAATTTGGAAATGGAGATAGGGATGGGGATATAATGCATCGCATTAATATGCATCATATTGATTTGCTGAGAAAAGCATTTCCCAATGCAGATGTATATCATTCAGAGATCATAAAAGATGAGATTTTTGAAGATATAGATTTGACTTTTGAAAAGCATATTAGTAGAGAAAAGTTACCGCTTGATGATATGCAAGAACCGCGCACAATGATAGTGCATTTGTATGAAAAAAGCTATGTTCTTCCTTCCAGAAAGGCTTATTGTGATCAATTGATAACTTTGCGTAAGCTATTTGTTGATGTAATAAAAGAATATTGGCAAGGTGTTGATGACATTCATCGAGTAGGAAAGGCGTACAATGCCAAAATGGATCAAGTTTCTTATGATGTGTGTGATAAGATTTTAAATACTCACATAGAGTTGCCTGCAACTGAAATAAATAGATTCGGATTAGGTTATGAAATTAACAAAAAGGAGAATGAAGACCAAAGTGCAAAAGATAATTTGAAGAAATTAAACTCCTTGTATTCTCATTATTCTACTGATTTGACTATCTTCTTCAGACAGTGTTACCAGCCTTCAGGTGGCTTCATCAATGATGTTCAAAGAATGACGATGATATTGCTGGATGCACAGGATAAGTTGAAAAAATTGCAAAGCTTATTTCATCAGGTTTTTGATGGTTATGTTGATGTCGTTGAGATCAAGCAACTTGATGAGAGAGAAAAACAGCAGATGACGTGCCTTATTGCAGTTTATAATTGGTTAGCTCAAAACCAGCCTTATATGTCTTGCAGGCAGTTATTAAAGCAGATAAAACCAAAGAAACTGACGGCTACTCAAACATCTGAAGTCAACAATGAGGTTATAGATAATCCGTCTCAAACTATAGTTGACTCTATTGAAGATTTGGAAAATCTTCGGAATATGCAATTGAGAGATATTTATAATAGATGCTCTCATCTTGATGACTTATCTATCCAAATCGTAGATAAGTATATAAAACGCTATGATGATACTATAGAGGGTAGGAGAAATTGTGTTTTATAGTTAACTGTATTTTGCTGCTATCGTCAAAATAGATAACGATAGGTTGGAAAGAAAAATAAAGTCCTTACTTAACTCTCTGCTATTGAAGAGAATGAAGCAGTTGGAAAACAATCAAAAGACAATATGAGGTTATCTTGTGATCCCAACAGTGGAGTTTAATATTATCTTCCAATTGACTCATATCTACTCGCATCTGATGAATGAGGGGATTGGGTTAAGGCAACTGGTGGATTATTACTATGTGGAGGGTATGCGCTTTCGAATCGCCACGTTCCTCTTTAAATAAAAGGAGGATTTTTCGAAAATCTACCCGTCCTTCCTTACCCTTAAGGAAGGCTCCACCTCTCATCTCGGTCTTCTCCCCTCAGGGAAGAAGAGGGAAACCGCTCCTCCTCGTCGCTCGGAACCGCTACGCTCTAAGGTTGGCGGACCATCAAAGGTCTCGCCATATTTTGCGGGATGGGACCGCCTTATTATAGCTTGCTGAGGTAGGGAACAGCTGTTTATAGTTTACAGTTAATAGTTTACGATTGATTTCGTGGTTATTTGCTGATAACTTGCAGATTTCTTTTGATTTTCTTGGTGGTTTCGAGGAAAAAGCGTATTTTTGCGGCAGATTGCAATTAAAGAATTTAAAAGGAGAACTATTATGGATACATTAGATAAAGAATTTTGGGAAAAACGTGAAGCTGCTATGAAAAGATTTATGGCGGCAAAAGAGCGTAAAAAGGCTCGTGTAGCTGAAATTACTAAGAGCCTTTGTGAGGAATATAAGGAACGAACGGGGGTATATCCTAAATATATAAATGTTTGGTCATGAAACCACTTCCTTTGGATATAATTGTAAGCAGCATATGCGAAGCCGTCTGTTTGAATATTGGTTTTCCTCTTATCAAATGAAAGATAAGTTTATTTTGATGCCTGTCAGTATCGAAGATATGGAGGGAATTGAAAATTTTGCAGCTTTAATTATTCGAAAAGATAATCCGAATGTTTTAGATATTGTTGCAGAATTTTCAAACACTGTGGCTATGTTTAGGGTAAAACCTAATAGTCATGACTAATTTCTCTTGATATTCTTGATGGGCTTAAAAGTCTTTACGACCCCTTCGGTTCCCCTTACAGGGGACAGAAAAACTCAGGGGAGAGAGGATGTAACTGCCCTACAGTGCTATATTTGCCCCACCTGTCCCTCCCCTGCAAGGAGAGCTCCACTTTCTCCCCAAGCCCCTCTTTCTCAGGAAGCGGGGATGTAACCGCCCTACAGTGCTGTTTTTTCGAAAATCACCCCGTCCCTCTTTACCCTTAAAGAGGGCTCCACCTCTCATCTCGGTCTTCTCCCCTCAGGGAAGAAGAGGGAAACCGCCCTACTCGGTGCTCGGAACCGCTACGCTCTAAGGTTGGCGGACCATCAAAGGTCTACGCCAGGTTTATGCGGGCTGGGACCGCCTTACTATAGCTTGCTGAGGTAGGGAATAGCTGTTTATAGTTTACAGTTAATAGTTAATAGTTTACGATTGATTTCGTGGTTATTTGCTGATCACTTGCAGATTTCTTGTTAATTGCTTGGTGGTTTCGAGAAAAAAGCGTAATTTTGGCGGCAGAAGGTGTTAGATATAGAAGGTATTGATTATGAGAAATATGAATAGAATGTCGGCGGAAGATATCGCTAAACTTGGATGAATTAAGTAAAGCTGAGATAGAAGAGTTGGATGCCGCTATTGATAAATACAAGAATGTGGATACAAAGACTTTGTCTGAGTTATCTCATGATTCTGCTTGGTATGAGGCATGGGATAAGAATCATAATGCTGTCATGACCTCTCTGAATATTGCAAAAGCAGGTGATGCTTCTAATGAGTTTTTAGAGTATCTTCGGAACAGGAATTAGCGCTATAATCGTTTCAGAATGTTAAAAAAGAACGTTTTGTTGCTTAAAGATTTGCTTTTTCCAAGAGAAATCTTTATTTTTGCTTTAAAATGGAATTGTTATGAGCAAATATAGATTTAACATAAGCGATTATCATGCCATAGAAAATGCTGATATTCTGGTAGATGGAATAACAGTTTTGGCTGGACCTAATGGAAGTGGCAAAAGTACCATTTCCAAATGGTTGTATTATATGGTGGATGTTGCCACTAGATTCGATGAGTATGTAGGCAAGGGTGTAAATGATGAATTCAAACATAGTTTGCAGATTCTTGCACGTGCTATTCGAGAAATATGGGGGTATCGCAGTAGTAGAAGTGAAATCTTGACGTTATCGGCCAATATTGATGCTTTGAAAAAAGAAATTAATGTCGGAGCAGCTGTTGATGAGGTGGCTAAAAAATATAATTCTATAGTAGCCGAGTTTACAGAACAGGTAAGACCTGAGTTTCTTTCGGATGATGTATCTGCCTTAAGAAAGGTGAGGGTTATAAACTATTTAAATCAATTAATAGAGGATTCTGATAACATTGAAACATTTGATAATTTTGAGACGAAAATGTTTCAACAGACCAATAGGATGCTTGATGATTGGGAAAAGCGACTTAGTACACGTTCTATAAAAGACGTATATAGCTTTATTGAGGAGTATCTTCGTGAAGATGATGTAGCTCCTGAGTCGATGCAACTCTGGGAGGATGATGTCAATATAATCTCTGAGGAGAGTCTGGGTTCATTGTTTAACATAGAACGAGCTATTTATATTGATACTCCTATGGCATTGAATGCCAAAAACTTGGCAGACAATGTGTTCTTGCAGCGTCTTCATAGTAACATGACTCATTCTTTAGGTAGGACTTTGGATAAGTCAAAGATGCTTCTCTTGCGTATCGCTCGATTGCTTAATGGTAAAATCTCACAGAGTGATAGTCTTCTAGGCGAGACAGAACTCTATTACGAACGAAAAGATGAGCATCTTAAATTGCCTGTGGAAAAAATAGCTACTGGTATGAAGACTTTTGCTTATCTTTATCAGTTGATCAAGAATGGATATTTGGATGATAAAACTATCTTGATGATTGATGAACCTGAAGTTCATTTGCATCCGCAGTGGATTGTGGAATATGCCAGACTGCTAGTGTTGATACATAAGACATTGGGAACGAAACTGATTTTGGCTAGTCATGATCCTGACTTTATTGCTGCCATCAAGGCCATTGCCAAAAGAGAAGAGGTGTTGGAGGAGACAAACTTCTACATATCTTCCAGCGAAGAGCAAGAATGTTCTTATCGTTATAACTTTAAGTGGTTAGGTAAAGACATTGAGCCTATTTTCGAATCGTTTAACATAGCTTTGGAAAGGATTCAGCAGTATGGCGACACAGATATTTGACAATGATTTTCTTCATACTCATCCTATCTACCAGAATGTGCATTCCACCTTAGTGGATGTCTCGAACAGAGACTATGCTATGGCTCCTTTTGATAAAAGGATTGAATGCTTGGATATGGATGATTATGAGGCTCACTATATGCAAAATGGTGCTAATGATAGTACGATGGATACTGTGATTGGTATAGCCAATTATGATAATAATCATAAGAGTGGCTCTAGTCTGCTGATGGTGGAATTGAGATTGGGATATCAGTCAGCCAAGAACATAACGGCATTGAGCTTAAATAATAAGGTTAAGCATACGATGACTCTTTTGAATGCAGCTGAATTTCCGATTTCACAGGATGCTGTTTTTATCTTTAAGGCAGATGTTTGTCAGCAAGCCAAACATAAGTTGGATGCTTTAGGTCATTCCAATACTTCTAGAAGAAGATGGATAGTGATGAGCCCCGATATCTTCGGAAAAGCTTATATCGCAAAAGAAGATATTCCGTATGTTCCATTGCATGACTATAAAGCAGTATTGGCAAACTTTTGTCGTTTGATAGATTCGCATCTTTGGGATGAAGTGGAAAAGGAGTTTGAAACTTGGGGAAGCAAAATATATAGCAGTATTTCTTACATAAGCCAAGAGCGTGAATTGCTGGAAGATATGCTACGTAATGTTTGGAATAAAATTGCATCAGAGAAAGATAAAATAGATGCAGATACGTGGGATTATATCAGCCTTATCAAGGAGGATTACCCACATATACTTGGTTAGGGGTGCTTTTGCCCCACCTGTCCCTCACCTGCGGTTCTTTTGGGAAGTGTTTGAGTTGTGGGTGATAAGGGCTGATACAAATATGTTTGTATCAATGACTGCATATACCATTGCGTTCTTTTCTTAATCGTCTGACTTCTCTGATTTCTTCATTGATTTCATCAAGTGACATATCAATGTTATTCTCTCTTGCTGTGTCACACATGTATTGGAACGCAGCCTTTGCTTTTGCAGTCACTTCATCTTCTTCTTCATTTTTTGCTTGAATGGAGAATGGAATGCTCTTACTGCGAATTACTGCCTTTACAAAGATGTTGATGGCGGTATTCGCACTCATACCGAATTGTTCGCAGAGTTTATCAAACTGTGCTTTCTGCTGGTTGTCCATACGGACTGTCATTGCTGTCTGTGCCATAAGCCTAAAATGTTTAATTAATAATCATTCTGACTGCAAATATACATCATTATGGCGTAAATTGGTGCGATAATATTCATAATTTAATAAAGATTAATAGTTGAATGAATGATATAACTGCTTGTTTCGCTTTCCTGAAGTATTGCCTTGGATATAAGGTTCCTTACCCTTAAGGAAGGCTCCGCCTCTCACCCCGACCCTCTCACCCTCAGGGAAGAGGGAGGAAACCGCTCCTCCTCGTCGCTCGGAACCGCTACGCTCTAAGGTTGGCGGACCAAAGCGGTCTTCGCCATATTTTGCGGGATGGGACCGCCTTGCTAAAGGTGGATAGGATTATTGAAGTGCTGGTTTCGTGGTTATTTGCTGATAACTTGCAGATTTCTTGTGATTTTCTTGGTGGTTTCGAGAAAAAAGCGTAATTTTGCGACATTATTAAACATTTAAAAGGAGAAGATTATGGCATTAGAGATAAGAAGCATTCCTGTTTTGACAGGTGAGACCGCTGAACGATTTGTTCGTGAGGCAGAGGAGAATGAACGCAATCCACAAAGAAAGGCATTGCGAATGTCATTTGATGACGTTGAGAAGATTTTGATTCGTTCAACTGCTAATTTGAAAGCGCATGGAGGAAAGAGTCCTTTTGCAAAGTAATTGCTCTCTTTATCGAGTTACGACAAAAGAGGAGCTTGATACTTTTAGCTGTGGCGATAAAGACCTTGATGACTTCTTTCATCGAGAGGCTTGTCTCTATGATGGGCAATTATTAGGGAAGACATATTTCTTTGCAACTGAAAGAAGTGGTAAGGATGAAATAGTCTGTGCCTTTACATTAGCTAACGACAGTATCAAGGCAGCTTTAATTCCAAATGCTTCAAGAAATCGAATACAGAGGAAAATTCCTAATTCTAAAAGAACAAGGAGTTATCCTGCAGTATTGATTGGAAGACTTGGAGTAGCCAAGGATTTTCAAAGTACTCATGATGGTATTGGATCACAAGCGATAGACTATATCATATCTTGGTTTTTGTTACCTAACAATAAGACTGGTTGCCGTTTCATTGTTGTTGATGCTTACAATAAGGAAAATGTGCTTCATTTTTATGAAAAGAATGGCTTCAAATTCTTGTACTCTACAGAAGATTTAGAGAAAGAAGCAAATCATATTCCTGAAGATGAACACTTAGAGTCAAGGATGATGTATCTTGATTTGTTGGGATATATAAGATAATAAATCCTAATGTAAGTGAGAACTCTATCTTTGACAAAAAAGCGTGCAAGCCACATCATAGTCGCCTGCACGCTTTTTTTGTCATCTAAATTTCTGATGATTTCCAATCGAACACGATGGTGTTGTCTTCTTTGATATTGAAGCTCATACCTACCTTGATAATTTCCTTGCCGCTCATGGCAAAGGCATCGGCATAATGCTTGCTTTCTATCTGCTCAAGAGCCTCCTGGGCAGTCTTTCCAAACTTCAGCTCCATTACATAGATAGTATCGTCCGTCTCCATGGTTATATCAATTCTCCCCTTTGACGTATGTTGCTCCACTATAATCCTGAAATTCGTGAGCAAGGCAAAGATGATATACATCGTTTGCTGGTAATGCCCTTCGTAATGGGTGTTGTTGCAATAAGGCACAGTCTCCCAAAACGATTTCAGCAACTGTAATGCTTCGTCTATCTTGCGCTGTTTAATAAGCACCGACATCTTGGCGATGGTAGTATTGCACATTGCAGTCTTTGAGGTCAGATAATGAGGCAACAAACTTCTGTACAATCCAACTCTTATTTCCTTGTTAGGAATGGCTAGGGTATAGAGTTCCGTTTCTTCATCGTAATCCTTGATGGTGATGTAACCACTCTGATAGAGCAGCGGCATGATGGTGGTCATGGTTTCCGTGGCAGCATCAAAGTCATCCTTTCCGGCTTCCATACTCTCGCCCAGGTTCGCTGGCAGAAAGTTGAAATTGCGCATCATATTAATCAGATAAGTAGGAGTGCCGGAACCAAACCAGTAGGAATCAATCTTCTGCTTGGCAAAGCAGGTTAATAAGCTGAACGGATTATAAACGTCAGGAGAAGGCCATGTGAAATGATAGCCGTCATAATTATCCTTTAACTTAGCTAACGTCTGCTCATACGACAGGTTTAATTTTTCTGCAAGTGCCTCTATGTCATCCCGCATTCCGTTCACCAGTTCATCTTCCGTAATTCCGCAAATGCCGGCATACGGCTCGTCCATACTGATATTGGTGATGTTGTTCAATTCGCTGAAGATGCTGAGCTGAGAGAATTTGGTGATGCCTGTGAGGAATACGAAGCGGAGCAATTTCTCGCATCCTTTTAGCGGACTGTAGAAATTGCGCATGGCGTTGCGAAGTTCTTCCAATTTTTCATCCTCGTGCACCACATCAAGCAAAGGGGCATCATATTCGTCAATCAGTATTACCACTTGCTTGCCCGTTTCCCTATAGGCAGTCTGGATAAGTGAGATGAGGCGGACGTTGGCATCAACAGCCGGATTCGTAATGCCCCATTTCTGCTCTTGTTCTGCAAGTTGCTGGTCGAAATATCTTTCCAGCTGGGCTATCTCCATGTGTTTGCCCATGCTCATATCGAAATGCAGCACCGGATAGCTTATCCAATCCTTTTCTAGCTTTTCGATGGCGAGTCCTTTGAAAAGATCCTTCTTTCCTTCAAAATAGCTCTGCATGGTAGTGAGCAACAGCGACTTTCCGAAACGGCGTGGACGGCTCAGGAAGAAATAAGTACCATCAGTATGTGCCATACGATATACATATTCCGTCTTGTCAATGTAGAACTTATCCTCTACTCGGATTCGTTCGAAAGTTTGTAATCCTATCGGATATAGTTTTCTTGCCATAATTGCTCGCCTTTCTTTTAAGTGATATTCTCTTTGTTGGCAAAGATACGAATAAATGGTGAAACCACCAAATAATAAACATCTTTTCTTCATTTATGCCCCTTATCTCATTTCCTTATACCTTTTATTTCTTTTCTCCCTTCTCTTATTTCTTTTCTCTCCTCCTTTTATTTCTTTTCAGGCTTCCTCTTATCTCCTTTCTTCCTTCTTGCTGTATTAATAATGGGTTAATCTCGGGAAAAGTCTTGGTTGATTATAGGATAAAATGTTCTTTAACCCTATTGAAATCTCCGTTCATAGACGTTGAACCGCGGTTCAGCGTCTTTGAACGGCGGTTCAACGTCTTTGAACGGACATTCAACGTCTATGAACGGAGATTTTATCTAAGTATAAATGTTTCTTTTCTTAGTTGAAAGAACTGTCTTAGTAGGTTAAAATCCTTGTTTTACCCCTCTTCTTGCTCTCATTCATTCGTTTTCTTGCTCTCATTCACCCTCAATAAGCGATGGAAGCGCCTTTACCACGTCAGTACTAGCATAATAACCTCTCTGTGCCGTCTTGACTCCTTGTCAGGAGTATCCTGACAAAAAGAAGGGTTGGACTTTCTCACGAAAATCCAACCCTTCTTTGTAAAACAGCTGCTTTTATACTATATTTATATCTAAGTAAAAGATATTATTATATTTATCACTTATCTTATGTTTATTACAGAACATGTACCAGGCGGATTGGCATGGCCCTGTAAGTCCCGGTGTTTTTACCTGCATTACCGCTGACGAAGCGGAGATTCGACATGGTGCAAATCTTACCATACACATCTAAATAGCGATACCAGAAGCCATACTCAGGACTGGTGGTGTCGAAACCCTGATTTCCTGAGAGTAGCGTGCGGGTCCATAGGCTGACATGGGTGACATTTCTGAAAGCATCACCCTCCACATATCCTGTGGCTGGCAAATAGATTACGGGCAGCTCCGAATTGTCTGTTGTTATCTCAACACTGTTGTACGCCTCGCCCGACAAGGTGTAGCGGGTCTCCTTTTTCAGATTACCGCCGTCTATGATGTCTTGGAACACACTATTCTCGGGAATAGTGAAACCTTGAGGCAGATTGCCGATAAGACTACCTGCATTTGCCTGATCCTGTTTCGCTTTAGCAATATGGAAGTATCCGCCAATAGCACCCTTGTTAGCTTCCAACGCCTTGGTGCCCGGAGCATAGCATCTGTCGCTGGAGGCTCCGAGGTTGCGGTCGAGCATGACGTATGTTTTACTCTTTCCTTTCACCTTCACTACACCGTAGTAGAAACGGCCGCTGACACGAGATTGATCAACAGGCGGTTGTTGGTTGTCGGTGGCATCTATCTTGTGGAAGATTCCACAATGATAAACAGGATACGTGATAGCAATGTTGTGTCCACTCTCTTGATAGGTGATGGTGAAGTCACCTATCCAGATATCATAGTTGTCAGCGGCACTTTCCAGCGTCACTTTCCAGTTAGCTCCATCTTTCTCTACCTTAAACAAGCCGCTGTTTGCGCCATAAGTCACAACATCACCTTTTTTCATTGGAATCAGATAGCTGAACTCGTTAGTTCCCACCCCGAAGTGCAGACCATCGTTTCTGACAATATCGTTCTGCATATCCTTCGGGCTGATACCTTGAGTACCTGGCAGGAATTTGTTGAAATAGTTCTCATATTCTTCCGATGTGCCCACATTGCTTGATGTCACAAGCTTTACGATTCTGTCAGAACGCTTGAAGTCCTTACCTTTCTGGGTCACGGTTATGGTGCGGGTCAAGTCGCCCGACTTCACGATTACCTTTCCTGTGCGTGGTACCTCAGAGTATTCATTTTTTTCTACAGCAATCGAAATCTTATATTTCGTACCTGTAGTAGAGTTTGAACCGTCAGTATCCGGCACAGTGCCAATCTTCGTGATCGTCGTAACATCTTCTTTTATCCAGCCATCGGACGTAGAGCAAGTCGGCTTCTCGTCGTTTTTGATAGTTGTAACGACAGTGGCGATAATATTCTCATCATCCCATGCGCCGCTTACTTGGTCGCTTACTCCCAGATGGTAGTCCTTGCAGGCTATCATATCGTTAACCAAAGGATTATCATCTTTCACGTCCACCATCATTCGGTTCTCGGGATATGGGTCTTTAATAGCCTCTGCTTCTGTGGGCCAGCCATAGGTGTTCACGTGAGTGATTTTTACTGTATAGGCATGGTTGCGGAGCAACGGCATGGCATCCTTTGTTTTGTTGTCGAGGAAAGCCACCTTATAGAAAGACTCCACACTATTATATTTACCCTTCACGATGAGATAGGCTTGACCGGCGGCAGTCTCATAGAAAGGTGTTTCGCCTGTCTGCCATCCGCTATTAGCTTTGCTTGCATCAGCTGGCACATTGACTGCTGCTGCATTATAGTCAAAATCCTTGGGAGCTATGGTTCCCTTGTTAGCCGCATCATACAACTGGAAACTCTCCAGCTCAAACGTCTTGTCGTCATTGAAATCACTGGATGTAGTCTTCTCATACTTGACGTTTACCTTGGCAAACTGGCGCAGCAGACTGATTTCCGGATTTGCCTTCATCAAGTCTGACACGCTGATCATTCCCCAGCAGACAGGATTCTCTGTGTTGATTGTTCCCGAAATGGCAGCCTTGTCCAAACCACTCCGACATTGAGTATCTGACAAATCGCCGTCATTGGCAACAAGATGAATCTTTGTAGCCTTGTCCGTGACTGGCACTTTCACTTCGTAAGTGTTGTCGGTGCCCGACACAAGTTCGTAAGCGGAAACGCTTTGGTTCGACAGGAACACTCCTTTATCATCGTAAGCCACTACGTTCAGACTCTTCAATCCCGTATCGCCAGCCCTTGTCAGTTCCTCTTTTGAAAAGTCGGGAAGTGTGATGGTGAGCGTGATGCCCCCATCTTCCACCCCATTCTTGTTGCTTGGGTTGGAACCTTCGTTCAAAGTGTCGCTACATGCTGCCAATGTCAGCAGTGCCACTAAAAGAGATATTATCTTTTTCATTTCCTTACTTACTTTACTTGTTTATACACCTGATGGTTTACCTGGATGCCAGCTATTATTGTCATAATATCCTGTATCGTTATGCTTCTCATAACTTCTACCTCCGAAAAGGGTATATTTCTCATCATAGACATCCTTTTCAAACTGAAGGACTATACCCTTCTCATGATAGCCGTCAACCGCTTTTAAACTTATCGTTGTCTTCCACCAGCCTCCTTCTTGTACGCTTTTAAAACTCTTGGCACTGTGACCATCCCAAGTGTTGTCCCAATGTTCATATTGTTTATTATCTCCTGAGGATGTCGGATTGTCTGTTGCGACACCGAACTTAAACGCCCAGCCTAATACTTCTTTCTTGGTATAGACAACATAATTGATATCCTTAACTATCGGCTTCTCATCGAAAATACGATAATAGGGGTCTGTTGTCGGGTCGTAAAGTATCCAACCTTCTCTATCCTCATAGTTAAAAAGGGGGATACCAGGCGCCATGTGCTGAGGGCAGCGGTGAAGGTCCGCACCATCGTTGTTGAAGCTGTAGAATATCATCAATGTCTCGCCAGGCTTGATCGGTGTAGTTTCTTGACCGTCGCCTTTATCCCTTCTATATCCTTTAGCATTAAAATCCATGTCCTTGTAGTACCATCCTGGATTATTCGTGTCCCCAGTCATACCGTTTAGATCTTTATATCTATTATTAAAGTACCACACATCTTCTTTAGGTATTGCTGTTCCTGTCGTTTCACCCTTTTGAGAATAAATATATACATTATGTCTACTTGTTTGTATCTGATTGTCCCAACCTTCTCCTCTCCAAGAATCGTTCCAGTTGTTATTGTTATCACCAGTTCCATAGTATTCTTCCAAAATACCTTGGAATTGGTTAGTATTAAACTTGTCTTTATTTGACGACCTGTCATTAATGGCACGGAAATAGATACGGTAATTGTCAACCGGAGGTCTTACTGTTACTTTAATATCTCTGTACTTATAGTTGCTATTATACGAGTCTTTCGAGTGTACTCGGAATGTATGCACTGTAGTTGTTCCAGGGTCGGTTGTAGCCTCCACCTGGAATGTTCCCTTGGGAGCGTTTTCATCGGATGGCTTCGATATATTGATAGTTGATTTACCAATGGTGGAAGTCAGCTCGTCAGGAAGCACGATACCTCCCAAGTTTGTAACCCAAGTGAATACCTTTGTGTTGGTTTTTGCACTTGCCTCATAATAGATGATTACCTCCAATGGATCAACCTCAAACAGAGGTTCTACATTGTAGTCTACATCCAGATACTTCTTCAGGTTGTTAGCCTTCAGCCATATCTTGGTCTTTCCTTTCGGAGGAAATTTACCTTTTCCATAAGCACTCATGGGAATCTCGGGATTAATCCTAAAGGTGATAATATGATTGACCTCATCTTTTTTATCTTCAACGACGAGGGGTTTACCATCAACAATCTCATCGCAACCAAACTCCACATTCACCCAATTTGACTTGTAGGAAATAGAGTCTTCCTCTATGGAGGTTATTTGAGCGCTTGTCTTGTTTACCCACAGTGTGGTATGGCTGAAGTCTGCATCTATCGTTACAGGAGTCCAGTCCTCTACGCTCACATTACAGTTGAGAGTCATGTTTCCCAGACTCTTGATCTTGCCGATAATCTCATAATAGGTGCCACGAGGGAAAGTTGGGACTTCTTTGGAAGTTGAACTCTCGTCCTGACGATGTCCCAGCTTAATCTTATAGTAGTTCTTAATGTTACCATTCACAGAGCCATTAACTTTGAGGGTAGACTGCTGAGAGGCTTCGGCGATATAACGCTCAGGCAGATAGTAAGTGCCTTGGAAGAGCCACTTATCGGCGGCATTCTGTGGAGCAGCTTTAGGAGTAGCACCCTGAACAAGTGTGATGATGTCCTTATTATTCACATTGGCATTAGCAGCATTCTCTGTCCAGTCTCCCGCCTTATAATAACTACCCTTATTGCTTGCCTCAGAAGAAGTAGCATAAACTTTATTTTCAAAACCATTGGCATAATCTTGGCTAACACTAGAGGCTGGCTTGCTAAATGCTCCATCCCAACTCAGCGTGGTGCTAGGAGAAAGCTTTTGAGCCAGAATATCCTTGATGATATAGCTATTACCATTGAATGCAGAACCTTCAGCAGTAGGGTCGAAGAGCAGGTTGAGCTTTACCTTTACGCATGTAAACTTCAGGTTAGCTGCCACCTCGGTATATTTCTTACCACTTTTTTCTATTTTTGTATCGATGATATTACCGTACACATCCTTTGGCTCATAAATCATCGGGATGTTAGTAGAAACAGGCATTCCCGGTTCTGTTCCAACGCCATAACTCAGTACTATTTTTTTGAGATCATCTTCAGTTTGGATAGTTTGACCACTCAACACCTTGTTCATGTTGGCAACCACATAGATATGGTAAGTGCCCGGCTCGATATTGAGCTGATAGTTAGCTACATTCGGCTCTGCCATCATCGTAGCCAGTGGGGCAGGGAGCGTCTCTACCAGGAGCTTACCTCCTTCATTTCCTGTAGGGAAAGCATAGAGGGTCAGGTCGTTGATCTGGCATTCATCTACCGTAGCATTATAGGTAGGAAGGCCGGAAGCATCGTCGGGATTGGTGCCGCGAGTGCTGAGCACGGTTGGCACGAGTACATGCAAGTTGCTTTCTGACGAAATGGGAGCGCGCTCGCCTCCAAGTTCGTCAGAGCAACTTACTGTAACCAACAATATAAACCAACTAACTAAACTTAAAATGAAATCTCGTATTTTCATTGTTCCTAATTTTTAAAGTCAAATACTCTTATGAGCTAAATGCCCGGAAAGGGCTCTGACACCTGAAACGGTTAGAAATCGACACGCTGGATGCGCTTGCTCCAATCCAGAATGGAAATTCTGAGCTGCACATATTTCCACTGGTTGCCCTGGAGGAAGAAGTCGAGCTTGTAGTCGTACTCTCGGTCCAGGAATTCCTGTTCTGAATAATGCAGAGCTTCGAAAGCGCCACGGCATTGAGCAAGATATTCAGCAAGGTCGATGCGTGCCACCTCTTCGCCAGTAGTCTTGTTTGTGATAGTGAGGATGGCGTTCTTATCGCTTTCTTTTGCCGGATGCCAGATGAGTCGGGAGAACATGAGGGCGGCATGAGCGGTGCGCTCCTTTACATTGCCCTCGGTATCCTTAAACTCAGTGGTCCAGGTGTAATATGGGGTATATGTCAACTCCTCATCGGGGAGGAGAGAGTTGTCGTAACTGATATCGCCGTTGGCATTGGTTATCTGATAACTGAAGTCATCGGCATTGATGTTGGCAGGCTCGTCGGTCTGATGCAGGCTGATGGTGAGCTGCTTGGTATCACGAACCAGACCGATGGTATGGCGTGTAACCTGCAGGTCTTTTACTTCAACCAGTTCGTTGCTGAGTCCTTGCCAGAGTGTATCGAGCGGTTGGCTCTGGTTGTTCACCTTGCCCTGTTCGCGGTCGAGTCGTGCATGGAGGGCGGTGATGTTGTCACCCTGCTGTGGCAGAGCTATCTGGAATTTGGCACCTGACTGCGCGAGTGCATCTTCGTATTTCTTTTGGAAGGCGAAGGTTGCGAATCTGTATTTGCCCGGTTCCAGATTGATTCGCATGGCATAGTTAGGGTCCTTGAGCGGCTGTGATACCGCATCGTTATAGGCATCATGGCGAGCAATGAAGTTGCCCTGCTCGTCGTATACGAATACGCTGAGGCCGCCCACATGATCTTTGAACATGTCGGCACGCTGCACGTTGTAGTCGTACTTGAACTGCAAGTCAACACCCATGTCACAAGGAGGCAGGTCGTCGTGCATCAAGTCGTTACAGCTTGTTAGCAGGCTGCCGGCCATGATGAAGCCCCATCCCATGCATATATTCCTGATCCAACTGTTAAACTTCTTGTTTGCCATGATGCTTATCTGTTTTATGAAAAAGTAAAGTGTATAAATTGATTCTTATTCTTCCGATATAGCCAGCCGCTCCTTAGCGCTAGAGCGGCTGAGCTATATATAATAATGTGAAATGGATTACAAATCGACGTTCTGAGAACGCTTAGCCCAAGAAAGGATCTTTACGCTGACGTTGATGTACTTGGTATCTTCATCGTCTGGGGTATCAGGCTTAACCTTTGGAACGTCAGGATAACCAGGACCGCTAATGCTATTGACAGTAAGGTCGTACCAGTTGTTGCGGAGTACTCCGTAACGACCAAGCCACTTCTCGTTATTCTTACCATATAAATCGTTACCAGGATTCCATTTTGTAAAGTCGTCACCAAAGTGCTTGATACGAGCAATATAATAGCTCTCACCATCCTTATAGGTTGCGATTCCTACGATAGGGTCTGTTTTGGTTGCATCTTTTAAACCAAGCTTGGCATTAATCTCCTTGATGTTAGCTGGAGAAACAGCGTGAGAACCAGCCTCACTACTATCCTTAATCTTAACATTATCAACTGTCAACAGTCTTGTTCCTGCCTCGTTCAAATTGTTGGCTTTAAGATCAACAATGATTTCTGTTTCTGCTACGCCAAGAACTTCTGCTGCCTTAGCCTTAATTTGGTCAGCAAGAGTAGTTACTGTCCAAATGTCAGAACTGTTGCCAATCATAAAGAAAGTCTTATCTGTCTCTTTTGCAACAGCATTTGGAGTATAAGTAGCCTTAACAAGTACACGGGTGGTCTGACCTTGTTTCATGTTATTGATGTCGAAAGTGTTCTCTAAACAATACAATGGATTGTCAGAACCAGAGCCATTCTTCCATGTGACTGGAGATCCATCAGCTGCCGCTAAAGTGAATTGTTCGCCACATTTTGCAAAGTCCGATAAGTCCAAGCTGTAGTTAGGGTCGATACCCCAATATACGCGCTTGAAAGCACCTGTTGCAGAAACTTTACTTACAAAACGATCTGTTGTCCCCTCTTTATTGCTCCAAATTTGTGGATAAGAAGGAACATTTTGGCTTGTTGTAGATGTTAAACCATCTTTCAACCCTGCTGTAACATGTACTGGGAATGAGTACTTGTTGATAACATCCAAAGCCCAGCTTTTGATTTTTACGTTATCACTTTTATATTTGTTTCCTGTAGCGTTGGCACCAGCTGCTGCAAAATAATCTCTAGTACTGCTTGGACCTACAGTAACCTTTGCCAAACCACGTTCTACGTGAACCGTTGCACCAGGTTTACTATGTGCCTCTTCCTTTGTTCTATAGATACCCTTTATTTGCACGAGGGTTGTTGGCTCTTGATCATCACCTTTGAATTCTGGAGCATTAGCCATATAGAAACCTTTTTTATAATCAATAAGGTTTTTTACCGTTGTTGCGGCATTCCAAGTTCCATATGTGTCAGTAGAACTAGGCATACTGACCTTGGCTTTGTCTTTGTTATCATCATCATCATGATATTTATTGTTAAGGATAACCAAAGCATAGTAATCGCTACCCTTACTATCGCTACCCTCACCAACGGAAACCTGCTTGAGCTCAGCTGTGATAGTTGCTTCTGTAGTGATACCATTAGCTGTATCGCCTTTCTTCCAAGGCTCCAAATTACCAAGGTCGGCACTTTCAACGAACGTGTAGTCGTTTTCATTTTTAGATGTTTCTGTCTTCTTGAAAATAAGGAGTGTAGCATCATTTACTGCATACTCAGAAGGTGTACCGCCATCAAAGTTGTCGATTTCTGCACGTGTACCCCTTGTTGTAGGCAAATCGATAGTGATAGATGCATAGCTTGCACCTGCTTCATTAGTACCAGTACCTGGACCTGCGGTTCCCAGATCCTCATTGCTTGAACAGCTTGCTGTCATAGCTGCGATGACAGCCAAGCCAAAATAATGTTTAATCTTCATAATTTTTGAAAGTTAAGCTTGTGTATAATTGTTATTCTCTAATTTTCTATTATTCTAATTCCTTTATCTGCTTGAAGACAGCTCTTACTCGTTCTGCCTCTTTCGAGTTGCCTGCCTTGGCAAGATGCTTTTCGGCAGAAGTAAGGTCACCTTTCTGCAAATCGGTGCAGGCGGCATTGAGATTCGCTGTCTCATCATCTGGGAAGAGGCGGACGGCGATGTCGAATACCTCGTTAAACTCTGGCGAACCCGGCTCGTAAGTCTGTGCCACCAGGAACATCTCCTGCAGAGAAAGCTGCTGTGGTTTGGTCTTCAATATCTCCTTAGCCTCTTCGATGCTGAACGGACGGACCGTGTAGGTTACCGTATAGTCGCTATGACGCAGACGAGGATAGATATGATCCATGATGTAGCGGTAACTAGCCGGATGAAGCTTTCTGATCTTCTGGTCCTTAGCATCAGGAGTCAGCGAAGAGTTAGCTATCTCGAGTATCGCTTCCTTATCAGCCAGATGACTAGCCTGGATCTTCTTCTTGAATCCTTCCCAGTCTTCCGGTGTAGCCTGATAGGTAAAGAGCTTGCTGTTTAAGGTGTAGAGGCTGCTCACATAGTTTCGGAGGGCAGCTGCACGCTCGTTGGCAAGGCGCTTGTTGTTGGCATACGAACCATCAGGCGAAGCAAAACCGTGGATATCAATATCGGTGATTTCAACGTTCTTATCGTTCTTCACCAGGTCGATGGTGGAAGTAATCTTCTTCAGCTCTGTAGCATTCTCACGGAAATCGGCAAGAATATTACTCTTGTTGACCACAAAGCTGAGATAAGCTTCACCCTTTTCGGCTCTCACCTTCTTGGCTTCCGCCTTCGGCTGTACGAAGAAATCCTTTGTAATCTTCGGTATACGGTCGATATCTGCAATCGGCGTATCGTCCTGTTCTATCAGGTTGCCGCATCCGCAGAGATCTTCTTTCACCGAGAGTTTGAACTTCTTCATCCATTTCTGATAAGGAACAGACTGGGTGAAGTAAACCTGCTGACTGGTTTTGTTCTTTCGGGTAAGAACCTGTGCCTGCGGATTCTTCTTGCTGTCGGCAAGTCGGCGGTATCTTACAGCCTGGTTTCTACCCTGAATGATGACAGGGTTGAGAGCAATAGAATCAGCTCCCACCATTACCGGTGTGAAAACAAGCTGCTGCTCTGATTTCATCTTCAAATCGTTCAGATTCATACGGAAGGCAACATCCATCTGGTTGCCGTTCTTGCGTGCCAAGACGCTGTCTACCAGAATCTTGCCCCCTGCCAGTTGCTGTGCCTGAGCAGGTATGATGCCCTGAGAAAAGAGCATGCAGAGGGGCGAAATGACCGCATAAAGCTTCATTTTATCCATATTATGATTTCCCTAAATATTTTTGAATTCTTTCTAGTTATGACGTGTTTATATTGTCAGTTAAAACAACAGAAAAGTTATATTCTTAGAACACGTATATGAGAGATAGTGCGGCTTTTGTAGGGCCCACATAGTTGCGGTGGTCTTTGTCGAGACATTTTTCGCATCGTCCGTAAAGCTTGTAAGGACTGTAAGCATATCCCAAACCGATAGATCCTTCGAAATTGAGGTGCTTATTGAGCAACCACTGATAGCCGTAGGTGAGGCCTCCACCTACATACCAGCCTTCATAATGCCTGCCCTCCAGAGTTTTTGGCAGGATGCCGAAAGGCATGTCAATGTTTTTAATGTTGTATTCACCGCCTAAGGCATGGATACCGAAGAAATGGCCTCCAAACTTCTGGCAGGTGTACCATCTGTATTCCGGCATAACATTCCAGAATCTCATCTTCTTGTCGCCCGAGAACTTCCAGGGGTTCAGGGTTCCGAAGAGTTGGAAGGTTGTTTTCTTGCCTGTGCCGATTTCGATGCCGGCGTTGGCAGATGTAGAAGCCCATCCCAGTAAGTTGGTCTTCAGAGCGACCTCCTGCGCTCGCGTCGTTGCCGTTGAAAGGATTAGCAGCAGCAACATAGCTGATTTAATGAATGTTTGCTTCATCATATCTTTACTTTTATATATTGGTTCCGTTTATATTAAACTTAGCCTTCGTTTGTAGTTGGTATCTTTTTTCGGCTGCAAATATAAGAGGAATTTCTATAGTAAGCAAGAAAATATTTCAAAAAGGTTCTATTTATTTGTGCAAACGTTTGCACATTCATGCAATCTGTTTGCGCACACACATCATAAAGCACATGATTGATGGCTGCCTTAATCATTTCTGCTGCCTTGCCATGTTTCTTCTTCAAAATACTTAATGTGTTGAAAAGCAGTTTTATCATCCATCTAACTATTAATCTTTATTAATTATACATAGAGATATACCATATATATGAAATATATTATGTATCTTTGCACCAAAGTAGAACCATTTAAATAAATACACTTATGAGTACAGTTTCAGTAACACCTTCTAAAAGAAAGATCATTGACTTAAAAGATGATACTTTTAAGACTCTATCCATTATGGCTATTCAGAAGGGAACCAACCTCAAAAACTATATTGAGGATATACTTAATGGTATAGCCGAGGATTACGAAGACGCAAAGCTCTATGCCAAATTAAGAAAAGAGCAGCCAGAGGGTCTCATCCGTGCCAACAAAGAAGAACAAGAAGATTTTGAAAAGTGGTTAGGCGTATGAAAGTCGAATTTTCCAAAGCCTTTATCAAAGCTTCCAAACGTCTTTCTGGCAAGATGCTCGATTCTTTAAAACGTACGATAGTAGAAGTTAAAGCAGCCAAAGGCATTCAAGATATCTCTGACTGCAAGAAACTTGTTGGGTATCGTAATATATATAGAATTCGTTTAGGTGACTATAGAGCACTATTTACTCTAGAAATTGAGTTTTCTGGCGATACTATATTCTTTCAATATCTTGCTCCACGAGGCGAAGCCTATGGTAAAAAGATGAAAACAGAACTTAAACGAATAGACAAAGAATAATTATATTATTCAGTCTCCAATGTATCAATCTTCTTAGTAAGAACTTTATTACTAATTAATTTTTTAGTTGTGATATTGGCAGTATTTCCTGATTCCATGAAGCGTACCTTGGAGATGGAATGGAACTACCCACAAGTCTTTCGCTTGTGGGTAGTTGAATACTATCACTCTCTTTGATGGAAAGAATCATTGAGAATTTTACACATGTCATCAAGGTGTTCTTCTGCCAGGAAGAATGAGGGTGAAGAGGCCTGGTCTATCATCATGACCAGTTTCTGGTCCAGCACATACTGGTTCGGTATTTGTTTTTAGATGAATGTTTCCAAATATCCTCTTGCCCCGTAGAGTGGTACATTTGTGATGCCGTCCTGCTCCCGATAGTCGCTCATGGAAAAGCGCAAGCCTTTCATTCCGGGATATTTGGCTATAGTCGCTTTCAAAGACTTTGACTGAAGATTCTCCTCTGCCTTCACTTCTACCGGTATGACCTGCATTCCTGCCTGAATGACAAAGTCTAGTTCCAGCTGGCTGTTTTCCTTACTATAATAATATATAGGAATCTGACGCAGCGATTCCAGCTGACAGCAAATGAAGTTTTCCGTAAAATCACCTTTCCCGGTATTGTCATTACTAGGCAGCAGAAGCATGGCTGGCGGAGTTTTACTCATAGCCCCCAGCAGTCCACAATCCAAGAGATACAATTTGAAGGCACTGATATCCTCATGAATCTTCAGAGGAAGTCCCAAATTCTTCACCCTACTGATTTTATATACCAGTCCTGCATCTATGAGCCACTGGATTGCCAACTCGTAATCTTTGGCTCTGGCACCTTGTTTTACAACACCATAGATGAACTTTTTATTCTCTTTGGCTAGTTGGGAAGGGATGGAGTTCCATACCTGGTTGATTCTTACTACCTGCTCTTTTGGCTGCAAGTATACTGAAAATTAATGAAATAGCAAAATATATCACATTTTTATGAGGGGCTTTTTGAAAGATTAACACACTTTTATGAGGGACTTTTGGGGCTACATATACACTTTTATGAGGGACTTTCTGTTATGCATTAAAATGAGTTGTAAGAGTTATAGTAGTTTCCTGGCAATCCAAGCACAAGCC
>ERZ1026866.535-NODE-535-length-22603-cov-5.238646_pt1 | contig 22603 bp, 18 predicted proteins | sample MGYA00380163_ERZ1026866 | MGnify/ENA primary metagenome ERZ1026866 (study PRJEB33269, sample SAMEA4719799) | human gut metagenome | biome: human-associated habitat; feature: organic feature; material: feces | place: Cameroon | collected 2013-10 ...
CCTCGACCCCATCGGCATCGAGGAGCTGCGCGACCAGATCCGCGGCTTCGCGGCGTCGGGTACGACGGTAATCGTCTCGAGCCACATTCTCTCCGAGGTGCAGCAGATGGCGGACACCATCGGCATCATCTGCGGGGGGCGCCTTGCCTACGAGGATGCGCTTCGGCCCGGACAGGACCTCGAGGAACTCTTCATGAGCTTCTGCCGGGAAGGGCGACGAGCGCGCGGGGAGGTGGCGGCATGACGGGCGAGAAAGGCGGCCTGCTCGCGGGCCTGCGCGCCGAGGCCCTGAAGTCGCGCCACGCGGCGCCGGTTCGCCTGGCCGTGCTCATGGCGCTGCCGATGCCGCTGCTCGGCGCGATGCCCTACCGGGGCGTGCAGATCTTCAGCGCGTGGAACTACTGGTACGCGCTCTTCCTGCCCGTGTCTCTCTCGCTCGTGGTGGCGTGCGTCGCGCGGGCGGACGCTCGCACGCGGATGCGGGGGCTTCTGGGCCTGGGCTTCCCGCTCGGGCGCGCCTGGTGGGCCAAGGCGCTCTGGTGCCTCGCGCTCTGCACGCTCTCGAACCTCGTGGTCTTCGGCATCTACCTCGCGGGATCGGCGTTCTCCTCGCAGGGCCTCACGGCCGCGGGCACGCTCACGATGCTCCTCTGCGCGCTCATCAACACGGTGACCGCGGCGTGGATGATCCCCGCAGGGCTCTTCCTCACGACGCGGCTCGGCATGCTCGCAGGCATCTTCTGCCCGCTCGCCGCGCAGCTCGTGGGTGGGTTCGCCTGGTCGTTGGTGCCGCTGCCGCAGCTCTTTCCGCCGTCGGCGAGCATGGTCATCCCCACGAGCTTCATCCCCGTGCTACCGAGCGGCGAGCCACTCGCGGCGGACATGGCGCTCGGCGGGGCGCTCACGGCGGACGGCATGCTCACACTGGCGGGCCTTGCGGTCTGCGCGCTCGCGTTCGCCGCGCTCACGGCGGCGGGCGCGGCCTGGTTCGCGCGCTCCGAGGAGAGGTGATGGCCATGACACGGCTCTCCGACCCGACGCCGCGCATGACCCTCTCGCGGGCCCTGATCTCCGAGGCCCTGCGCCTGGCGCGCTCCCCGCTCACGGCGGTACACCTCGTCTGCGGCCTGGCAGCCGGTCTTGCCTGCGGCGAGTACTTCTCCGTAACCCGATGGGACCCGGCGCTGGGCGCGGACGCCTACGCCCAGTTCCTCGGCGCCCTCATGCCGCTCATGTCCGCCATCGTCTGCGGGCTCGCCGTGGACGAGGAGCGCGCTGCCGGGCGCCTCGCCAACCTCACGGCGGTCCCCTCGCGCGGGCGCGCCGTCGCGGCGAAGCTGCTCGCCCTTGCGGCGCTCGGCGCGGGCGCGCTGGCCGTGGCGCTCGGCGTGTTCGGGGCCGTGCTCGCCGTCGCCGGGCGCCTGCCGCTCGGGCCCGCTCCGCTTGCGGCCTCCTGGGCGGGCATCGTGCTGGGCAGCCTGCCCCTCTACGCGCTGGGGCTCGGCGTGGCCCTGCGCCTCGGCCGCAACGCCGCCATCGGCGCCGGCGCGGCGGGTATGCTCCTCGCGTTCTTCTCAGTGGGCGGACTTGCGCACGGCCTCATGACCGGCGAGCTCACCGGTGCCCTGGCGACGCCCCTGAGCTGGGTGCCGCTCGCCTGGCCCGCGCGCCTGGGGTCGCTCGGGGTGGAGGCCTTCATCGACGCCGCACGCGCGGCGGGTCCTCTCCTCACGACTGCGCTCGCTAGCCTCGTGCTCACCCTGGCAGCCGACGCCGTCCTTCTCGCCTGGTTCTGCCGCTTCGAGGACGGGAGGGCAGATGCGTAGGAGGCCGCTCGCCGCCATGCTCGTCCTCCTCTCCGCAGCGCTCTGGACCGCTGGGCGCGGCGCTAGTACAATTCCGACGAGAGTTACAGGAGGTCTAACATGGCGAGGATACTGGCAGTGGATGATGAGCGGGCGATCCTCGACGCACTCGCGCGCGTCCTCGGCCGCGACGGCCATGAGGTCGTCAGGGCGGCGGACCCGACGGCGGTCCCGGGGATGGACCTCTCGCGCTTCGACCTCGTGCTCTGCGACGTCATGATGCCGGGGCTCGACGGCTTCGAGCTCGTGCGGCAGATCCGCCCGGACTTCGACGGGCCCATCATCTTCCTGACCGCTCGCGTGGCCGAGGAGGACGCCGTGGCCGGCTACGGCCTGGGCGCCGACGACTACGTCCGCAAGCCCTTCGGGGCCGCGGAGCTGCGCGCCAAGGTCGCGGCCCATCTACGCCGTGAGCGCCGGCCGCGCTCGCACGCCCTCTCCTTCGGGGAGGTGCGGATCGACCTCGGGGCGCGCGGCCTCGCCGTGGGCGGCGAGGCCGTGCCGCTCACGCCCACCGAGTACGCCATCTGCGAGTACCTCGCCCGCCACCCCGGGCAGGTCATGAGCCGCTCGCAGATACGCGAGGCGGTGCTCGGCTGGGAGAGCGACGCCGACGACGCGGCCATATCCATGCAGGTCAGCCGCGCCCGGAGGAAACTCTCCGAGGCCGGCGCCGATCCGATCGCAACCGTCTGGGGGATGGGGTACAAGTGGCAGCTCTGAGGATCGGGGCGCGAGGTCGCGGGGGCATGCCGCTCTCCTTCGTCATCGCGCGCTACTTCGCCTACGCGTTCGCGGCGGTCGCCACGGCGTGGCTCGCCTCGTTCATGGCGCTCTCCGCGGCGATCAACGCGGGCTTCGTCTACGAGGCAAGCTGGGGGCCGGCCAATGCGCGCGAGGTCGCGGAGGGCCTGGCACGCGACGGCGTCTGCGGGCAGCAGGACGTGCCGACGGCGTACCGCTACCTCATCCTGAACAAGGACGGATACGTGCTGATGACAGACCTCGAGGGCACGCGGCTCGAGGACGCGACGGAAATGGCCCGTGCGGCACTCGCCGCTGATCCGGGCAAAGTGGAGATCGAGGGCGGGGGCTCGGGCCTCACCTACGCCGCGTTCCCGCTCAAGGGCGGCGGGGCCTGCGCACTCGTCAGCGAGTACCTGCCGCAGTGGGTCTCGCGCGACCTCGCCGGCCTGCTTCCCAACCCGCAGAGCCTCATGCTCGTCGGCGCTACGGCGGGAAGCGCGCTCGCGCTCGCGCTCGTGGCGCGCCGCGCGAGCCGCGTGATCTCGCGCAAGATGGCGCCGCTCGCGGAGGCGGCGGGGCGCGTCGGAGCGGGGGAGCTCGACTTCGCGGTCGGCAGCACCAACGTGCGCGAGGTGAACGACGTCCTCGCCGCGATGGACGCCATGCGGGCCTCCCTCGCCGAGTCGCTCGAGGCCCGCTGGGCCGCGGAGCGGGGGCAGCGCGAGCAGGTGGCGTCGCTCGCCCACGACCTCAAGACGCCGCTCACCGTGCTGCGCGCCAACGCCGACTTCGTGGCGGAGGAGCTGGAAGACGAGAAAGACGCCGACCTCGCGGCCGCCGCGCGCGACATAGCCGGCGGTGTCGAAAGGCTCGACGGCTACGTGCGCCTGCTCATCGAGGCCTCGCGCGGGTCCGGCGGGGCGGAGAGGGCCCCCATGCGGCCGGCCGAGCTCTGCGAGCAGGTCCTCGCCGAGGCCGCCCAGATCGCCCGGGCGCGAGGCGTGACGCTCGACGCGGCCACGGGCCCCGCTGTCGCGGGCGCGCCCGAGGCCCCGCTCGACCGAACCGCCCTGGCGCGAGCCGCCGCGAACCTCGTGGCCAACGCCGCCGAGCACGCACGCTCGCGCGTGGCTGTCTCCTGCGACGTCGCGGGCGGGCGCCTCGTCATCGAGGTCGCCGACGACGGACCGGGCTTCTCTCCCGCCGCCCTCGAACGCGGCTGCGAGCGCCTCTTCACAGACGACTCCTCCCGCTCCTCGCGCGACGGAGGCCGCCACTACGGGCTCGGCCTCCACGCCGCCTCCGAGGCCGCGAGCGCCCACGGGGGCTCCGTCTCGCTCGCCAACAGCCCCTCGGGCGGCGCGGTGGCCACCATCGCGGTCCCCCTGTGCGGAATCTGACGACTTCCTCGATGTCTACCTCGACTGCGATATGTCGCTCGCCGAGGCCGCGACGAGATGGTGTTGCGTCTGCCCCGTTTGGTGCTTCTAGCTCAAATTTGATCTGATGTAAGGCCCGTGCAATCCTGCATGGGCCTTTCTTTTGGCAATTGCTCGACCGATTCGTGGCTTGAAACACAAATAATCGAGTTAAGGAGACATGGGGTCATACAGCGGCTCTCAGAGCGCCCACCGCACTCCCCCACCATTATCAGCTACGCGTATGTAGAACCATTTCGCGTTAATAAATCGGCTCAAGCGCGTGCAAAACGCGCAAGTAGCCGCAAAAGGCGATTATCGCTTAGGTAGATTTTTGGCACCCTGTTGATTAATCAAAATTAAGCAATTGCTTAAAACAAAAAAGGTCAGGCACTAGGTGCCTGACCTGCAAACTTCTGGTCGGGACGACTGGATTCGAACCAGCGACCCCTTGACCCCCAGACCCGCATTTTTGTCTCTACCTGTGTTTTTTTTATTATAGCACGCGCAAATAGCGCATGTAAGTAGTTTCCGCATATGTAAATTAACGCAGGTAAACTCGGATTTCTACATTTCGTTATAATCCGACTTACAAACTCATTGTGCAGTCGTTGATTCTCTGGTGACTCCGGAGCGCCCAGAATCCACGGCATTTGGGTTTCCGCAGGCAGAATTGCCCATTTGGAATCAAAAAGTGTTTTGGGGAGAGTCATGTCAAACGAAGAAGACAACAATAAGAGCTTACGCATATGTGGAAACGGCTCCGTCAGGAAGAATAAGGGGAAATGGCAGGCCATCGTCACCCTCGTCGACGAGGGGTCGGGTGAGCGCACGCAGAGGACGAGGAACACGGGCATTGCGTGCTTTGCCGAGGGCACCCGCGGCAAGAAGGCCGCCCTCGACGCACTCGCGGATTTCAGGTGCGAGATCGAGGCGGAGCTCACCGAAGTCGAGAAGCTGAGGGCGGCGGTCGAGGAACGGCAGGCGAAGCTCGAGGCGGACGATTACGCGCTTCTCCGGCTGGGGGACGCGCTCGAGAAGTTCATCGACTTCTGCCTGCAGATGAACAGGATCACTCCGACGACCCGCGACGACTACCATTTCAGCGCCCTGCATATCGAGCGCGACGAGCTGGGAACGATTCCCGTGAACGAAGTCACCACCGACGACGTCAATGCGTGGTCCGCGCGGAGGATCGCCCTGGGTACAGCGCCCGACACACTCAACAAGGCCTTCAAGCTGGGAAAGCGCCTGTATACGGTTTTGATCAAGAGGAGTAACGACACGATCGGGAAGAACCCGTTCGACGGGGCCTTGGCACCGCGCATCCTCGGCAAGCCGCGCAATGCGCTCAGGTCCGACCTCGTGCCCAAGCTCAACTCCATCTGCTCCATGATGCCCGATTCGCGGTTCAAGAGGGCGGTCGTGCTCGCGCTGCATACGGGAATGCGCATCGGCGAGGTCTGCGCCCTGCGCTGGTGCGACGTCGACTTCGAGTCGGGGCTCATCACGGTCAGGCACTCGGTGGCGTACGCGAAGGGGATGGGGTCGTTCATCAAGGACACCAAGACCCATGACCTTAGGTCGATCCCCATCGACCCGGTGGGTCTTCTCCCCTTCCTGAAGGAGATATACGACCTCGACCTCGAAAAGATGCGCCTGCGAGGGCTTACCGGCTCGGTCGATATCTGGGACTGCTACATCCTCTCGGAGCCGGGCGCGACCTTCGCCACGACCAGCTACATCCGCAGGGCGTTCAAGACGTTCTCCGAGACCAATGCGCTCATGGGCACGAACGACGAGCTGATTACGTTCCATGGTCTGCGCCATACGTTCGCCACGCAGTGGATCCGCCAAGGCGGGGACATCAAGGCACTGCAGTCGATCTTGGGACACAAGGACGCCATGGTGACGCTCAACGTCTACGCGGATATCGAGCCGATTTCCAAGATCCACAACATGCTCCGCGTCTCGCCCTGCCTGTGGCGCGGCTACCTCGGCCTCAGAGTCGATCCGGGCCCGATGTTCCAGCAGCGCATCCAGGAGGCCGTCGAGACGCTCCAGGCATTCGGGTACGGCATCACCGAGCCGGACGATCGCAATATCGTCATCCGAGACGTGAAGACGATCAGCCGGCTCTACCCCACCGAGTATGCGGCGGTGCTGGGGGCAATTCCGGCCGAGGCGACGGTGCTTTGATAGGGATGCCGCCTTTGGAGCGGGTCGCCATTCAGCGATGGACATCCCCTTTTCGAATGGAGTGGGCTTCCTCCATCATGATTGAAAATCAATAATTGCCACTGAAAGGCGGATCGCCGAAAGAGCGATAAAGATAAAAAGGATGAGAAGAATAAGAAGAAGGAGGATTAGGAGTACGGAGACAGATGGAAGTCTAGAGTTCGCGCAGACGAAAAGAATGATAACAAGTAGCTATACTGCGGGGTGCCATTTCGGGCACCCCTTTGTTCTGCTAGATGCTTGCCGGATGGTAGGCGTGTAGCTCTGTATGCGTGTAGTACGGCAGCCTCGTAGTGCTGTGGCGATGTAGCTCGGTAGCGAGGTGGGCGGGGAGCCGTGTAGGCACGTAGTACGGTAGGCACGGTCGCACCCACGGCCATCTTGAGAAACTAAGCGTTCGATGGTCCTCGGGACGTGCTCCTCGTCGAGAAACTTCACGCCCGTCGGTTCGATTCTGCCTTGGCGTTCGACCCAGACGTCATCCGAGGCATTGACCATGATTTCCGTTACCTCGGGGTCCCGAATCAACTCCTCGATGGGGTTGATTATCGTCACGAGGCCGCCACCTCCTTGCGCGGGAAGTCGAGCAGCCGGTCGCGGTAATACTCGTACTGTTGGCGCCTTGCCTCGATCTCGGCGGGAAGGCCGTCGGTCAGCGATGTCGTGACGGCGTCGAACCGGTCGAGGATATCGACGACCTTCTGTTGGGTGGCAAGGGATGGGAAGGGGTCTCAAATTTCGAGTACTCTCTAATCCAATGCCGTTTATGATCGAGCGGCACGAATGAAATCAACTTCATTGCATGGTATGCATATCGAATCGAAGCGGAAGCACCGTCTTTAGCCGTTAACATCTTCATGCCGGATGACTTGGCTTTGAATGGGAAATCGACCCATTTGAAATCGGTTGTGAAGTCATCGAAGATGATGACAGGGTTTTTCTTGCTTGCCGGATAGATTCCGTCCGTCTCCGACGTATAGCCGAGAATGAACGTCTTTCCAGCTGTTAGAACGGGAGTTACGAACTCGTCTGAATATTCGGCATTGGAAACTAAGTATTTGGTTGGCTGCGCATAGTTTAAAACGTCCCCCAGCCTCACCATCTCGACCGGCTTGCCGTCCATCGCCTCCAGGCTCTCCTGAGACAGCAGGCGGTCGCGATAATAGGCATACTGCGCCCTACGCGCCTCCAGCTCCGCCTCCAGCTCCGCCTCCAGCTCCGCCTCCAGCTCCGCGAAGGAGTCTAATATGCGGACGACCTCGCGCTGCACCTCGATGGGCGGCACGGGGATCTGGAGACGGGAGAGATCTGCCCCATGAACATGCGGGACTCCGCTTCCTTTCTTTTTGGCGTAAATCCAGTTTTGATTCAACTTGAGCAATTGATAGAGGAAGGCGGAACTCAGCTCGCGTTCATCATTCGGTGCAACGCTGAAGGCATCTGACAGCCAAATCTGCGTATCCCACATAGAGACATATCCGGCATATGCACCCGATCCCGCTACGGTGATGGTTCCGGCAGGCCTGTACGAGACATTGTGGTAATAGGCTGGCTTTTGCCCGCCCGCGACTACGGGAATGCCACCGTCAACGGTGTCCTTTGCTGTGATGACCTGCCCTCTGTCGAAGTGGGTGACGTCGCAAAGATGTCGATACTCCACCCCATCGGGGCAAAGATCGGCGATTAGGGTGTCGATTTTGCTCATGCTTCCTGCCTTCAAGCGGGCGCGGCGTTGGGGTCGCCGCATGGCCGCCAATTGAGTCGATTGCTCTTTGAAGTGTGCAGGAAGGCGTGGAAATCTCCGGAGTGTTGCCGGAGCGGCAACATCTGTGGCAGGAGACTATCTTATTGTGTTCATCTGTTACTGGCGTGCATGCGGGTTCGTAACTAAGACCAATTGTGATCTGGGTACTTCCGAAAAGGCCATCTGATTACAAGCGGGTGGTCTGAGCTGGCGGTTTGCTTGGTTCGGCTGCATAGGATTTTGAATAATAACAAAGCGCTTTGCTTGAGAGCGCCTTTGAAGGGCGCTCTCTCCGTTTTGCTGGATGTTGGCGGGTAGCTCGGTAGGCGTGTAGCGAAGTAGGGCGCTACACCGTTACACGCCTATGTACCTTCACAGTTCACCGCATAACACCCAGCAAAACAGAAGGGGCGTCTCAAATGACGCCCCGCGGCAAATCAACTTGTCATTATCCTCATTATTCTTGTCCTCGACCGAGTTACCCCCGAAGCCTTACCCTCGTCTCTCTAACCTTGGAGAGACGTTTAGAGAGACGGCCTGTTCTCCCCACCCGCCAGCCCCAAAACAAAGCGGGTCCCCGAAGGGACCCGCTTCATCGAAAGTTATCTAGAACGGAATCTCCTCTTCATGCTCGCCCTCAAGGTTATTTTCCTTGTTTTCTTCGAGCGCCGATTCAGCCGCCCGCACCATATCGTCCAAAGATTCCTCCGCCTCGGGCAAGCGGGAGAAATTGAAATCGAACCCGGCTCCCTCGCAAACCTCGATGACGTGCTCTTTGGAATACCTTCCAGTATCGATCTCGCCCTCGTAGGGGTCCATGTAGCCGTGGAGCCAGACTTCCAGATCACGTTCCTCGGCTTCGGTCTCGCCGAAATGGATGAGTTCCTCAACGGACATGTCGGCACGGTCGCGCGAATCGTCCTTTCCCGCAAGTTCCCAGCCGAGCTGCAGGTCGCACTTCTCGTGCAGGCTGAGGCTATCCATCCCGATCTCCCTGAGGTCGAGCGGGGACGACCACTTGCGATACGGAATGGCATCGTACTGGAGGGCTACGTTGAAGACCTCGATCGGGTCATAAATCTCACGGAGATCACAGTACTGGAAGAGGACGTCGCAGTCGATTTCAGGATTATGCATGACCACGGCAGCGAGCAAGTTGGCTTCCTCGAAGGTGTAGTCCTCGCCGAGGGGAATCCACTTAAAGGGAGCGAAGCGACCGATGTACTCCCATGCACAGAGTCGGAGGGTCTCCGGCTCAACCCCTTCGCGCCCGGCCTCGCGTGCGAGCGCGTCCGCTAACGCGGTGGGTGCCAGCGGGAGACGAATTTCGGCACCGGCGCTCGGGTCGTTGCGGTAGGTCTCGAAAGACGCACCCTCGAGTGCGGTCACCCAGATGAAAATTGCGGATTGGTCGGTCTTCTCGTTAGGCTCCATTTGGCTTAACCTCTTCCTTGGAAGTTCTGTTCGGTAAAAGTCTATCGCTGTCGCGACCAGTCGTCTAGATCTCGGGGAGGGAAAGATGGGAAAATTGGGCCAGGGTGAGTTCCTCGAGCGCCTGCGGGAACGCAACTCGCACTATGCCGATGGCGAGTTCGAGTTACTCGACGAATACACCGGCATCAGCACTCCCCTTCGGTGCCGCTGCTTGGTCTGCGGCAACGTCTGGGACGGCAATCCCGAATCGATGCTGCGCCGGAACTCCCGATGCCCCAAGTGCGGACGGGCGGCCGCCGGGAAGTCCTCGGGAAAATCGAGGACTTTGACGCATGAGACGTTCGTCGGGCGTGCGGACGATGCCTGTCCCGAACTTGAGATTGTCGGCAGGTACGCAGGTGCCAACACGAGGCTTGCCGTTCGCTGCCGCATCTGCGGCTACTCGTGGAATGCATTTCCGGCCACGATCCTGCGCTCTTGTTCCTGCCCCTGCTGCACCAACCGCGTCGCGGTGAAGGGGGTCAACGACCTCGCGACCACGCATCCGGAGATCGCGGCGGAGTGGGATTGCGAACGAAATGGAGAGCTGAAGCCCACCGATGTCGTGGCGGGTTCCTCCAAAAGGGTCTGGTGGCGTTGCCCCGAGGGACATGAGTGGCAGGCCGTCATATACAGAAGGAAGGCGGGCGGGGGCAACTGCCCCGTCTGCGGAAAGTAAAGGGGAGGGTCTAAGCCCTCCCCTATCTTTAGCTATAGGCCGTAGACCTCGACCATGGCCTCGCCGATGCGGTGCGGGATGCCCGTGACGAGGGCATTACCCATACAGAAAGCACGGTGGCCATCGGTCATGCCCGTGTCGGTCCAGCCCTTCGGGAAGCCTTGGAGCTGGTCCAGCTCATCGGGCACCAGACGGCGGAAGCGGCCGTCGGGGCACTCGATGACGTGCTTGAAGCGGCTCGCGCCGGTGCCGCCCTCGCCGGTGAGGATCGTGCGGCTCGGCTTCTCGATGGAATCGGGGAAGCTCATGGCTCCCTCGGAGTAGGTGTAGGTGAAGCCCGTCTTCTTGTTGGTGCGCTCCTCGCGCTTGGCGCCCTTGAGGTATCGCCAGTCGGGCAGCTTCTCCTCGGCGATGTAGAACTGCTCGGGAACGTCCGATTCGTCAACCAATACGTCACCCAGCACGCGGCGCTCGCCGTGATAGTCCTCGACGAAGTCGCAGGTGAGGACGCGGCAGCCCTGCATGACACCTGCTGTCTTGAACTGCGAGACCTTCCGGCCGACGCCGAATCGGGTCGAGTTCTCGTAGGGGTCCGGCAGGACATCGAGTTCGGTCATCTCGTCTGGATAGACGGCGGGGAACGCCTTGGCCATGACGCCGCGGCGCATGCGATCGGCCAGGTCGGTATCGCCGGCATCCTTCTCGCAGAAGATGTAGACGCGCTTGCGGCGCTGCGGGAAGCCGTACTCGGCGGAGTTGACCACACGCCACTCGACCGTGTAGCCGAGGTCGGCGAGGCAGCTCAGGATGATGGCGAAATCACGGCCGCGCTGGGACGCGGGGGACTTGAGCAGGCGGTCGACGTTCTCGAACAGGCCGAAGCGAGGCTTCTTCATCTCGAGGAAGTGGTAGATGTCCCACCACAGGACGCCCTTCTTGCCCTCGATGCCGTGGGCTTGGTTGAGGGGGCGAGCAACTGAGTAGTCCTGGCACGGGAACCCGCCGACGACCATATCGACGTCGGGGATCTGGGTCTCCCCCGCTTCGGCCATGTCCAACACCTTGTTGATGTCCTCGTTCACCACGGAACCCTCGCCGAAGCGCTCGGCGTAGCATCGGGCGGCGAACTGCCTGGACTCGGTTCCGGGTGGCTCCCACTGGTTCGCCCAGATGGTGGTGAAGGGGCCTGCCGGCTTCATGTAGAACTCGGGATGGTTCGGGTCTGCGTAGCCCTCTAGACCCAGGCGGAACCCGCCGACACCCGCGAAGAGCTCGGCGATTCTGATCTCAGACACGTTTCTCCAATCGCTGCTGTGTCCGTTCTTGCGTGATCGATGATAACCGATCTCGCGGACAAGGTAAAGATCCGCTTGGAAAATATCGACCGCTATAGGCTTGCCGCTGCGGCAAATCCTCTGGAATGTAATCACCATTCGGTAAGTTGGAAAGTGCCGTTTGTTTTCTGGAAAAGCCGAAGGCTATCGTGAAGTGGGCAAGAACGGCAAAGCTAGTGATGCCTGGATATTTTGGATATGAGCCATGGATAACAATTTGGTCAAACCCGAGTTCGCAAACTGGGCGCCCTCGACCGCTGGACTTGTAAGCGAGAGCAGTAAGAACGGTTTATATACAACTATTATTCGTACTCCAAGTAAGTTAATGAAAGAATGCCAACGCGCATTTGATACGGGATTGCTTTGCGCATCGTTGACCCTTGTCGTTACTATCCCTGACGTTTGCGGGAAATTGTCCGGCATTCCGTATCGTGCTTGGTGCGAGAGATATCTAAATCTTCTAAATGACAGCAGTAAAAGAACCGCTGTCCGCAAGACGAGAAAAACCGACGCAGAATTGGATGAAGACTTTAGGAGAGTCACAGAGGAGCGAGGATTTACTGCGTCTGATCTATATCAACTCAGGAACGCAGTTCTTCATTCAGCCTCATCTGAAATTGAAGATGGTTCCTTTGGATCTTCTTACTGCTCATTTCGCCGCATTGGCATTTGTGTCCAAAATGACACACATTCTCTGATTGCCGGCTATGAATGCCTTAGCAGGGGCGAAGAAATCTATACGAATTGCTCCTTGGATTGCTTAATCAACCTGACTGCCTTGATATGCCGAATGGCGAAAGGAGTTCACGACTTCATTCTTGAGGATCCAATGCGTGATCGGGAGTTCTCGCTCAGCGACTATTCTTACATGCAGGGAATAGTGGATTTCAGGAAACCCTCTCGGGAATAAGAAGACCTCTATCCCTCTAGGGCGATAAATTTAATCGCGCGTTAAGTACGTCTTAATCTGGCATTATTCTGTATCGCTAAATGTAGGATACCGACTCAAGAAACTCAGAAAGCTCCGTACCTTTTATCCAGACGTTCTGGCGGTACATCCTCACGCCGTTGACCGTCACGGGCTTGTCGTTCGCGTCGGTGCCGGTGCCTCGGACGAATAGGACACCGTCGCGGCTCTTGGGCCAGTTGGGTGCCGTCATGGGTATCCCCGTCTTGGGAGTCACGCGAGGCGTGCCGTCCTTCTTCAGGATGGGAGCATCGACGAGCCTACCGCTGAAGATGAGGTCGCGCATGCCGTCCCAGAGCGCCCTGGCGGCATCGAGATAGGTCCCGAGCCAAAGGGTCTTGAAGCCCATGAAGCGGCACTGGCACAGTGGGCAGTCGCGGTATCGTTCCTCGAGCACGGCGACCACCATGGTGGAGTCGATGAAGGGAGCCGCGAACGCGGAGTCCTCGAACTCGATCGAGGGGTCGCGCAACTCGTCGAAGTCTATCGAGGGGTTCAGTTTCATGTCCTCGGTGCGACCGCCCTTCGGGGTCAGCGTCATCGTCTTGAAGACGAGTCCGGCCTTGGCGAAGAGCGGAACCTGCGAGATCTTGCCGGCGTGGCCCGTGAAGAGCCTGACCACCACCTGCTCGGCGAGGGACTTGTTCTCGCGTCCCGATTTAGTCTTGATCGGCAGGTCGAACTGTGCTGAGAGGTCCTCTAGCGTCTTACCGGCGCAGGTATCGGAGATACCGTGCAGGTGCGCCCTGAGCGCCTTCATCGAGGCTAGTCCGACCTGGTCGGGAATCATGCGCATACCGTCATCCAAGCGCTCACGCGCCATCTGGGTGACGAGGGATGCCTTCAGGCGGAACCTCGGCCTGTTCGGCCACTTCGGCGAGGTGTCGAGGTAGAGCAGCTGGGGATTGATGAGTGTGGAGAGGTTCGGCATCCCGGTATCGATGTCGCCCACGAGGGCGGTACGGACGAACTCTCGCACTACTGTCCAGTCCGCCTCCAAGCGGCAGCGGTCGACCTCCCGCCACGTGTGGAGGTCGTAGCCCTTGAACTCGAAGCTGGCGTACTCGACCGCTACCCCTTTCCCAGGTCGCACGTAGAGGTAGTAGACGACCAAGAGTCGGGCGGCCTTGTGCCAGAAGGCCGAGGTGGCAAAGCTCTCCGCCACGATACCCTCGGGTGCCACGGCGGTGATGGACATCGGCTCCTTCGCACGCCAGCCGCCGCGGGCGCTCTCAATGAGTCCCGTGGCCTTGACCTCCCACGGCTGCCCGTCGATGACGATATCGGGATGCCGGTCGGAGTCCGCGGGGTAGCCCAGTACAGACTGCTCGATGACGGCGCCGATCCTGCCCTTGTTGCGGGATGCCCTCGAAGCGGTAAGCACACCGGCCGTATCGACTTCGGCCACTGTGCGGCCGACTATGTCGCCGAAGCGCTTACGGATATCGCTCTCGGTGAAGCTGTGGTTGCCCTTGGCCATGTTCTCCCCCTTCCCCCCTGCGCCAAAGGATAGCGATCTTCAGGAGTTGTGGGAGACTTCCATCTCGTAGGACTCGGCTGACTTGCCGGAAAACAAGACGTAGGGAGAAAACGCTATGGAAGAGAAAATGAAGAACAAGGTTTTCGATGTGTACCACGAGATGCGCGGGCTGGCTGCGTTGCTCGATGCCGCCGCTCATGGGGATATGGCCGAGCCGGAGCAAATAGTCGAGTATGCGTCGGGGCAAATCGGAAGGCTCTCCGACCTGCTCGCGGCGGCTATCAGAGACTGCCCGCAGCCTTAATGCCTGACTGTGCTACTTGCACGGCCCCTGCGGCGCACGTGCGGCGGGGGCATCGTTGTCGGGGTCGTGGACGACATACCAGCTGTTCCCGTAATGGCAGATGTCGCGGCAGGTCCCGTCACCGACAACCACACGCCAGGACTCGGACTGCCTGTCCCTGCCGAGCGCCCACGACCGGGAGCTGTAGGACTCGATGCGGTCGAACGGGTAGACAGTGCCGTCGTACCACTTGATGCCCCAGGGGGCGTACTCGCCGTCGGGGCGGCACTCGACGAGGGCGGTGACCAGACGGATAGACTTCTCGCTCTCACCCATGATGGCACCTCTTTCGAACCTATAACGAACGCGTGTTCTATTGTAGCGCAGTATGGGTGATTTGCCGCTGCGGCACTGTGGATTTGTCTATCGCGATCGAGTCTATTCTCGCAGTATCAGCCAAAGCAATCCGAGGGGAGCCGCATATGTATGCAGCGGGAATTCCTTTCGGGGGGGGGTGCCTCATAAAGGCATCTGCCGCCTGAAGGGGCAATCAACTTTAGAGTACGTCCTAATCATCGCAATCATAGTCCTGGTGGTAATCTTCGCCGGGCCGCAGGTAGCAGGGGCGATCAGGAACGAACTCAACCAGGTGACCGAGACGCTCGATGAGGGCACGGACGGGGTTGCGTTCAAGGGCCCCGCCGATATTCCCGACGCCAAGCGCGGCACGGCGTTCGCGGTGTACTCAGAGGACGACCACAGCCTGATGTTCTACAAGAGGCGTGGGGTACCCAAGGTCGGTGACATGTTCAACGATCGCAGGGTGACCGAGGTATATGCGGGGTTCGAGTCAGAGAAGTACGTGAACCTTAATGGGGATAAAGTGTCTAACTGGTACCAGCATGAACCGAATACCCCGTGGTGGTCGATTCGGAATGCGGCTCGTGCGGTAAAGGTCATCGACAGCGGCATAGCTCCGGCTTCAATCGACTACTGGTTTTACAGAATGGAGAACCTTTCGAGCATCGATGTCCAAAAGCTCGATACGTCCGAGTGCTCAGATTTCTTCTTGACCTTTGGGTGCTGCGGTAGCCTGACTTCTATCGACGTGTCGAACTGGTCCACCCAGTCGCTCGCAACGCTCAGGGGGACTTTCCTCGGTTGCGTCGGGTTGAAGTCGCTTAATATCAGCGGCTGGGATACCCACGATGTAACCTCGTTCCGCTGCCTATTCCACCAGTGCCGATCGATGAGCGGTGATGTTATGCGAGCCGTCATCGATTCTTTGGAAATCACCGAAAGGGCATATGATTTCTGTCTAATGTTCGAAGCCTGTGACAAGCTCAACCTCGACTGCTCGAATTGGAATGTCCGCGCGGACGCAGCCCATAACTGTTTTAATAATGCGGCTCCCGGCGTAATCCTCCCCAAGGTGTGGCGGTAAAACACGTTCACCTATAGAGAAGAATCAAGAGAGCCAGAGACCCTTCGGGCAAAAATAATAATAACAACCAGCTATGCTGCGGGGTGCCTTTACGGGCACCCCTTTGTTGAACTATGCGTGTAGCCGCGTGGCTGGATAAGCAGGTAGCGATGTAGGTATGAAGCCATATAGTCAACTATGCCGCTGCGGCAAGAACTGTTGGCACAGCGGTGCGGCTCCTAGGCTAGGGACGATATTTCATTCCCTTGAGCGAGAGGAGCCACACATGCATGCAGCGGCAATTCCTTTCGGGGGGGGGTATCTCCTTGGAGCACCCGCCGCCTGAGAGGTCAATCGACGATAGAGTACGTCTTGGTCATCGCAATCATCGGCCTGGTGATCCTGATTGTGGGGCCGTGGGTCTCGTCTGCGATCCGAAACCAGTTCAACACCGTCACCGAGACGCTCGATGACGGCACGGTCGGTGAGAACTTCTACGTCGCGACCGAGCTCCCCGACCCAGAGAACGGCACGGCATTCGCCGTGTACTCCGATGACGACCACAGCCTGATGTTCTACAAGAGGCGTGGGGTCCCGCGGGTCGGGGATATATTCAACGACCGGCGGGTAACGAAGGTGTACACGGGATTTGAAAGTGAGACTTATGTCCATCACTCCGGCGAAAGCTGGAAAACCTGGACAACGAATGTGCCGTGGTCATCTCTTGAGAGCAAGATTACGGTCGCAGAGGCGGTCGATGAGGGAATCCAGCCAAAAAGCATCGCATTCTGGTTTTATAGATGCACTGCTCTAGAAACTGTCGATCTGAGCAAAATGGACCTGTCAAAGGTCGAGTTGGCTCACGGGGCATTTCTTTTATGTCGCCGCTTATCATCAGTTAGCCTGTCTCCATTTAGCTCTAAGTTGAGGGAAATGCAGGATTTCATCACCTGCTGCGACACACTCAAAGAGCTTGACCTATCAACTTCTGATTTATCCAAGGTCACTTCTTTTTATCATTTTGCCCTGAACGATGGACATGCTTCCCTGGAGACCGTCCGCTTCCCCACCGATCCGAACAAGCAGCCAAAGTTAGTGTTCGACATGTCCTGTATGTTCAGCAATCAGCTCAAATTGAAGACCCTAGAGGGATTTGGAGAAGTCGGTTGGGGCATCGGCCGTAAAGACGGTGGAGAAGTCGATTTGTCGAATTGTTTCCAAAGCTGCATCTCCCTCAAGCTCGATTGTTCTAAATGGAACGTCGCTGCGGTTACCAAGCACGTTGGTTTCAATCACAACGCACCGAGCGTCACTGCACCGAAGTGGTCTGATTAGTTCAATGATAAAGTTATGTGCGCAGTCGTGTAGCTATGTAATCCTGTCGGCATGTAGTTGTGTAACCATGCAGTGAGGTAGGCTCAATGCTTGCTTTGAACGAAGCCGTATAGGCGAATAGCTTGGCGGATTCGTAGTCATACAATCCAGCAGCTCGGTAGTTTTCAAATGCGTCAGGGCATTTCGGGTTTGTAGATGCTATAATATCCTTGCTCTCGAAAGAGGGTTCAGCCCCGGCTGGTAAACCTGACGTTTGGCGTGGTGTGCGTCTACACGCATAGCGGGCATGGCCGCAATAGAACTTCCCATGCATAGGGGTTCGACCCCGTTGCGCCTTGATGCTTTCAAGGAGAGCGAACTGGCAGGCAGGTAACCGGGATATAGACTAACTTGAAGGAGGGACTTCGCGTTCCTCCTTCTTTTTTGGCATCCAGTTCGTACATGCAAAATGCCACTGCGGCATGACTCGCTGGGATTTCGCTGCCCAGGCAATCCTTGTCTGAAAGACAAGGAGGATGCCATGAAAGCGAACAACAGGGATGTGCAGCGAATTTCCAATCTCGCCCGCGGATACGAACGGAATCTCTGCGGAAAAGACTTCCTCATCTGCTATGGAGAGGAAGGAAACACCCGCATGCTCGAGGTGACGTTTTCCAAGAAGCGGTTCAACCATCTCGTCGGTATCGATATCGGGCGCTGCCATATCAAACCTTGGGTACTCTATAAGAAGGCTCTCGCCGGGACGCTGACGCCGCGCGACTTGGGAAGCTCGCTTTCGCAGTATTTCCCCACCAAAGCGCTCGCGGCACGCATGATGAATGCCTTTGCCAGCTCCGCCACACATGTCAGCAAGGTCAATCCCCTATCTACCCGAGTCAACGCCGAGATCTGGATATCGGGCGATGCGGCGCAATTCGCCATCGGGTGTCTAAAGGTAAATGCCGAATACCACAGCTCGTCCTGCTATGTGCCGAGCAGCCTGCAGCTCCTGAAACCCGAAAAGGTGGACATGAAGTCCAGCGGTGAGCGGATGCCGATCGTCGCCATGCTCAGCAAGGACGCATCGGCAAAAGGCTACGACACCCTTCTCTATGTCAACGAGGACCTGCTCGAATCCAGCCACGACAGCCTCGGATTCATCATCCGCAGCTTCGGGGATACCGATGCCCTCCGAACGTCCTATCCGGTGCTTATGGATATGGTCATGGGCTTGGATCCGAATAAGGATATATGCCTCGACGACCTGTTCGAGGACAAGACCGCCCTCGCGCACGAGCTCGATGAGCTCAATCGACGGCGAGAGAGTTTCAGGAACACGCTGTCGCACTCCCCTGCCAGCGGAAAGGGCAGGTAGATTTGCAGGTAGACTGCTACATAGGTAGGCGGCTATGCGTGTAGCCGTGTAGCGAGGTAGTTCCGCAGGCATACAAATGAGTAGCGATACAGCTCGGTAGTCGATAAATTTTGGGTGATCGGGTGGACGGTTTGGCATGAGTGGATAAGAAGAATAGAAAGCAGTGAAAGTCCAGGGTTCACGCAGATGAAAAGGATAATAACAAACAGCTATCCGGCGGGGTGCCATTTCGGGCACCCCTTTGTCTAACTGGATGCCTGCTGGTTGGTGGGCGTGTAGCTCGGTAGCCGTGTAGTGCGAAAGTCCTGTAGCTCGGTAATCGCGTAACGTTGTATTCATGAATGCCGCTACTTGTGTCCCGCGATCTCGTTCTGCCCAATCGGTTGTTAACGTTTGAGCCAAGCTAATTCCCATTGGAGGCAGATATGAGTCTTCCCGCAGCAGGTGATTCCGTCAATCAGCTTATCGCTAAGCTCGATGCGCTGCCGAACAGCGCACGAGACGCAGCCGTAAGCAATAGCATCTCCCTATCCGATAACCTCGGTAGCTTTGGAGAGGGTGTCCTCAAACTTTACAGCGAGTCAAACCCGCCTGCCCGCGAAGCTATCGCCGAAATGTTCGAACTGGTCTGCAATGAACCGCTCGACAATTGGCTGGACAGGATCGAACGTATCAGCGATGGATTCTCCAAGCAAAAAGAGAGCGTTCGGGAATTCGATTCGCTTCCCGAAGCGATTGCCGATGCCCTCGATTCGGAAGGATGGACCGTCGAAGACGATGACGTACGCAATCGCGGATATCTGGAAATCGAGCGGGAGACAGACCTTACCGACTACGACCTCGTACTCACCATTGACCTTCGCGACAAGAATATGGACTCTGCCAGTGATTGGATGGCTGCAGTCCGCGATCTCGTCTACAGCTGGGATCCGGTCGATGAGGCGCTTATCGCTGCGGGATGCCCGGGCGCTCCCTCGGTTGACCGAATCATCGAAGATTTCAAATCCACCTATAAGAACTCAATCTGCGGTATCGAGGCCGTCTGTCAAATCGTCACCGATGCATGGGATGAGAAAGCTGCGGCGGGAGACTCCCATTCGGAATCGCTCGACCAGATTTGCAGGCAAGCCAGCGACGCTATCGATGGCTCGATGGATTATTGTCGCGCGGTCGTATGCAGTGAGGATATCGATAAGTAGCCAGCGGCCTGCGAGGCAATGTCGCAACCCTATAGCCCGATAGCTCGGTAGCCGTGTAACTCGGCACCTACGCAGTCCTGTAATCCAGTAGCACGATGGGCACACAGCGCAGTAGTCGATATACCGTTGCCGCAGTCGCAGCATCGATATTTGGATGAATGAGAATAATAAGGATAAGAATAATAAGAAGAAGGATTTGAGACCCTTCGGGTGAGAAGAATAATAACGACTAGCTATGCCACGGGGTGCCATTTCGGGCACCCCTTTGTTTTGCTACGCGTGTAGGCGTGTAGCGATGTAGCTGTGTAGCTCGGTAGGTGTGTAGCGATGTAGCGAAGTAGGCACGAAGCCCCATAGGACGAAAACCACAATTTGGAATAGGTCGGAAGATAGCTATCTAGCTGCGGAATTGCCGCAACGGCAAGACTCCGTCGGTTTTTTCGGGGAGCCGGAGACTGGGAACCGTTGTAGGTTCGCGGTCAGGAGGTCCCCTTGGGCTTTCGCTATGTAAGCATCTTTTCCGGCGTCGAGGCGGCGTCGCTCGCGTGGGAGCCACTCGGCTGGGAGCCGGTGGCGTTCTCGGAAATTGAGCCGTTCCCGTGCGCCGTGCTGGCCGAGAGATGGCCAGACGTCTCCAATCTGGGAGACATCACCAAAATCAACTGGAAGGAAGAAATCGATGGAGCTATCGACCTTGTTGTTGGCGGATCCCCGTGTCAATCGTTCTCGGTGGCGGGTAAGCGCGAGGGCCTCAAAGGCGCGTCCGGCCTTATGTTCGAGTACATCCGATGCGTACAAGAGCTTCGTCCTCGCTGGTTTCTATGGGAAAACGTCCCAGGAGCGCTCACGAGCGAAGACGGGGGCGCTTTCGGACAGCTGCTCAGTGAAATGGATGAACTCGGGTATGGTCTCGCATGGCGAGTACTGGACGCGCAATTCTTCGGAGTGGCCCAGCGACGCCGCCGTCTGTTTCTTGTCGGACATCTTGGAGCCGAATCCCCCGCAGAGGTTCTCTTTGAGCCCGACTGCCTGTCAGGGAATCCTCAATCGAGCCGTGAAAAGAGGAAGGAGCTTGCCCGCCGAGCTGGACGCAGCGCTGCGTGCGCAGGCTTCAAGTACAGCGCCGCGCCCCGAGCAAACACGATAGGGTACGCGGAGGAACAGGCGAACACGCTCACTGCGGACTGGCATGCGCCGGCCGTCTTGCCGTTGCATAAGAACATGATCGGACGAGCCGATAGCGCTGACCAACAGGGCATGGCAATGTCCCAGTACGGCACAGAGATTGCAGGGTGCCTGACGGCCCGAGGCGATTCGTCTCCCTGCGCGGACAGGGGCCAGAACATCGTCTGCATGACAGGCACACAGGCGCATTGCCACATCAGCGATGAGATTGCAGGATGCCTTACCGCACATATGGGTAAGGACGATGCTCCCGTGGTGGTGGACGGATCGAATCTGCAGACGTATGTCTGCGAGACCGCGCATTCGGGCAGCAACGGCCTAGGAGTCGGCGAGGCCGATATCTTCCCGACTCTGGACACCTCATCGGGACCCGCCGTCTGGGCTCGCGAGAATGCCAACCTACCGCCCTTCGGGTTCGCGCAGAATGTCCGCAACGAAGTGCGCATTGTCGGTGACGGAACCCTCAGCGGGGCGCTTGCCGCTAACCCCGGCATGAAGCAGACGACCTTCGTCTGCACCGGCGGCACCTATCCCATCAACGAGCAGGCCGCCACCCGCGACAAGAAGATGGGGCGCGGGACGGGTCTCGGGGTCGGCACGGGCGGCGACCCCGCGTTCACGCTGCTCGCAAACCATCCTCACGCAGTCGCATCCGAAATCGCTGACAAGCCCACGAAGGTTAACCCTATGCTCGTCCGACGGCTCACCCCGCTCGAGTGCGAACGCCTGCAAGGTTTCCCCGATGGGCATACGCTGATTGCTTGGAAGGGCAAAACCGCCGAGGAATGCCCCGACGGGCCGCGCTACAAGGCCATCGGCAACTCCATGGCGGTCCCCGTCATGAGGTGGATCGGCGAGCGTATCGCGGCGGTCGATGCGAATTAGGTGGCGGACTTCCAGTCTCATTTAAAGGGGCACCTTTTGGGGTGTCCCTTTTCCTTTGGTAAGACCTGTGCGTAGGTGTGTAGCTATGTAGCCCGATAGCCGCGTAGCTCAGTAGCTCGGCTGGCACGTATGTATGGAGTCGCGTAGTCTGATGGCGTCTATCAGGGTCTGAACGAGAATAATAACAATAAGAAATCAATGGGTGACGGAGGTGAAGGGTTTCTTCCGCTCGAGCGTATTCGCGCAGTCATGTAGCCGTGTAGCTATGTAGCCCGATAGTCGAGAAACCAAACATCGCGGGCAAAAATGATAATAACAAGTAGCCATCCTGCGGGGTGCTGTTGAGGGCACCCCTTTGTCTTGCTGGATGCCTGCTGGATGCTTTACGTGTAGCTCGGTAGGTGTGTAGCTACGTAGCAAAGTAGCTCGGTAGCAAGATAGATTTACACCGCAACCAAAAAAGAGGAGGAACCGCTATCGCAGCGGTTCCTCCTCTCGAGGAAAGGGGGCTTGGGTTCAGACCGCCAGAGTCTAAAGTGCGGCGTGGAGACCACGACGGCGTGCGATGCCGGCGGCTGCAATCGCGGCGGCTCCCATACCGGAGATGACGCTCACCTCGAGAAGGGTGGAGTCACCAGTCTGCGGCATGGTTCCCTGAGCGGTAGCGGTATCGCCACCGACCTGCTGACCGTTTGCGCCTGCAGCCTGATCGGTACCGTTCGCGCCGGCGTTACCGTTCTCAGTGGAACCGCCCTGGGTGGAACCGTTCCCATTAGAGCCAGCGGAACCGCCCTCGGCGGTGCTGCCGCCATTCTCGGTCTTGGAAGCCTCGTAGGCATCGGAGAGATACTTGTAGTTCTGAGCCGCGGCAGTGTAGTAGCCCTGCGCATCGTCAACGGCAGCGGATGCCGCATCGACATTGCCTTGGGCGACCTCGACTGCGGCGGCGGCCTCAATCAGGGCGCCGTTTGCCTTCTCGGAAGCCGCCTTCATG